>Ga0193738_1000738_pt1 | contig 14900 bp, 23 predicted proteins | sample L2a1metaG_FD_144927 | JGI IMG/M metagenome (GOLD analysis project Ga0193738, IMG submission 144927) | Soil microbial communities from a riparian zone of the East river system, Colorado, United States - L2a1 | ecosystem: Environmental > Terrestrial > Soil > Riparian zone | place: USA: East River...
TGGCACGCCCGAGAGCTAAGAGCGACGATACGTTCTACGCATGGAGTGAGTTGTACAACGGTGGCGAGAGCAAGGAACGAAGGAACGCTAACGGTTCTACCGTTCGCATCGTTGAGTCACGCAACATCATTCCACGTGGCGAGGAAGTGACGCAGAAGGACATCGGTGTCAGCGACGACGAGTGGGAACATCTCGTTTCGAGTGGTTCCATTCGTCCTTACCCGCTTCCCGAAGGTGCGGATGAGTATACGCCGCCTCATCGGGCAGTGTTGGCAAAGATCGTCAACGAAGACGGTGACATCGACGTGGACAAGTTGATGAACCTGGGTGCACCGAGTGTGGCTGCACTTGTCACACTGCCCAACCCCATCAACCCGCCCGCTGAAGAAGGTAAGACGCTACCCGAGGGTGCGTAGATGCCGCTTGTCGATGATGCAGATGTGCAAGTTCATCTGCCTTACGACAAGCTGAAGATAGAGACGATCCCTGACGATCTCGTTCGGTGCAAGCTAGACGCTGAACGGATCGTCAGGGGTTATCTCGCTGGCGTTGTCGATACGGCAGTACTTGCGTCCTGGGCCACGCCCGAGGACACACCGGAGACGATCCGCGCAATTGCGGGTCGCTTCTGTGCTGCGTTGATCTACCGCACACGCTACAGTGAGAACCGTCTCGGCGATCCCGAGTTTGCACAGAACAAGTACAACGAAGCGATGAGTCTGTTGATGGGCGTGATCGCAGGAACGATTCCCATCGACACGATCGATATCGGTACGAACTTCGATAACACATGGTTCGAACCGAACAACAACTCTGACCCCCCGAAGTTCACGATGGCGGATCAGTACTGATGGCCGCACACATCTCATACGAGTGGGTGCCTGACCCGAAAGTATTCGCGAACGCGATGTACCGAACAGCAGATGCGTTGCGCGACACTAGTGCACCACTATTGTTCGCTGCAAAGCAGATGCAAGAAGAGATCAAAGCTTCTTTCCTCTCGCAGACTTCACCCGATGGAAGTGAATGGGTGGACTGGTCTGATAATTACAGGCCGATCGCAGAGGAATATCCCAACGAGGGCATCCTACGACGGACTACCAATCTGTATGAAGCAGCCATTGACGAGGGCGCATTCATCGTTAGTGGTGACACGCTGTTCTACGACACTAGTGGATGGCCTCTGTCGAGCGGTAAGAATCCAATCCAGTACGGATGGGTACATCAGGAAGGATCGAACACGAATCCGCAGCGACAGTTTATAGGAGTTAGTGCTGGCGGCGAGGCCATCATCTTCAATGCATTTAGGCAATGGTTCGATAACGTACTCGCGCTGTATCTCACTCCTTCAGGTGGTCTGGGTGTTCGTGGCCGTTCCTCACTCGGACGATTTGAGCATCGTGATCCTATGCCCTTCCGTGCAGGTAGTCGTCGGTGATGGCACAGGATTACTATGACATCCTTCAACCATTCGACTACATCCTTGGAATGCTCACCGATGCGCAGCCTGCCCTCGGAGTTGAGTATGTTGCGGAGAACGATGAGGACTTGCTCCCGGCCTATCCTGCCATCCTTGTTCAGTGCGATCGAACCGACCGGGAGATACACACGACGAACATGTTTCGTGTGGTCTTTCACTTGGATATCTGGGTCTTCCATGCAGAACTCAGCGTCAGTACGGCGACACGCTCCCGCAAGGATATTCAACTCGCGACGGATGTTCGGAAGCTACTTCATTCGGATAGGACGCTAGGAGGCCACATCATCCATGGATTTGTAGACGGTGAGTTTCCTGGCATCTCGGCGCGAGTGACTGACATGGGGCAGACGGGCGTCGTCACCACACGGTTGACATGGAGCGGTTCCAATCGTGTCTTGTTCGATCTATCGTAGGAAAGGCGGGACATGGCATACACACTGGAAGTGGATCATCCTGACTTCCCCGATGACTATGAGTTCGACTGCGACGGGATTCTCGTCAAGAACAAGTCATCGAGGAAGTTGACGGAAGACGATGAACTCGCGTTCATCTCACGTCATGCAGAGGGCCGTACTGTGAAGGACATCTACGGTCATGGTACGTACGCGAAGGTCACGGGATCGTCGGAGCTTTCGGGTGCGGAGAAGAAGCAGGCCAGAGGCAAAGGGAGGTGAGAACTAATGCCAGCGGGACTCGGTGGTGGAGGTAAGGTAGGCTTCGCATTCGAGGCGGTCATGGGCACGTACGTCGCCCCTGCCGTCTTCGTTCCTGTGCTGAGTGAGGACTTGCAGTACATGGAAGAGAAGTACTACTCGGAGCAGATTCGACAGCAGACGATTCATTCTGATGTCAAGCCTGCGCCGTACCACGTGGAAGGGCCGGTCGAGATGGAGGTTGATGTCAACAACCTTCCGTACTGGCTGTATGCATCTCGTCACAACATCACGAAGACGGGTGCAGGGCCGTACACGTACAAGTTCACTCCGGGCAATCAGGGGTCTGCGTCCACCGCAGCTTCTGGTGCAGTCGCACGTACCGCATCGATCACCATCGTGCGTAACGGAATCGTGTTCGGATACGTGGGCTGTGTCGTCGGTTCGTTTGAGTTCTCCGTCACCGATGAGGGCATCCTTGTCGTCACGATGGACGTTCTGGGTATGGGTGAGGCTGTACAGTCTGCACCGTCGCCGACGTGGATCGCCCCGCAGCTTTACGGTGCGGACGCATCCAACGTGTATCTCGCTGCATCGGCTGTTACGCCTACCTTCGGTGCTGCCAACGTCAACTTCGACGGGTTCACATTCCGTGCGAATTACAACGCGGAGCCGCAGAACCGAATCCGTTCGGATCGAAAGGCCAGCTACATCTCGTTCGGGATCACGGAGGCAGAGATCGAGTCTTCTCTCGACTTCCTCGACCGTACCGACTACGACAACATGGTCGCTAACGCAACGCGAGCGATCAAGCTGGAAGCAACACAGGGTGGCCTCGACTTCGCAACTGCCACGCATGGTGTGAAGCTACAGGGCAATCGCGTGTCGTACGATACGTACGAGACGAACCTTGAGGGGATGGGCGATCTGATCATCTCCGACTTCACGGGCCGGATGATCGGTATCGCTGGTGGAGATGCATATCAGATCGAAGTCAAGTCCGCAGTCAACATCGCGTAGTAGTACAAAGGAGAGAACATGCCACGCGCAACAGTCACGCAGGACACCACTCGTATCAACCTCAAGTCGCTCGATGAGGCGTATGTCGATCTACGCACCCTCTCATTCCATGAGATGACGACGCGTCAGGACATCGCAACGCGCATGTACCAGGAGCAGTCGACCGGCAAGAAGAAGAACCGCAAGGACGAGGAAACCGTTCGCGGTTACTTCGAGATCATGAACGTCGCTGTGACCGAGTACGAGTTCCGTAACTGCATCGTCGGTCACAACCTTGAGGATGAGAACGGTGACTTGATCGACTTCACGAGGCCCATGCAGGCATGGCGTCTCGATCCGAAGGTTGGTCAGGAAATCGACAAGGCCATCGAAGCACTCAATCAGCTTGACGAAGAGGGTGAGGATGATCTCGACCCTTTGTCGATTGCGCCTTTCTCATCCTCATTGGAAGAGGCGAGTATGCAGCCGACTACTTCTCCGACGGAGTAGTAACGGAGGCATACCGATGGCTTCGCGTCGGTGCTATCTGCAAAGAGCTGCATGTACTTCCGCGAGCGGGCGGTGTATTCGACCAACCCGCTCGCGAAGTACGTGTGCTTGAGGCCATCTTCAGAGCGTACGCGAAGTACCACAAGCGAGAAGAGGGCAAGAGCAAGGCACAGAAGTTGAATAGAGAGAAGCACAAGCCTCAACCCGGTAGAGAGCTACAAGAGGAACTGAGAGGGCACTAAATGGCAATGCGTGCAGGCGAGATGATGGTGATAATCCGTGCGCAGGATTTCGCCTCACGCACCCTTCGTCGTGTGGGAGGTGAGTTCGCTCACCTCTCACGTGAACAGCAGAAGCAGTTCCGTAAGCAGGCTATCGCATGGCAGAAGTACGATGCGCAAGCATCCGTATCCGCAGCGAAGGAGCGGATGCGTCAGCTTGGAATCGCACAGGACTATCGCAACACGACGAAGGCACTCGATAAGAACGTAGCGCAGCGTGCGCACTTGCTCAAGCAAATGAGCAGGGCAGAGGCATTCGTCGCCCGAGAGTTCGATCAGGCACGTACAAGAGGTGGCGGTCGAATTCCTGGCCCTACCGCGATGAGTTCCATTCGTCCCGCAGCGATTCGCGCTGTCGAGCAGTACAAGCAACAGATTACAGAACTTGAAAAGGCTAGCGAACCGCTAGTCAAGAAACAGAACAAGCTTACGCATGCCATGGCGAACTACGCGCCGTGGGTTGGCCGTGCGGCCATGAACCAGGGTGCGTACTTCGATGCGTTGTCGCGTACGAATCGTGGGCTAGTAGAGGCATACCGCAATCTGTCTCAAGCAAAGCAGGCGCAGCTTGCCTTCGATCAGGCAATGGCGCGTATGCCGATCAATCGTATGCAGGAAATGGCGCACGTCCTTGGTGGCGTGGGTCGTACGATGCAGCTATTCGGGGCAGTCGGCACTGTGGCGCTTGGCGCGGCGGCTAACACCGCAGCCAACTTCAACACAGAGATCAGCCTTGCGGCAACGCAGGCTCGCGACCTTGACGCGCCCGTCGCTCAGGTACAGAAGAGAATCGATCAGTTGACGAACGGTTTCAGCAAGAACGGCAAGGAGATGAAGGGCGTCCTGTCGTTGATGAATCAGTTCCCCGCTGATCAGAGTGCGATGGCCGCTGGCGCATACGACATCTTCTCTTCAATGAATCTGTTGGATGGCAAGGTTACGGATGTTGCAGCCGGACTCGATCTCCTTGCAACGGCCAACAAGATTGCAATTGCTGGCGGTGAAGAGCTAGACATCGCAACGAACGCGATGATCACCACGTTCAACAACTTCGATCCGAAGTTGGAGAACACGACTGAGACTCTTGACACCATGTTCGACATCATCCGCTTCGGCCGTATGCGACTGGGCGATTTCAACACGATGATGAACAAGATTGCTCCCGCAGCCGCAGGCGCGGGACTGTCGCTGCGTGATGTCGGTGGCGCGATGGCATTCCTGACGGAAGTCATGCCGTCTCAGCGTATGGTTGCAACGGGCATCTCACGATTGATTGAAGCGTTGAACCATCCCGACGTGCGCAAGGGTCTGAAGATGTACGGTGTTCAGGTGAGGAAGGTCACAGGCGAGATGCGTCCGCTGGATGACATCATGAAGGACATCGCCAAGCAGTTCCCGAAGCTCGCAAAGGGACAGATGACGGCGGCTGAGATGTTCAAGATGGTCAGCCAGAAGGGTCGTGGTGGTGGTGTCGGCGTCATGTTTACAGCAGAGGGACGTAAGGCACTGACGCAGATCATTACGCATCTCGATGAATACCTCGACCGTCAGCGTCAGATCGATGAGAACAAGGGTGAGTTCGGTGCATCGTACGAAGCACAGTTGAAGTCACTCGGTGTCCAGTGGGGAATCTTCATGAACCGCATGAAGGCGGTCATCGTTGCGATCGGCACCGACGCTATCCCTGTGTTCGCTGAATTGGGTCAGGTACTCAAGCGTTTGCTCGACTGGTGGCAGGGACTCGATCCCGAACTGCGTAAGACCATCGTGCGCATGGCAGTTATGGCATCCGTCGCCACATTGCTGGTCGGCGCAGTGTTCGCGCTCAGTGGTGCATTGCTCGGCTCAGCAGCAATGCTTGCACGCTTCGGCATGGGACTAGGTGGTGTCGCAGGGTTTATGGCGAAGCTCACGAAGGGCGTGCGATATCTGGGTGCGCTTGGAGCCATCAGCATCATCATCAACGTGAAGCGCAAGGGTAACGCAGGCGCGTGGGACTTCCTCATGGCCGCGATGTCCGGTGCTGCTATGGGTGCAGGCTTCGGCCCATGGGGTGCACTGGCAGGCGCAGCCGTCATGACTGTCATTGTCGCAGTGCAGGATCAGATGGGCCAGGACAAGACCATGAACGAGGGCATCGCGAAGATGCTGGAAGAGAACAGCAAGCAACAGCATCCTGCCGCACGGGCATACGGTAGGTATCTCGCAGCGGAGATACGCGCGGGTGCTAAGAGTGTGATGTCGCAGGACGAGTACTTCCAGTTCTTCAAGACGTTCCAGAAGAAGGGAAATGCAGTCGGTCGTACAGAGGATAATCGTGCCGCCCTCAATAGGGCTAACACGACCAAGGCTAATAAGGACTTGAAGAACTCGACTGATGATCTCTCTGAGGCGCAGAAGAGATACAACAAGGCGAGGGACATCTGGGAGAAGAAGGACAAGAAGTACACTGAGGCGTTGAGGGAACACAAGAACGCCATGCGCGAACATGTACGTGCAGTGAAGGAGTATCACGAGCAGCTTGCGAAGGCCACAGTGCAGGCGCGTCAGGAGGTTGTCGATAATCTGCGCGGCATGTACATGGAGATACAGCAGGTCAATGAACAGTTGATGGGCACGCTGTTCCAGGGGCCATTGCTCGGAGGTGAAGCATTCGATCTGGCGAAGGAGTGGGGAATCACCGCCAACATCGATGCCATGACCAAGGACATCAATCAGGCCACTGCCCTGTTCAACAAGATTCAGAAGGGATTCGCCAAGCTACGCAAGATCGGTATCGCACCCGAAATGATCTCAGAGATTCAGAAGATGGAGCCAAACGACGCACTCGGTTTCATCCAGGGCATCCTGAAGGGCACACCGAAGCAACAACAGGCACTGATTGCAGCATTCAAGAAGCGCAATGAAGCAGTGCAGTCACAGACGAAGATGGACTTCGTTGATGAGATCGAACGCTTCCGTAAGGCAGGCGTCGACATGGGCGAAGCGATCAAGAACGGATTCCAGCAGGCAGAGGTCGGTGCGTGGTTCGACAACTGGGTGCAGCGCACGTTCCCCGATGTCATTAGTAGCGCAGTCAACACGGCTGTTGCACAGTGGCAGACAGAGAATCCGATGCCGAAGGCACCGAAGCCTCCCATCCGCCCTGTGCGCCCTACTGCGCCGCCCGATCAGGCGGCAGCACCGGGCACTACGGTCAATGACAACTCCGAGACGAACCTCAACTTCTACCTCGGTGGGCATGCACGCAATGCAGCCGAAGAACGCGAGGACATGCGCAAGATCGGGTTCATCGTCAAGAATGCAATGGGCGGGCCTGCCGGGAATCGCAGTAGGTCTATCGGCAAGCCTAACACGATCAATCGCACAAGAGGTATGAAGTAATGCTGATCAAGGTAGAGCTTCGTCCCATCGTGGGATCAGTACTAGTACTCAACACAGAAGATGGGTCAGGCAACCCGCTGTATCCACTGGCGAACTTCGACATAGAGACGAACCTCGACAATCCATCCTATAAGAAGATGGCAGCGGCTGGTGAATGGGAGAGCTTCGGATACTCCGATGCAATGACTGTCGCAGGAGATGGACAAATCCTCGGCGTAGGGGCAAACGATGCAGCACGCGCTGCTAACTACGTTACACAACGACTCGCACTAGTCGAAGCAATGCTACCCCCAATGGGGTTGCAGACATCACGCATCCACGCGATCCTTCGCGTAAGGATGGATGGGATGTCGGAGGATGCTGATGCACGGGTGCGAGTGACGCAGCAGTCTGTACCTCTTGCAGCTATGCAGGGTGCACGCAGTGCGTTCCGCTTCACGATCAAGTCGTTCGTGCCTGTGTTTCTTGGCGTATCCTCTGGCGACCCATACCTCCTTGGCTGATGCCTGAGTGGTACGTCCGACTCAAGGATGCCAAGCCCCCACACCCTGTGGTGGGTGAGTTCACCGTGCGCGAACCTACGTGCGAAGTCAAGAACAGTGAGGGCGGCGGCTTCACTGGTGAGATCGCACTCGGACAGAAGCGCCGTACATCGACAACGCTCGGCGTCACACGCGATATGTTCGCTCCGAAGCGAACATGGTACGAACTGTACCGCACTGTATCCGCAGGGCCAGGCATCTGCATCAGCGATGGCTATCTCGATTCGGTCAACCTGAATCGTGATCGTGACTCTGTGCTAATTGCGGGCAAGGACTGGAAGAACTACTTCGATGAGCGCATCTATCCATTCTCGCCTGAAGCGTACAAAGAGTTCGATGATACGGTGGAAGAGATGTACTGGGACAAGTGGCCGAAGAAGTGGGTCGACCCCAGTGGCGACATCATCACAAGCAAGGTGCCTGTGCAACTTGTCGTTCGCGACATCCTACTGTCGATGCGTACCGGGCGTCCTATCGACATGCGTACGGTTGCGGCCAATCCAGGCGTACTGTCACAACAGAATGCACTAGGTGTGCCATCGTTCCCGTTGTCGATCAGTATGGTCGGCGGTGGCGATGACGTTCGCTACAAGATTTACCCTGGTGATCAGACCACGATCATGGGCCATCTGAATGCGTTGAGCGAAGCAGCGCAGTATGGATTCGAATGGGATGTCGAACCCATCACGCGCACGTTCCGCATGTGGCAGCCTCGTCGCTATCCACTCGACGTTGCTGTTTATCACTTCGCACCATCTGAGGATGAGATAGACGGAATGGCGGTCGACTTCGACTGGACTAACGAAGGGCCAGCAGGTACATACCTACTTGGACTCGGACAGGCAGAGCGCACAGGATACAAGGTCGGTGCGATCTGGTCGTACGATCCCGCACTTGAGCAGTTCGGTCGATACGACTTGGTGTACGACTATGGCACCATGACGCATCCCGAATACTTGCTCGACAAGCTGAAGGACCAGAATGATCTCTGGCCGCAGAAGAAGCTGACGTTCAGTCTGTTGAATCCAGAGTTCCTGACGTACAACTTCTACACGCAGGGCAGACCACGCGATCTGATCGGCAACACTGTGCGCGTTACGAAGGACTTCCCGCCGTATCACAAGGTTGATGCGTACTTCCGTATCAACTCGATCCGATGGGCTGTGGATGCGTCAACTAACGAAGTTGCTGACCTTGAACTGATGATGATCTACGAGCCTGAGACTGGACTGTCGGGTGGCATCGGTGGGCCAGGAGGTACGTACTGATGCCAAAGCGTAGACCTGGTACCTCACCACAGTTCACAGATGATGTCTTTGCCGATGAGATTTCGAAGCTGAAGACAACCGTACATCAAATGAAGCAGACCGGGCCGTCGTCCATGCAGGCAGACGACTACGAGAATGCGCTCGATCCCGCACCATGGGAAACGGTGCTGCATTGGCCCGTCGTCAACGATGACCACACCACTGGACGTGCACGTCCCGCTGTGCCGTGGGATACAGCGGTGTACTACTTCCCTGGCTACGAAGACCCTGATACGGGTGAGATTACACCGGAAGGATGGAAGGCGCTCAGTTCGTACAGTGTGTATGCACATAAGATATTCAGCGATGAGAAGCCCAACAAGGTCAAGACGCCTGCACGTATATTTCAAATTCATCCGAAGCACGATGGCGCAAAGGTGCGCCAGATCATCGGATGGAATGGCATCATCGATGGCACCAACACGATCATGGTCGTGAACATGACGAGAGGCATCAACCTCCTGACATCGGCACTCTCGTTCGTTGATCACGGTGAAGGGTCGATCAACTTCGGCGGTGATCCATCCAATCCGAACAACAAGGTGTACGCCTACGACAAGATTTGGATCAACACCACTGCGGCCAGCGGTAAGGGACTCGGTTGCTACGTCGATGTCGCTTGAGAGGGGTCAGATTATGACACGAATTCGCCTATGGATGAGATGAGAAGTGCCAAACACACCAAAGACATGGCCGTGGTTCGGGCAAGCGAGGGACGCCCTAGCAGCCATGGCAGGAGTGGTTATCGTGACAGAGCAAGTGTATCGGCATTCATACGATCCTATCGCGATGGGATTCGTTGGACTGTGTTGGGGCCTAGCCACCGCAGGGACGGCAGGTCGCGCACTGATTGGACGGTGGGAGAACGAACGAAAGCCGCCTCCATGATCATCAACAAGCGGCGTGCAGGACATGGGCTACTGGCGTTGGCTCACATCATCACCATTGTTCTACTGATCGCACTATTCCTCTTCGTTTGGAGTAACCTATGAGTGAGAGAGACAACGAAGCCAGTGAACGTGCTCGTGTCGATGCCGAGAAGAAGCGTCACGATCTTGAGCTACGGCGACGAATTGCCGAAGGTGGCCCTGACCAACACGTCGAAGGGAATATAGAGCCAGGCCGTTACGAAGCGGAACTAGAGCGCGTAGCGGCAGAAGAGGTTCGTGTAGGTGCGGAGGTAGACAGACAAGACGCTGCATCAGATGTCTATCGCCGTGTAACAACACTGTGGGCGATGCGATTCGCGTTGATCTTTCTCATCCCTGTTCTCGTCTACGGTGCGTTCGCATATCACGAGAACCAACGTCTCAGCGATGAGATAGATGCACGTTGTACCGATACCGTTACGAATCGAAACACACTGCGTGGATTGATCGCGAGTGGACTTGAGCCTCTTGGATATACCTATGTTCCTCAGTCGGGTGAAGTTGTAGAGACTGAGAAGGGGCCAATCGATTACTACAAGACTCATGAGGCAGAACGCAGTGATGCCCTTGTACGCACACTCGCAATTCTGAACGATCAGCTCCCAACTATCGAATGCTAGGAAGGAGGCTAACGTGCACAAGCAGTTGACACTGTGGGACGTGATCGAGGAACCCGCTCCTGATCCCGAACCCGATCCGACTCCTGAACCTGATGCACCCGAACCGGAGGGGCTATGAACGATAAGCAACAGCTTGCACTTCTCAAGTCCGCAATGGCCGATCTTCGCAAGACGAAGAAGGGCTACGATCGGACTGCGCCCAATTGGGACAACGCATTCGACAAACTTGAGAAGCTTGCTGTTGATCTTCGTCCGCCTGTCAATCAGGTACCGATGCTCGGGCCATGCCGTCGTGGTGGTATGTCGATCCTCAAGCACGATTGCACACACTACACCGATGGCATTGGTTGGCCCGCATTCGATGACTCAGACAATGCAGGCACTGAGGTGCTTGCAGTTGAAGACCTCATCATCTACGACAACACATCCGGTGCGCAAGGTGGAGATGCATTCTACTGTCGAGGCGCTAGCGGCATGTTGTACTGGTATGGACACATCACGCGTGTCCCTGCACAGGGAGCGAGATACAAGAAGGGCGCAGTGTTGACCACGATCAGTAGTCAGCATCCACGTCCTCATGTCCATCTCGCTATCAACGCCGTGCCTCTGATCGGTCATCATCTCATCAGTCGTACCGACTACAGTCATGGTGCACCGCTCATCGGTGTCCAGTTGGCACGTGTACTCAATACATAGGAGGAAGCATGACGGTTGCTGTCAACTTCGATCGCAAGGCAGTCGAAGTCACGTGGGACAAGAATGGCTACGAGGGTGACGTTCGCCTCGTCGCTACGGGCGCGGAGGGTGATGTTCACAACACGTCCGCAATGAAGAACGATGGACGTGCAGTCCTCACGTACCCGTACGACTTCTCTGGTTCATCCCACGTTCAGGTTCTCGGTGACGACGATACCGTCGTTGACGAGGGCGAAATCACGGTCGGGTAAGGAGAGTACATGAGTTCACTGTTTATCAAGAAGCTCGGCCTTGCATTCGTGCTTGGCTTTGCACCTGTGCTGCTTCTCGGCCTCATGACGCTGACGACGAAGATTCAGGAGTCAACGGCGAGCGGAGATGTCGATACGACAGGATGGGGGTGGTTCCTCGTATCCCTTCTGTCTGGTGCCATCAGTGCAGGCATCCGTGCAGTTACCATCGCGTTCAATCTCATGCCGACCGATCAGCTTCATGGCGGTGACTCGCCTCCTGAGGTGACGGTCACAAAGGACGCATGAGCACGGCTGACCTACTGAAGTTTCTCGTCCTGTGTGCCATTGCTGTCATGCTTCTGATTGCACTGGTGAGTGACGAGATTACATTCTGATCGCAGCGATCAGATAGGGGGAATGGTGCGCCCCCGAACCGAGGCCACAGTCACGATTCTCTCCCGTGACTGTGGCCTCATTTTTTTCTAGCCGATCCAGCCGGGCGCGTGCGCACCTACCAACACCCATTCACCTTCGCCTGTCAACTCCAACGTGACGCCGATGTAGGAGGCTTCGACATCCATCTTCACGTCGTACCGACCGTTGTGTCGTTCGATGCGTATTGACAGAGCAAAGTCGCTCGGCACGTCCATCTTCTGTAGCGCCTCCGCGAGAGGTGCGCCCAATGCAAGTATCTCATCGGGTACCTTACCTCGCATCTCCTGTTCGATCTGTATGTAGCCCTTCATGTCCATAGCTATACCACTTCAAGTTTGATAGCTAGTTCATTCACGTTCGCGAACTGACTACCCGCACCGAACGCAAACCATTGCAAGAGATGACGTGTCGCATCCCGTCCGTGCTTACGTCCTCTCGCATGGGCGAGCTTTGCCTTCAGCTTGTCGTCTGACCAGAATGCTTTGCCTGTGGCTGCACTCTGCTTCGTGAAGCTGACCATCGGCTCATACCTCTCTTTGTACAGTTCTATGATGCCGATCATCTTGACGGGTGTGAGATCGAGTCCACCACGTGCAGCGTTGCGATAGCTGAAGTCCTCATAGATCACATGTGTCGACTCGCGTGAGTCACCGATGAACACATCGATGAACTGATACATGCCGTCGAGTGAGAACGCTTCCTCGCCTACCTCAAGGTCGAGCCATCCGCCTGTGAGGTGTGCGATCGCGTATCCCGTGGTCTTGCCGGGGTCGAGCGCGAGAGCCTTCACGAGCCTTCACCTCCGGGCCGCTCCGGGCCGTCGAGCGGAGGCCGGACTTCGGGGCTGCGCCTGGGCTGAAGCTCCCCCACGAGGCCAGGAGCGCCCGCCTGGGGAGGAAGTCGAAGTACCTCGTCGGCGGCGGCTCCAACCCGCATCCCCCCGGCCACAAGTCGTAGGATTTCTGTCCCTACGAATGTCGGATCACGTTGATCGTGCATCTTCGAGCACCTCGATATCGAAGCCAACAGGCATGACCAACACACGAACGTCACGGTCGGTACCTTGCAACACTTGCAATACTTGCTCACGAATCGTTTCTGCCTGCTTTGTTGTGAGACGATGATCAGTCTTCACGATTAGGATGTCATCGTCGTGCAGTGTCATGCGCTTTATCTCTTGGATGTAGCGTGGTTCACGGTTGAATAACTTACTTAGCATCGATCCTCCCCACCGTCACCCATCCGTACATATCGATCTGACACAACGTGTTCGTAGTTGCCGAGTGCCGTACTGTGGCATGCACGACGCGTCCACGGGGTGACTGCATCAACATATAGTCCCTCTCCGGCATCTTCTCCATACGTTGCTTGCAGCGTAGGCATGTAATTTCCGCTGCCATCACTCTGTACCATCCTTGAATCCCTGCATCTTCAGTTTCATGATCGAGTGCGGCCCGATACTTCCGAGATTGTCAGGCCGCTTGAGGTAGGCATATGTTGTGGGTGCAACGTCACCACGAATGTCACCTAGGTTGTGCCGAATACGGTCGACGTAGAACAACACGTCAGCCACCTCGATCTCGTCACCCCGCGACAGGATGGCACTTGTCGTGATGCGAGCGTTGGCACGTGAGAGCCAATACGTCTCGTCGTCATTGTCGAACATGAGTGTTACACCCATTATTCCTCATCCTCCCGTGCATATCCATTCATGTACGCGTCGACCATCTTACTGCACTGCTCACCGAATTCCTTTACTTCTTCTTCCGTATCGACAATCCGTTCAAATGCGTAGGATACGTTCACGTTCGCACTGATACGCATGTTGATCTGTGCTTTCATCACCGGCATTACTTAGCTTCTCCCCATGTAGGGCCGACACCGATCTCGGCCTTGAACGGTAGTTTCCAACCTAGCTCGTTGAGTGGTGTCTCGGCCATGATCTGCGTGACGATTGCACTGTACTCATCGACGTACTTCTCCTTCACATCAGCCACGATGGAGTCGTGAACGAGAATGCCGATCTTCGCTAGCTCGGGATTGATGTTCTTCTGCACTGCCATGCCTGCCATTAGCGTGAAGTCGCTGGCTGTCGACTGCGGCAGGAAGTTGATTCCTTCACGGAAACATGCGTCAAGGTTCTCACGCGTGAGTAGATGGAACCGACGCTTCCGTCCGAACGGTGAGACGAGTACCTTGTTCTTCTTTACCTCACGTCGTACGTCGTCTTCCCACTTCTTTACGCCTGTGAAGGTCTTCCATATCCATTCGATGTAGGGACTGGCAAGCTCAGGACGAATACCATGCTTCTCCTGAAACGTCGCAACACTCTGTCCGTAGAAGACGCCGAAGTTGACGTTCTTGCACGTGGAGTATTGCTCGTCGTTGTATCCCTCACCGAAGAATCGGGTGGCGGTTTCCTTGTGCAACGAGAGGTCGTCACGATAAATTCGCGTGAGTTCACGATCCCCACTAAATTGAGCGATGCAGCGAAGTTCCGCTTGAGAATAATCTGCTTGTACGATGAGGCATCCTTCACTAGCTCGGAAGAGTCTGCGAATATCAGGAAGCCCTTCCTTAGTCCGCGTGATATTCTGAAGGTTCGGTTTCGATGACGCCAATCGCCCAGAGTTCGTACGGTGTAGTCCGAGTTGAGTGTGAACCCGAAAGCCCTCATTTTCTTCCGCCTTCTTGGTTAGACCGACGAGATACGTACCATCCTGCTTCTTCAGCTTCTGGAAGCGGTCGTATGTCTCGGTAAAGTTGATGATGAACTGCTTACGTTCCTCTGCATCAGGCGCAGGGACGATCTTTATGATGCTGCCTTCACG
>Ga0193738_1000739_pt1 | contig 14889 bp, 11 predicted proteins | sample L2a1metaG_FD_144927 | JGI IMG/M metagenome (GOLD analysis project Ga0193738, IMG submission 144927) | Soil microbial communities from a riparian zone of the East river system, Colorado, United States - L2a1 | ecosystem: Environmental > Terrestrial > Soil > Riparian zone | place: USA: East River...
CATCTACGGCGCCGAGAATACCGGCCGCGGCGTCGCCACCGAGGCAGATCGCCTACTGACCGGATATCTGTTCGACCGAAAGCAGCACAACTGGATCCGCCTGATCATCCATCCCGGCAACCAGGCGTCGAGACGTGTCGCCGAGAAGAGCGGCTACACCTTCGAGTCGCTGTCGCGCGGCGCCTGGTTTCATCGCGGCCGTAACCACGAAGTCGAGGTCTGGGCCCTGCTGCGCACCACCCCCCGTCCTCACCACGGCCGATATCGTGCGGGCATGACCAGAGCGGCAGCGCTGGACGACCCGGAGTACCGGGCCGCAGTGGTCGACCTGCTGGGGGTGTTGGGTCTCGGCGAGCTGACAGCCTTCGAGCGCCTGGCTGCCGACGCCGAGATGGCGCCGACGCTGGGCGACAAGGCGGCGCTCGCGGCCATGGCAGTGGCGGAGTTCCACCACTTCGAGCGGCTGCGGGTGCGGCTCGGAGAGCTCGGCGTCGATGCCGACGAGGCGATGGCGCCGTTCCGGGAGCCGCTGGAGGCCTTCCACGACCACACGGCACCAGCGGACTGGCTCGAGGGGCTGGTCAAGGCGTACGTGGGTGACGGGTTCGCCGCGGACTTCTACCGGGAGGTCGCGGCCTACCTCGACGACGAGACCCGCTCGCTGGTACTTGAGGTGCTGGCCGACACCGGCCACGCCGACTTCGCGGTCGACCGGGTGCGGGCCGCCATCGGGGCCGATCCGCGGGTCGGCGGGCGGCTGGCGCTGTGGGGACGCCGACTGGTCGGCGAGGCGTTGTCGCAGGCCCAACGAGTCGCGGCGGACCGGGACTCGCTGTCGGCCCTGATCGCCGGCGGAGTCGACCGGCCAGGGATGGATCTCGCCGCGATCGGGCTCGTTTTCGCCCGGCTGACCGAGAACCACGCCAAGCGCATGGACGCGCTAGGGCTCACGGCGTAGGCAACCCGGTGATCACCACGGAGGTACAGGCTGAGCGGGCCGCCTGTCTCCGCGGTTGACCCGTCAGGCCGTTTCCCTCCGGGCACCCAACCTGGCGACCAGGTACACGGCGATGGCCGCTAAGACGATGCTGATGATCCAGCGGGTCCAGTCGATGCCTGAGGTCTCCTCGACGCCGAGGGCTGCGGCGATCCAGTAGCCGACCTGCACGGCCACCACGCCGACGATCAGGTGGACCCAGATCGGCATGTTTTGCGTGCCGGGAACGACGAAGCGGCCGAGTGCCCCGATGACGAGCCCGGCGATGATCAGACCGACGATCTCCACGCTTGCTCCTCTCGTACGCCGCGCCGTCAGGAACGGCCGCTGGCGGACCGATCATCGCGCGGGACGTACCAGCGCAGCAAGCGCTGCGTGCGACTTCCCGTGGCGTGTCGTCTAGAGGGCTCCGAAGCCGACCCGGCGCTCGATCGGCTCGCCGATCTCTACGTAGGTCAGGTGTGCGGTGACGACGATGACGCGGCGCCCGCGCTCGTCGGTGAGGTCGAGCACGCCGCCCTTGCCGCCGAGGGCGTCGAAGACGGCCTTCTGGACCTCCTCCGGAGTCTGTGCGCTCTCGAGCACGATCTCGCGCGTGGCGTTGTGAACGCCGATCTTGACCTCCACGGTCACCCCTTCGGTGCTCGGCGGGCGTACCCGTCACGCCCGGACTCCCCGGTTCGCCAGGCTAGTCGAGGACTGCCGGCACGATCGCCCGGCAGCCTGTGCCCTCGGCGAACGCTCAGCCGTCCTCGCGCTTGGGGAACCCCCGGATGCCTCGCCACCCCAGGGTGGCGACCAGGTCGGCGGCGGCGTCGCGGGGGATCGATCCGTCCGCGTCGAGCCAGTAACGGGCGGTCACCTGGGCGATGCCGACCAGGCCGATCGCCAGCAGCGTGGACTCTTCGACCGGCAGACCCGTGTCCTCCGCGATGATCTTTGCGATCTCGTCCGCACAGGCCGCGTTGAGCCGTTCGAGGCGCTCTCGAACAGCCACCTCGTTGGTGAGGTCGGACTCGAACAGCAACCGGTAGGAACCAGCGGGGTCGTCGACGAACGCGAAGTAGGCGGTGATCGTCGCCGTCACGCGTTCCTTGTTGTCGTCGGTCGAACGCAGCGCGGCGTGCAGGCGTTGGAGCAGCTCCTCGCCGCTGTCGTCGAGGAGGGCGAGGTAGAGGTCGAGCTTGCCCGGGAAATGCTGGTAGAGCACCGGCTTGCTGACGCCGGCCCGTTCGGCGATCTCATCCATGGCCGCTGCGTGGTAGCCGTTGGCGACGAACACGTCGCTGGCGGCTCGGAGGAGCTGGGCACGGCGCGCCAACCGGGGCAGGCGCACGCCGCGGGCGGGCAGGTCGGGCAGGCTCGTCACGGCGCTCCTCGAATGATCGGCTGGCCGGATCGTACCTCCGGGCCGGCCTTGACCTCGGATTGGCGCGATCAGCGGTAGTCGTCCTCGTCGTAGCCGACGGCGCGCCGCTGCTCGACCGCATCGGCCGGATTGACGTCGTCGGGAACGCTCTGCGGCTGGTCGGGCTCGTGGTCGACGACCTCCTGGCGTTGCTCGACCGCGTCGGCCTCGGGTGCTTCTACGGCACCGGGATCCGGTGGACCGTCCGGCGACCAGATGTCCCCGTTGTTGTCGCTCTCGGACATGGCCAGCCTCCTGGACGGTCGGCGAGATCAGCAGCGTACCGGCACCCACGGCTCCGACGATCTCCCGCTGTGGACAGCACGTCTCACGGGGTGGACCCGGGCCGTGGGAATGCCGGGCTCCGTGGCACCGTTGGCGACCTCAGAACCGAACCACGCAACGGAGATGACGTGTCGCTGCCACCCTTGGTCGAGCCTGCCGCAGAGCTGAGCGTCGACGAGGTCCGCCGCTATTCGCGGCACCTGATCATCCCTGATGTCGGCATGGCCGGCCAGAAGCGGTTGAAGAACGCCCGCGTGCTCGTCATCGGCGCCGGCGGGCTCGGCTCGCCTGCGCTCATGTACCTCGCGGCAGCCGGAGTGGGCACACTCGGGGTCGTCGACTTCGACGTCGTCGACGAGTCCAACCTGCAGCGACAGGTGATCCACGGCCAGTCCGACGTCGGCACCCCGAAGGCGCTGTCCGCCAAGGCGAGTGTCGCCGAGATCAACCCGTACGTGAACGTCGTCGTGCACGAGGAACGCCTCGACAACGACAACGTCATGGAGATCTTCGCTGGCTACGACCTGATCGTCGACGGTACCGACAACTTCGCCACCCGCTACCTGGTCAACGACGCTGCCGTGCTGCTCGGCAAGCCGTACGTCTGGGGCTCGATCTACCGCTTCGACGGTCAGGCATCGGTCTTCTGGGCGGAGCACGGCCCGTGCTACCGGTGCCTGTACCCGGAGCCGCCGCCGCCGGGCATGGTGCCGTCCTGCGCGGAAGGCGGCGTGCTGGGCGTGCTTTGCGCCTCGGTGGGATCGATCCAGGTCACCGAAGCGATCAAGCTGCTGACGGGGGTCGGCGAGCCGCTGCTCGGGCGGCTGATGGTCTACGACGCTCTGGAGATGTCGTACCGCGCGGTCAACGTCCGCAAGGACCCCGAATGCGCGATCTGCGGCAAGAACCCGACGGTCACCGAGCTGGTCGACTACGAGGCGTTCTGCGGCGTGGTGAGCGAGGAGGCCGCGGAGGCGGCAGTCGACTCGACGATCTCGGTCCGCACGCTGGCCGACTGGCTGGCGGCACGCGATCGGGGCGAGCGCGACTTCGTGCTGGTCGACGTCCGGGAGCCGAACGAGTACGAGATCAACCGCATACCTGGCGCCGTGCTCATCCCCAAGGGTGAGTTCCTCACCGGCGAGGCGCTGCCGAGGTTGCCCGCCGACAAGCAGGTGGTCCTGCACTGCAAGTCCGGCGCCCGCTCGGCCGAGGCGCTCGCGGTGGTCAAGGGTGCTGGTTACGCCGACGCCGTCCATGTCGGCGGTGGCGTCGCGGCCTGGGTCAACCAGATCGACCCCAGCCAGCCGTCCTACTGAGCCATCCCGCGCTGACAACCCTGCGTCGCGGGGTCAGAGCAGGCCGCGCTTCTGCATCTGGGTCCACAGGATCCAACCGGGCACGATCGGCAACCAGAACGACACGATCCGGAACAACAGCACGGCGGAGACGGCTACCCCGGTGCCGACACCGATCGCGGTGAGGCCGGCGGTCAGTGCAGCCTCGACGGCACCGAGCCCGCCCGGCGTGGGGACGGCGGTACCGACCGTGTTGCCGACGAGTTGCACCACGGCGAGCGCGGCGACGTTGACGTCGGCGCCGAGTGCCTGGAGCGAGGCGTAGAAGCAGAAGACCAGCGCGGCGGCCTGGAGCACGATCCCGCCCGCGGCCTCGCCGAGCTTGCGGGGGTTTCCGAGCACGTCGAGCAGGCGTGGCAGCCCGCGCCCGGCGAACTCCTGCCACAGCGCGCGTGCCCGGCTCCGGATCGGCGGCATGAGCAGGAGCAGAGCGGCGAGCAGGATGACCCCGCCGATGATCGCGAGCGTGGTCGGCGACGGATCGAGGCCCGCTGCGGCGGACGACCCGGTGGCGATTCCCAGCACGATGATCAGCGGGATCGAGATGGCGACGTTGCCGACCTGGTTGGCGGCAACGCTTGCCGCGGCGAGCGGTCCGGCCACGCCGGCACGGGTCAGCAGCCGGATGTTGATCGCGGCGTTGCCCACCGTCGCCGGTGCGATCAGGCGGACGAAGCCGAGCGATACCTGGGCGCAGAAGGTGCGCCAGAACGGCACTCGCTCGGGGACGAACCCGAGTAGCGCCCAGGTGGCTCCGACGAAGCTCAACGTCATCGACGCGACTGCGACTCCCACCCACCCCCACTGGACCTCGGAGATCAGTGAGCCGAGCGGGGCCTCGGCGAGCTGCGCGCCGACGAGGTAGACGGCGACGACGGCTCCGACCCCGGTCAGCAGCGACAACGGGCGGAGGCGCTCGACACGGATGACCTCGGACTCCGTCACGTCGGCCCGCGCGATGACGCGGTCGCGCAACTGGCTGAGCAGGGTGCGCCGGCCCTTGAGGCCCCGGCGGGTTATGCGGGCGAGTGCGATCGGCTGCAGCAGCGGGACAGCGGCGGCCACCCGGGCGGGGCCGAGCACGTCGAAGGCGGTGGCGACGGCTCGTTCGGCTCCGACGACCAGGCCGACCGCGACCAGCGCCTGGGCCAGGTCGACCCGCAACGCCACATCGGGTGCGGCGATCTCTCCGCCGGACGGGTTGAGGAGCCAAACCTGACCGTCGTCACCGACGAGGATGGACCGCCCGGACAGCCGCCGATGGGCGACCTGATTCTCGTGCAGCCTCTTCAACTGCTTCCACAGGTCGTGCAGCATTCCGTCGGTGATCTCGTTCGCCGACACGTCGGCGAGCGGCCGTCCCGGAATGTGGTCGAACACGAGGGCGACCGCATCGGAGCCGACCTTGAGAGCCTTGCGAAGCCGTGGGGTCCGCGCACCCGCCTCTCTGACTGCCAGAGAGAGCAGGGCCGCCTGGTCGAGGGCCGCGCGCATGGCGACGGCCTCGCGGGGCAGCACCTCCTGCCGGGTGCGGACCTGCGCGATCAACCGGCCCAGGATGCCCGCGCCCTCGTTCTCCCGGTCCAGCACCAGCACTCCCAGTGGGCCGCCTCCGGTCTCGACGACGTAGCGGCGGTGCTGGTCGACCTCGTCGGCGCGGACGCTGCGCACGTCGTACGCCTCTGCCTGAAGCATGGCTGCGACGGTGCGGCCGTCCGGGGCGGTCGAGGGCCGGCCGCTGACCAACCGCACGCCGAGGCCGACGAGGTGGCCGATGCCGATCGCAAGGGCGGTGCCCGCGACCGAGGCGTTGCCGTTGAGCAGGCCGACCGCGAGGCTCGCACTGATCGCGAACAGCGCGGCCTGACGGACCAGTTTCATGTCCAGCCAGGCGGTCACGGTGGTGATCGCGACGAGCAGGGCGGGGTAGGGAGGTACTGGTCCGGCGGTTTCGTCGGTCACGACGTCGGCCGGGTCGGTAGGCATGAACGACGCCGTGCCGAACGCCTCGGCGAGCACATCGGGTGCCGCGTTGATCAGCCAGAGCGAGACCAACGCGGCGACGACGGCGGCGACGATGCCGGCGACGAGGACCTCCACCGTGGTTCGCAGCCGGCCGCGCACCATGAGCAGTACGACCAGCAGGGGTGGGAGGATCACGCCGACCAGGCTGGCTGCCCACGCCAGGATCTGTATGAGCCCGCCCGGCACTCGCCTGCCGAGCTCTTCGAGGTCTTCGCCGAGCCCGGTCAGCGTCTGCGCGGCGACGATCGCCAGTCCGACGATCGCGGCGACGCCGGCGACAGTGAGGATCAGCCGGACGATGTCCATCGGCCGGCGGGCACGCCGAGGGAGCGGAGGCTCCTCGACCGGGATATCCCGGACCGGAATCCGCGTTGCCGCCACGTCGGTGTCCGCCATCGACCTCGATCGTTCCATGCCGGGCCGCGCTCAGCACCGACCACTGTGCGGCCGGGACCCGCGTGGCGTGACCCCACGGGGCACGATAGCCGCGTGGACGACGAGTACGTCGAGGCCGTACTGAGCCTGGTCGAGCGGATCCCGATCGGACGGGTCATGGCGTACGGCGCGGTCGCCGAGGTGGTGGGGGAGTCGCTGGCGCGTGGGGGGCCTCGCCTGGTCGGCGCCGTCATGGCCGCCTACGGCGGTGCGGTGCCGTGGTGGCGGGTGGTGACGGCCTCCGGACGGCTTCCGCCGGGCAACGAGGTCGCCGCGCTGCGCGAGTTGGCCGCGGAGGGTTGCCCGTTGAGTTCCGACGGCACCCGCGTGGATGTCCGGCGCGCCGCGTGGCACCCCGACTGATGGCGAACGCGACCACGGCCCCGACACCTCGGTCGACCCGCGAAGTGCCGGCTCGACGGCGCCGGTGTCCGCCCGTCGTGGTGGGATGACGGCGTTCCGACGACATCTGGGGGTGTGGTGAAGCGGCCGGACGTCCGTCTCGTACGAACGCCGCGCGAACCGGTGTCCGCCCCCACGCTCGACGCGGCGCAGCGTGCGGTCGTCGACCATCGCGGTGGCCCGCTGCTGGTCCTCGCCGGGCCCGGCACGGGCAAGACCACGACGCTGGTCGAGGCGGTGGTCGACCGGGTCGAGCGCGACGGTGTCGATCCAGAACACGTCCTCGCACTCACCTTCAGCCGCCGCGCCGCGGACGAGCTGCGGCAGCGGATCGCCGGGCGGCTCGCCCGCACGGTACGCGAGCCGCTGGCCCGCACGTTCCACTCCTACGCGTTCGGGCTGCTGCGTCGCGAGGCGGTCCTGCGCGGTGAGCCGGCGCCGCGGCTGCTCACCGGTGCCGAGCAGGACCTTCTGATCCGCGAACTGCTCCGTGGCGACGTCGAGGAGCTCGGTGCCGACTACTGGCCCCGGCGCCTGCATCCTGCGCTGACCACCCGCGGCTTCGCCGAGGAGCTGCGCGATCTGCTCATGCGCGCGGTCGAGCGAGGACTCGGCCCGGACGAGCTGGAAGCGCTCGGTCACCGGCACGGACGCGACGACTGGACGGCCGTCGCCCGCTTCACCCGGCAGTACGCCGGGGTCACGGGTCTGCGGCAGCCACCGGCGTACGACCCCGCCGAGCTGGTCCGGGCGGCGGTCGACCTGCTGCGCGACGACGCCGGGCTGCTCGCACGCGAGCGCGACGCCCGCGCCTTCGTCGTCGTCGACGAGTACCAGGACTCCGACCCGGCGCAGGAAGAGCTGCTCTCCCTGCTCGCCGGCGGCGGCCGCGACCTGGTCGCCGTCGGCGACCCGGACCAGTCCATCTACGCGTTCCGTGGTGCCGAGGTCGAGGGCATCCGGCGATTCCCTGACCGGTTCCCGACCGCCGACGGCTCGCCCGCTCCGGTCGTCGCGCTCGACGTGTCGCGCCGCTCCGGGCCGGTCCTGCTCGCGGCCACCCGCCGGGTCGCCGCCCGGATGGGCGGCCCTCGCGAACACCGCCTGCTGATACCCGGCGACCAGGGTGCGGCGGGGGAGATGTCCGTCCATGTCCTGTCCAGCGCGAGTCAGGAAGCGGCGTTCGTTGCGGGCCGGTTGAGAGAGGCCCACCTGCTCGGTGGCGTGCCCTGGGGGTCGATGGCGGTGCTGGTGCGGACGGCAGCGGCGCTGCCCGTGCTGCGCCGCGGCCTGGCCGCAGCCGGCGTACCGGTCGCGGTCCGGATCGACGAGGTGCCGCTGGTCGAACAACCACCGGTGCGCGCGCTGCTCGACCTCCTGGCGGTGGCCACCGGTCGCCCAATCGACCCCGACCTCGCGTTTTCACTGGTCACGGGTCCGCTCGGAGGTGCCGACCAGCTGGCGCTGCGTCACCTGCGCCAGGAGTTGCGGGCCCACGAGCTCGCTACCGGTGGCGGCCGCACGTCGGCCGATCTGCTCGTCGAGGCGCTGGAGCAACCCGCCATGCTGGCGCCGCTGCACCCACGAGCCGTCGCACCGGCCGTCCGGATGGGTCGGCTGGTGGGCGCGGCCCGTGCGGCGGCGGGCAAGGCCGGGTCCACGGCCGAGGACGTGCTGTGGGCGGTGTGGTCCGCGACCGGCTTGTCCGCCCGGTGGTCGGCAGCGGCGTTGGCGGGCGGACCGGCCGCCTCGTCCGCCGACCGCGACCTCGATGCCGTGGTGGCGCTGTTCGACGCGGTCGCCCGGTTCGTCGACCGCCTGCCCGGCGAGGGGCCGGACGGGTTCCTCGAGCACCTGCGCGGTCAGCAGATCCCGGCCGACACCATGTCCGTCGGCGCGCCGGCAGGTCCGGCCGTTCAGCTCATGACCGCTCATGCGGCCAAGGGGCTGGAGTGGGACGTCGTGGCGGTGACCGGTGTGCAGGAGGGGGTCTGGCCCGATCTGCGCGTGCGCGGCGGCATGCTCGGTACCGAAACCCTCGTCGACCTCGTCGCCGGCCGGCCCGACTCGCCGGTTGCGCGGCAGAGTGCGCGGCTGGCCGAGGAACGGCGGCTGTTCTACGTCGCAGCGTCGCGGGCCCGGCGAACGCTTCTGGTCACGGCTGTCGCCGCCGAGGACACGCAGCCCTCACGTTTCCTCGACGACCTCGACCCGCTCGCGGCGCACACGCCCGGCGACCGACCGATCGAGCGGGTACCCAGAGGGCTCGACCTCCCGTCACTGGTCGCCGAGCTTCGCCGCGTGGTGTGCGACCCCCTGCAGGAATCCTCCCGGCGGCGCGGAGCTGCGCGACAGCTCGCCAGGTTGTCGGCCGACGGTGTCCGCGGCGCCGACTCCGATCAGTGGTACGGCTTGGGAGCCGTATCCGACCCCGCCCCGTTGCGCGCTCCGGGCGAACCCGTCCGGGTCTCACCGTCGAAGGTCGACGAGTTCGACCGCTGCGAGCTCCGGTGGCTGCTCAAGGCGTGCGGCGCCACCGACACCGACACCACGCGTGCCGGTGTCGGCGCACTGGTCCACGACCTCGCCGAGCAGGCGGCCTCGTACGACTGGTCGGACGTGCAATTGCTCGCGGAGTTCGACCGCCGCTGGCCCACCGTCGGTCTCGGAGACGGGTGGGTGGGACGGCGCGAGCACGACCGGGTCCGACCCATGGTCGAGAGGCTGGGGCGCTGGCTCCACGACAACCCGCGGGTCGTCGTTGCTGTTGAGGCGCCGTTCGACGTCGAGATCGGGCGAGCCCGCCTGGTCGGCCGCGTCGACCGCCTCGAGCGCGACGGGCAGGGCCGCCTGGTCGTCGTCGACCTCAAGACCGGCAGGTCAGTAGTCAGGGATGACGACCTCGCGGTCCACCCTCAGCTCGCCGTCTACCAGCTCGCGGTCGAACACGGCGGCTTCGACGAGCTGGCCGCGGCCGAGCGCCGGTCCGGCGGCGCGAGCCTGGTCCAACTCGGCGCGACCAAGGGTGCCGCGCGCGAGCAGGTGCAGGCGCCGCTGGCCGAGGCCGCCGATCCCGGCTGGGCCGGCGATCTGCTCGCCCGGACGGCCGACGGGATGGCCGGTGCGGTCTTCCGGGCCGAGCGCACCAACTGGTGCGGCTTCTGCCCCGCCCGCCCGTCCTGCCCGGCCCATCCCGAAGGCGCGCAGGTGACACCGTGATTCTCACACCAGCTCAGCTGGCCGCGCGGCTCCGGCAACCGCCACCCACGGCCGAGCAGGCGGCCGCCATCGCGGCACCGCTCGCGCCCGGCGTCGTGGTCGCCGGCGCGGGGTCCGGCAAGACCGAAACCATGGCTGCCCGAGTCGTCTGGCTGGTCGCGTCCGGTCAGGTCCGGCCCGAGCAGGTGCTCGGCCTGACGTTCACCCGCAAGGCCGCCCGCGAACTGGCCGCGCGGATCCGCCGCCGCCTCGGCCAGCTCGCCGCCCGGGGTGTGCTCGACGCCGTACTCGAGGCAGACCCGACCGTGCTCGACGGCGAGCCCACAGTGGTCACCTACGACGCGCTGGCGGGTCGGATCGTCGGCGAACACGCGCTGCGCCTCGGCCGCGAGCCCGCCGCCCGGCTGGTGACCGAGGCGGTGGCGTGGCAGTACGCCACGCGGGTGGTCGAGGCGTACGCAGGCGGGATGGACCATGTCACCCATGCGCCGTCTACGGTGGCCGAGCAGGTGCTCGCCCTGCACGGCGACCTGTCCGGGCACCTGGTCGAGCCGGCCCGACTCGCCGACATCGCCCGCGGACTTCGGGCCGAGGTCGACGCGCTGCCGACGGTGCCCGGGATGCGCGGGCCGTACTACCAGGAAGTCCGCGACGCCTTGGCGGTCCAGGACGCCAGAGCGCAGATCGTGCCCCTCGTCGACGCGTTCCGCGTCGTCAAGCGGGCGAACGAGGTCGTCGACTTCGGCGACCGGGCCGAGCTGGCCGCCCGGCTCGCCGTCGAGTTCCCCGAGGTCGGTGCGGGCGAGCGCGAGCGGTTCTCCGTCGTCCTGCTCGACGAGTACCAGGACACCAGCCATGCCCAGTTGGTGCTGCTGCGCTCGCTGTTCGGCAACGGGCACCCGGTCACTGCGGTCGGCGACCCGTGCCAGTCGATCTACGGGTGGCGGGGCGCCAGCGCCGGCACGCTGACCGCGTTCCGGCGAGAGTTCCGAACCCGAACCGGCGAGGACGCAGGGCAGGGCTCGTTGACGACGAGCTTCCGCAACGGCGCGCGGATCCTCGCCGTGGCCAACCGGCTGGCCGAGCCGTTGCGGTCCGAGGGTCTCGACGTTCCGGTGCTCACGTCGTTCGCCGGCCGGGCCGGCGGAGACGTCGTCGCGTCGCTGTACCTCACCGCCGACGACGAGGCCGCCGATATCGCCCGGCGGGCCCGAGCATTCTGGTACGTGGCGCCTGAAGGGCGCTCCGCCGCCGTGCTGGTCCGCAACCGGTCCCAGATCCCGCGGATCGAGACCGCGTTGCGGGTGGCCGGCCTACCGGTGCAGGTGGTCGGCGTCGGCGGTCTGCTCGCCACCCCGGAGGTCGGCGACATCGTCGCGACCCTCCGAGTGCTCGCCGACCCCGCACGTGGCGACGCCCTCATGCGCCTGCTGACCGGCGCGCGCTGGCGCATCGGTCCCCGCGACCTCGACGCCCTCGCCCGCTGGTCGCGTCGCCTCGTTCGCGGTGCCGACGCTGCGGACGTCGACCCAGACGAGGTCGACGACCGCAGCATCGTCGACGCACTCGACTCGCTGCCGCGCGACGGCTGGTTCTCCGCCGACGGCGGGCTCCGGCTCGCGGCGCTGTCCGGCGAGCTGCGCGCACTGCGGAGACGGGCCGGCCAACCCCTGCCCGACCTCGTCCACGACGTCGAACGCACGCTCGGCCTCGACGTCGAGGTCGCGGCCCGCGCCGGCCCCGGTGGCCGTGTCAACCTCGACCGCTTCCTCGATGTCGTGGCCGAGTTCGCCGCGTCGGGTGAGGCGCCGACCCTGTCGGCCTTCCTGGCCTATCTCGATGCCGCCGAGACCGCCGAGCGGGGCCTGCGTCCGGGAGAGGTCGAGGTTGTCGGCGACCACGTCCAGGTGCTGACCGTGCACGGCGCCAAGGGGCTCGAATGGGACGCTGTGTTCGTCGCCGGACTGGTCGACGGCGTGTTCCCCGCCGGTCACGCAAACGACCGGGCGTGGCTGGGCAAGCCGGGAGAGCTGCCATATACGTTGCGCGGCGATGTCGCGGCGTTGCCGGGCTTCAGCCTCAGCAGCGCGGGCGATCAGCGGGAGGCCCGCGACGCGGTCCGGCGGTTCGCCCAGGAGTGCGGCCGGGCCGGCCGGCTCGAGGAGCGGCGGCTCGCCTACGTCGCAGCCACCCGCGCCCGCCGGCTGCTCGTCTGCACGGGTTATCGATGGGGCGACGGCAAGCTGGCACGGGTGCCGTCGGAGTTCCTCGGGGAGGTCCGCGAGGCTTGCGAGGCCGGCGCCGGCGAGGTCGGCATCTGGGTCGACGACCCGGGCGAGGCCAACCCGCTCGCCGACCTCGTCGACGACTTCCACTGGCCCTACGACCCGCTCGCCGGGCGGCGGGCCGCGGTCGAGGAGGGCGCCGCACTGGTCCGTGCGGCGGAGGAGAGCGGCGACGCCGCCGACCTGCTGGCCGAGGCCGAGATCATGGTGGCGGCGGCCGAGTGGGACGACGAGGTCAGGACGCTGCTCGCCGAGCGGGACCGGTCTGCCGCCGAGCGTGCGGTCGACGTCCCGCTGCCCGGGCATCTCTCCGTGTCCCGGCTGGTCCAGCTGCGCGATGACCCGCAGGCGCTGGCCCGTGACCTCAGGCGGCCGGTCCCCCGCCCGCCGGCGCCGCTGGCGCGTCGCGGCACGCTGTTCCATGCGTGGCTCGAATCGCGGTGGGGCAGTCCCCGGCTGCTCGACGTCGACGAGCTGCCCGGATCGGCCGACGAGGGAGCGGCCCACGACCGCGAGCTGGCGTCCCTCCAGGACGCCTTCCTCGCCTCGGAGTGGGCCGGCCGCACCCCCGTCGAGGTCGAGGCTCCGTTCGAGCTGTTGATCGCCGGCGTCCTGGTCCGCGGTCGGGTCGACGCCGTCTTCCCCACCGACGGCGACGGCGTCGAGGTGGTCGACTGGAAGACCGGGCGGCCACCCCGTAGCCGCGCCGAGGAATCGGTGCGGGCGATCCAGCTTGCCGCCTACCGGCTGGCGTTCGCCCGCCTGCGCGGGCTGCCGCTCGCGCGGGTCGGGGCGGCGTTCCACCATGTCCGCGAGAACCTCACGCTGAGACCGGTCGACCTGCTCGACGAGGCGGCGCTCGAGGCGCTGGTCCACTCCGTTCCGGTGGTCGAAACGGCCTGAGCGCGGGTCAGAAGTCGACGTCGACGGTCAGTGCGGCGTGGTCCGAAACATCCAGGCGCCGTGCGGCGACGGCACGCACGGCGTCGGTCCCGATGCCGTGGCCGAGTATGTGGTCCCACTGGACGCGGGGTCGCCACGACGGGTACGTGGGCGCGCGGGCCAGCTCGGCCCAGCGGGTCAGGATCCCGGGCAGCCGTCCGGGCAGGTTGAGGTCGCCCAGCAGCAGCCGGGGCGGCGGCATCGTCGCCAACCACCGGGTCACTGTCAGCACCTGCCGCACGTTCCAGCCCGGCACGAACGAGAGGTGGGCGGTCGCGACCGTGAAGGGTCCGTCCGGTCCGACGACGACCGCCGCCAGGGCGACCCGGGGTTCGTCGGATACGCGGGTGAGCCCATGCTCGCCGGCGACGCGCAGCGGAAGCTTGACCGGTGCCGCGGGGAAGCTGTGGGCCTCCCACCGCAGCACCCGCAGCCGCGACACCAGGGCGATTCCGTATGCGGGTCCGGCCGTGTCACCGAGCGGGTCGGCCTGTGTCCAGCGGCTTTGCGGTGTACCGGCCAGCGCGGGTGCGAACCGCCACCACGGCGCGTCCAACTCGTCCGCGACCACGCCGGCCTGGTCGGCCTTTCCGCTGCGTGGCTGTCCCTTGTCGACCTCCTGGAGACCGAGCACGTCGGCGTCCACTGCGACGGCGGCCGCACGGAGGTCGGACTCCCGGACCTGCCCGGTGTCGACCGCGAGGCCGTGCAGGAGGTTGACGGTGCCGAACCGCAACGTAACCACGACCACAGGCTAGGCCGCTCGGATCAGGGGGCGGTTGCCGTCGCCAGGGCGATCTCGGCCATCGCCGAGAAGGTGCGTTCGCGGTCGTCGGCAGAGGTCTCCTCGCCGGTGACGACGCTGTCGCTGGCCGTGCAGATCGTGAGCGCGCGGGCGCCGTGCTTGGCGGCCAGGGTGTAGAGGGCAGCGGACTCCATCTCCACGGCCAGGACGCCGTAGTCGCCGAGCCGCCTCAACAGATCGGGCCGGTCGGAGTAGAAGGAGTCCCACGCCGCGACCGGCCCCACGTGGTAGGGCGCTCCCGCCCGCTCGGCCGACTCGACGCACGCGCGGAGCAGACCGAAGTCGGCGGTGGGCGCGTAGTCGACGCCCTCGAAGCGCAACCGGTTCATCGACGAGTCCGTGCACGCACTCATGGCCACCACCAGGTCGCGCACGGCGACCTTCGCCACCAGCGCACCGCAGGAGCCGACCCGAAGCAGGGTGCGGGCGCCGTACTCGGTCAGCAGCTCGTGAACGTAGATCGCCAGCGAGGGTTGCCCGATCCCGGTGCCCTGGACCGAGACCCGCTCGCCCCGGTGCGTGCCGGTGAACCCCAGCATGTTGCGGGTGCTGGAGTAGCACCTGGCGTCGTCGAGGTAGGTCTCGGCGATCCACCGGGCACGCAGCGGGTCACCGGGCAGCAGGACCGTCTCGGCGATCTCGCCTCTCTCGGCCGCGATGTGGGTGCTCACGAGCGACGACCGTATCTGGCGGCCGTGGGCTCACGATGCAGACCGGGCCGCGCCGGC
>Ga0193738_1000740_pt1 | contig 14881 bp, 10 predicted proteins | sample L2a1metaG_FD_144927 | JGI IMG/M metagenome (GOLD analysis project Ga0193738, IMG submission 144927) | Soil microbial communities from a riparian zone of the East river system, Colorado, United States - L2a1 | ecosystem: Environmental > Terrestrial > Soil > Riparian zone | place: USA: East River...
GCGGTGGCAATGGAAATAACCGGGTTGCTGATGATGACATTACATCTATAAATGGAAAGCCAACACAGTTTAATTCGTTATCAAAGAAAATAACTGTGGGGCCAAATCCTAACAAAGGCAATTTCTGGTTCACTGTAAATGGAATTGAAAAAGAAACAATAGCGACTCTTTATACAATTGATGGTAAACAAATTCAGCAATTCCGTATTGTCAATCATCAACAACAAAAAGTAAATAATATTCGTACTGGTATCTATTTATTAAAAGTTCCCGGATTTGAAACACAAAAGATCATTGTGAATGGTGGTGGAAATACGTCACCTCAGGCAACTCAATCGAATAATAATACTAAACTTTAATCAGAACAATAAGAACAGGGTACAATTAACCCCGGCTCCCGTTTCCACGGGAGCCTTTTATCTAAACATCCCTTTACTTTCAATGACCTGCGTTCGGGCAAATAATTTCTACGCTTCAGTCTAAAATATTTCCCGGCTTAGTTTTGTACATTCATCTTTGTATCACTTAAAATAGAAACTATATGAGAAATCGTCTCACTGTCTTTTTATGCATGTTGATCCTTGCCAGTAACGCCCTGGGTCAGCAACTAAGTGTTTTCAACACAGTTATGCAACCTGGTAGTACATCCTGCTTGAGTATTGCTAATAAACAATCCTATACTGAAAACGCGGCTGCGGAAATAAAATCCACAATAGATCTTGTATTGGTTCTTACAAAAGATGCTGTCAGTCCGAAACTGGAATGGTATAACCTGAGTGGCAAAGATGGGAAAGTACCCGAAAAGTTGATCGGCACATCAGCAAAGATCAATGCGTTAAGTTTTGACCGGGAACAATTTGATAAATGTAAAACTGCAGAAGATCTTAAACGAATGACCGGTCACATTACTCCCGCCTCGTTCTCACATTTTGCCGTTGTCAGCCATACTAAAAATGAGATAAACTATCATTGTTTTCTTGTAGAAACGATCAATGGCAAAAGAGCTTTGTTATGGATCAGCAAGGGAACAAATGATGATTATAAAATTGAAGTGAAACAACAGCCATAATGCAAACGATCATTTATGAGAAAGTTTAATTTATTTCAAATAACATTCTTACTGCTAACAGCGGTGCTTATCACCAGCTGTGATCACAAAGTGGTTGGTGTTAAAAAAGACTTGACAACAGGTCTTGTTACATCTTATAAAGACATGGAACCCGCAAAAGCTATGCTGGTAATGAATGATGAAGTGCTTCATCATACCGACATACCGATCGGCGAAAAATTTATGGTAATAAATGATGGCGTAAATGGCCTCACAATAAAGAATGAGAAGGTGAAAGTAGGTTGCTATTTAAAGATCACTGACACGACTGGTAAAATATTGCTGGAAGAAAAAGATCTGTTTGCTGGTAATGATGAATTTTTACCGAAAGATGCCCGAATGCTTAAATGCACGGTGACAACAGGTGCACCCATGAAATGGGAAGAAAATTATAAAGTAACCGTTTCATTTTGGGATAAACAAGGTAAAGGCAGGATAGACAATGCAGTGACCATCAGAATGATCGATATACCTTAAAGAGTTAGTTTATATGTAATACTTATTCCTTGGAATAACTAATGGTCCCTTTTTATTTCAAAGCTGACATCACATCCTCTTTCCTCCTTCGGCTTACTTCCACTTTGCTATTATCTTTTAATACAGCAAAACCATCATGATCGATAAATGAAATGAATTTCTTATTTACCAGGTGACTTTTATGTGTCCTGATAAAATGATGAGGACTTAACAACGTATCATAGTCACCAAGAGTTTTTGAGATCATGTAAGTACGGCCTTTTTCTATAAAAAACTTTGTGTAATTGCCAACCGCTTCGCAACGGATAATTTCTTGTGGCATTAAGAAATGTACTCCTTCTTTTGTCGGCAAAGCCAGCCTGAATTCGTTTGCAGATGGGGCCTGTATATTATGCATGATATTTTTTAACAGATCGAATTGCTGCCGATAATCTTCCTGTGTTTCCAAAAAACGTTGAACGGATGATTGCAATTCCTCTGAATCGATCGGTTTGAGCAAATAATCGAATGCACTGAAACGGATCGCCTGGATCGCATATTCATTGTATGCTGTTGTAAAAATTATTTTGAAATTCTTATTCGGCATTTTCTCCAGTAACTGGAAACCGTTCAGGTGCGGCATTTGTATATCTAAAAAAACAAGTCCTGGCTGACAGGCATGTATCATCTCTGCGGCCTTACGGGAATCATTGCATACAAATACCTGCCGTATTTCAGGAACCATTTTTTCTATCATCAACCGAAGAGCATCGGTGGCTCTTTCTTCATCGTCGATCAAAAGCACTTTTAGCATGATTAATTATTTTGTATTGGAAAAATTATTTGCACCCGTGTCCCTTTTGCATTTCCATTCTCATCTTTAAGATCAATTATCTGCAACGAGCCATGGTGTCCATTGCCATTTCCCATTGCATTTAGTCTTTCAATAGAAACAGCAATTCCTTTACTTGTATGCTTGTTTCCCTGGCCGGTTGTCAATTTTGACTCCCCCGATCTTTCCCTGCCAATACCGTTATCTTCCACAATGCACTCTATGCATTCATCTTTTTCTGAAAATCTAACGGTAAGCAATCTTTCACCTTCTTTGTGCATCAACCCATGCCAAATAGCATTTTCAACAAATGGCTGTACTAATAATGTAGGAAGTTTTATTTCATCCGTATCGATCTCCTCATCAACTTCGATCTTGTATTTAAATGAATCTTTAAACCGGATCGATTCCAGGTCAATATATAGGCTAAGAATTTCCAGTTCTTCTTTTAATGTAACGTATTCTTTATCGCTATGCACTAAAATGGTGCGAAGTAATTTTGAAAATTTTGAAAGATATCTTGTTGCCACCATTTCTTCATTCGCTAATATCATTTGCTGTATCGAATTCAGCGCATTAAAAAGAAAATGCGGGTTCATTTGCAATCGAAGGCTTTGCAATCTTGATTCTGCAACTTTTTGTTTGTTTTCAAGAGTTTCGATCTTCGCCTTTTGTTTCTCCTCTTCTGCTTTTACACGTTGTATTTGCGTAGCGCATAGAACCGCTACCGTCGTAAGGATGTTAAGATGTTTTTGCTTAAAGAAATTCTTTTGTGAATGCTCGCTGTCAATTACACCGATCACTTTACCATCGACAATTAAGGGGACTGCCAGCTCAGAAAATCTTTTCGTATCATCTGCAATGTACCTTTCATCCAGATCGGTATTATTAATAAGTGCTGGTTTACCGGTTTGAGCTACAGTACCAACTATACCTTTACCAACCGGAATTTCGATTGGATTATAAATGGTGAAATCCCGTTCCATTTTAGGACCGTGGGCTGCTTTTTGTACCAACACATTTCTTTCTTCATCGAGTATGTAGATAACACAATCTTCAAAGTTTAGCTGACTGATACAATTTTTTGCAATATCCCAAAGCATCTCATCAGCATGTTGATGCCTGTTAATTTGTGAGGCAAAATAGTTAATGACTAATTCAGTTTCCAGTTCTTCCCTTTGCTTTATCTGCTTGCGTTGATAGTATTTCAATACATACCAGATCAAACCAAATCCGAGCAATATCCCGATTATTTTAAACCACCATGTTTGATAAAAAGGTGTCGCAATGATAACTGTCACTTCATTTCCTGCGTCTTGCCAGGTTTTGTTGTCATTACTTATTCTTACTTTAAAAGTATATGTACCTGGAGGCAATGAATTATAACGGACAGAATTCTGGTCAGCCAGTTTTATCCAGTCTTTATCCAGGTCTACCAGTTTATATTCATAAAACGTTCTTAAATGCGGACTGAAATCCACTATCCCGAAATGGAAGGTGACCTGGTTATCTTTTGCAGCCAGTTTAAATTCAGCATTCTCTGTAATATTGGAAACAATGTTCTTGGTTTCAATTTTACTTATGAGAACATTCAATGATATCTTTTTATTATACAAAGAGTCCGGATGAAAAAATTGTACTCCTTTAGGCGTACCAAATATGAATTCACCATTGGGTGTTTGAAAATAAGACCCTACTCTGAAACCGTAAATACTTAAACCATATCGTTCATCAAACACTTTTAAACTTGAATCGGCAGGATTGTAACATGTCAGGCCAATATCATTTCCAATCCACATCCGGTTATGATCGTCTAACAAAAATCCTTCGGCCCTGTTAATGATCAATCCATCTTTTTGCGTTATTGTTTTTTCCCTGCCATCCTTAAAAAAGATCTTTACCCCTCTCGTATTCCCCACATACAAGGTTCCGGCACTATCTGTACGCATATCAAAAATACCTTCGCCTTTATATTTATTAAAGCCGGAATACCCTGTTACTTGTTTTGTACTGAAATTGTACTGATAAAGCCCTTTTGTAGATGTAGCAATCCACAGGTTGTTTTTGTCAATAAAAAGCGGTGTTACCAGCAATGAATCAAACCACTGCAAAGCTGTGTTTTCAAAGTTATCAATTCCGAAAGTCCTGGTATTTATCCTGCATATACCATTACGGCCACAGATCCACATATAACCATCCGGACCTTGTTTAATCCTGCTTACTCCTTTTTGCTTCAAACTGTGCTTATTTCCTGGTTCATTTCGAAAATGCTTTATTATTTTTTTGTTCTTATCTATTACAACCAGGCCATCACCCTGCACGGTTGCCCATATATTGTCATTATCATCAATTTCAATGGATGTAATTTCCTTGTTTTTAAAAAGAGGGTTACCATCCTGATCTTTATAATCAATAAAATTTGCTGTATTGGTACTTCTTTTCCATTCCACCATACCTTTTATTGTACCGATATAGTAGGTATCATTATCTTTCGTATCTATTCCTGCAATATATCCATCATACCAACTGCCCCGGCTATCCATAAAAACACTTTGATTGCCGATAATATCATTTGCATTGAAATAACTGATGCCATTGATAGTGCAGTTAATAAAAACCCAGCCCTTTTGTCCCACTGCAGTGGTGGATGCATTATTATTACTGAGTGAGGCGGGGTCTGTTATTTCGTGCCGGTAGTTATAAATGCTGCCTGCGGCTTTATTGTAAATATAGATCCCCTCATTGGGAGCAGTTAAAATATAACGGTTGTCGTCAATTTTCAGCGCATAGGCAAATGCGACTGTTACCGGTTTGCCGTACTGATCTTTTATTCCTTTAAATGGATACTTTAATTCTTCAGTAATAAGGTTTATTGATTTTACCTCTCCTGTTTCCCGGTCATAAAATAACAGTTCATCTGTTTCCCACTTTGTCAACGCAATACAATTGGGTATGGAATATTTTCTTTCTACCGTGTTGTTGCTGTAGTTAACACTCAGGAAAGCATCCTGGTGTATTAGCAGGTAATAATCATCGTTTAATTGAAAAGTTTTGTTAGGGCCCTTCATTTTATATTTGCTCCAGTCTTTTATGGGCAAAAAATTAAAATGGTTCTTTGTAATTGAATCCACATGCCCGAATGAAATGTTTTCTTTTAAAGAATAATTTCCTTTCCCGGTATAAAGTATAGCGCCATACTTATCCGTATTAAAAATCTGAAGCGTTTTTATCCATTTATTTTCTTCATAAACGGACACACGGTGTAATTGTCTTTTTTCGTCAATCATTGTCACAAAACCACCACTTGTCAATACCCATATACGGTTCTTTACATCGCATACAACAGTGAGTATATTACTGCTTTGCAACTGCGGATAGTCTGTAGCAAAATATTTTTCAACTGTTTTTCCATTAAACATATTTAATCCATTACCAGTACCAACCCATAAATTTCCTTTTTTATCAACACACATACTGTGTACCCCGATGTAGGATAGTCCATTAGTAGTATTAAGATGCTGGAAAGCAATTTTAGATTGTGCATTTGTTTCCCAGATGCAAAAAAATAAAATCGATATGATTATTGATCTTTTCAAAAATAATTTTATAGCAAAATACTCCAATTCACAATGAAAGCCAGCAGGTTCTTGTAATCCCCGGTACGACTCATAAGTAAAATAAAAAAAATGTTGATCTGATATTTTTGATATTATTCTGCGGTAGGTGGTGACTATTAAACGGTAAAGCCGCCTGATGAAATCAAGGCGGCTGTACAAATCCCGGTAATGGAATAATTCAACCGGTATTTATTATAAGGAATTCGACGTCTATATTATTACAGGTTATAAAGTTTTTGAACATCTGTTGCTGAAAGTGCCCGGCTATAAAATCTGAGATCGTCTATTTTTCCTTTCCAGCGTATAAACCCCAGAACATCACCGATGTAATAATCAGAGACGCTTGCAGGTATATAACCAGGCTTATTATGTGTCTGCACCAATAAGCCATTTACGTAAAACTTTACATCAGTACCGTTGTAAGTTACCACAAGGTGCCTCCATCCTGAATTATTAAAATAGGCTGTGCAACCCGGGACAGTACTGTTCATTACCACACCACCACTTAGCAAATTAGATATATGGTTCATGACAGGTCCGTAGGCACTAGGTTTTGCAATATAAGCGAGGCCATCATTATTATACACGGCGCTTGGTTTGATCCACACCGATAAAGATGTATTTGTTTGCTGTGGTACTTTTGGAATTTTTATTGCCTTTCCTGTCCGAGGTATAGGCCAGTCCCTGGGCTGAAGGAACACCGTCTGAAAGTTTTCTTGTTTGATCCTTCAGGTCATTATTGAATTGGAATGACCCTTCAAGACTTACAAGCAAGGGATCAAGTACAAATCCTCCGTTAGGCGAAGAGCTGCTTGTTGAAATTTCTTCGGAAGCCTTTTGCGCTGCTTCGGGATCTGCTACTCCTTGTTTGCTGCATGAAACGATTACAACTGAAATTAAAGTTGCTGCGAAAATTTGAAATTGTTTTTTCATTTGATTAAAAGTTTAATGATTAATGGTTTTGTATCCTTAGTTTTTTATTGCGGAGCAAAACTATGACCAGTTAATATGATCCGTTTTAAATACTACTCAGCGGTAATGCGTAGCGATTAAACGGAAAACAAAAAAGCTGTCAAAAATGACAGCTTTTAAGAATCAGTAGCGATATCAGCTTTTTTATAAATTTTTCAGCTTGTTTATATCAGAAGTAGTAAGTACTCTTTTGTAAATACGCAGATCATCCACGCTGCCTTTCCAATATTTATATCCCAGGTTATAACCGTATCCAATAAAATAGTCGCTTGTAGGAGCAGGAGGGGTATAGCCCGCTGGTGTTGGCGAAGTTCCAATAAGAACTCCGTCAATATAATACTTCAGAGAAGTTTTATTCCGGGTTGCCACTAAGTGATGCCAGTTATTGTCCATTGCCCCTGAAACAACATATTGACCGGTAGTGCCATTCCATGCTGCTGCCTGGTATTTATCTTCATCCTGGGAAAAAGTCAAACAATGAGTTCCTTCAACAATTAATCGTAGATATTCAGGAACAAGATCTTCTTTCTTAACCCAGGCAGAGATCGACATATTAGTATCTAATGGTACGCCGAAAATATTCAAACCGTAAGCTGCATTGAAACGCACAGCGCTATTTGCCTTTCCCTTTCTGTCGGTTGTATAAAGTACACGATCAATAGTAGAAACAGCATCAGCAAGTTTACCGGTTGTATCTTTTAATGTGCTGTTGAATTCATAGCGTCCTAATAAGCCAACATTTAATGGGTTAATAAAAATAGGTACCAATGAACCTTTATTGGCTGTTGTCATTTCTTCAGTTGGTTGATCAATTGCTTGCATTTCAATTTTTTCCTTACTGCATGAAAAGAGTGCGACAGTCGTAATAGCCGCGATGAGAATTGAGATTTGTTTTTTCATTTGTTTAAATGTTTATTGATTAAAAAATTTGTGATGTAAAAGTATAGGTCATAACAAGCTTATTATCTGAGATTCTATTCTACGGATATCATTGATTATTTACCGGAACAAACAATTGACCTGAACAATCCATACTGAACAATTAAAAAAAGCTGCCTTTAATGACAGCTTTAAAAATTTGAATAAATGAAGGATCTGTAATTAATTATTTAACATTTACAAGTACCTTGATCTTCCCTGTTGATGATGAATTGAAATTTTCCAATGCCTTACCTATCACCTGGCCTGGCTTTACTTTTTCTATATCCGCTTTCATTGATACTCCGGGTACTGAAGATGTCACGAGCAGATCACCCCTTTTTATTTCGCCACCTTCGATACACACTTTAGTTGGAATAACACCTACAACACCCATTGGCACCTTATCAGATATATCTGTATCAATATCTTCTTCAGTAAGTAAAATACCCGGCTTAGTTGCATATACACCTGCCACCAATGTTGAGTAAGCCTGTGATGATTTTTCAACTGCACGATCCTGACTAGTTGAAATAATTAATACATCGCCTGTTTCATACTCATTCCGATCACCTGTTACATCAAATGCTTCCGCTAAGTCAGCTCCGCTGCTTTGTGTACCACCATTAAAATATCCTTTACCTGCTCCATCAATACGAGCCACATTGTTTCCATTCTTTTTAAATAGTGCCAGGCTGTTAATGGTACCGCCATTTGTATTGTTTACTAAAATGCAAGGCCCGGTACCGACAGTTGATGCAGATACAACGGCTCCCGGATTAACAGCACTTAAGTTTTCAAATAAACCTGATGTCCCCAGATTTGCACCATTTCTTCCAACTATTGCGCTGCCACCATATGTGGCTTCGCCTAATACACCATAAGAATAAAAATATGCACCTACTCCACGTACTCCCGCAAAATTGCCTGTGTGAGTATATCCTACAACGCCGTCATTTTGTTGTGAAGCTCCAAATACACCATTCTTAGTATTACTGGTACCCATTACACCAACGCCAGCATCATTGTATCCCCATACTCCTATTGGGTTACCAGGTGTAGAAGGAGGGTTTCCCGGAGTTGAACTACCATAAATAGCAACCCTGCTGCTGGAAATATTTGTATTTATGATAGAGAACAGTCTTCCATCATATGTATCGGTTGCATTTAAAGGTAAAGTGAGACCACCTGCACCGTTATTAATTACTTCTTTCCATTGTTGTGAAAAATACCAATACGATTTAGTATCTGTATCAAATACTAATAATCCATTTGCCGGTGTTTGAATACCAGTCCGCTGAATTGTTGTCATTCTTGGAGGAAGAAAACCTTTTGTTGTGCTTGATACGTCAAGCATGGCACTTGCATCTGCTGCAGCACCATTTGTATTCAATGCAACATTTTGTGCATTTACATAAACTGCAAAGCCGAGAATAGCAGTGATCAAAATGATCCTTAGAATAGAAGCGAATAAAACAATACTTTTCATAAATAATTTTTTTTATGAATTAAAATTATAAGCTGCAATATGCGATCGCCTTCAAATACTACTCAAAGGCAATTGCTGGTTATCCTGCGGAAAATTTTATTCCAACGATCTTGTGCTGATAATAAAGACTGCCAGTCACTCAACAAGAGGTGCCATTCACTAAAAGAAAAATTTTCCAGCTGACATCTGCAGTAGCTTGCATCTAATAAATTGATAACCGAGAATGAAAAGAGAAATGAGGAATGAAAAGAAAAATATTATCACAAAAGAATTGGTCACTGATATATTAATGATCGTTTTACTTACTTCAGCCATTGTATTACTTGCCCTCGTATTATAAAAATAGGCCCGGTATTTGCGATTATTTTTTTACGAAATAAACTAATTTAAATAGAGGACGGTTTAGAAGCCGTCCCGACTTGTCGGGACGGCTTTCTTTTATCGTTACTTTTGAGAAAATTTTTCCCCACATGTATCAAACGCTACTTACCTCCCTTGAGAATAATGTTTTAACGATTACTATCAACCGTCCCGATAAGTTGAACGCATTAAACAGAGATGTATTTACTGACCTCGATAATGCATTGAATGACATTGAAAAAAATGTTGAAATAAGATCGGTGATCATTACCGGTGCAGGGACCAAGGCTTTTGTTGCTGGCGCAGACATAAGCGAATTCAAAGGATATGGTAAAACCGAAGCGATGGCATTAGCCAAAAGAGGACAGGATATTTTTGCCAGAATTGAAAGTTGTAACAAGCCAATAATCGCCGCGGTGAATGGTTTTGCCCTCGGAGGCGGATGTGAATTGTCAATGGCTTGTCATTTTCGTATTGCAAGTGACAACGCAAAATTTGGTCAGCCTGAAGTGAATTTGGGATTAATTCCGGGCTATGGTGGCACGCAAAGATTAGTACAATTGATTGGCAAAGGAAGAGCTCTTGAACTTCTAATGAGTGGAAATATGATCGATGCTCATGAGGCGAAAGAATTTGGATTAGTAAATCATATAACCGGTATTGACAACTTGCTTGAACAAACAAAATTAATTCTGGCCGTTATCAATTCGAAAGCTCCCTTAGCAGTTGCTGCCTGTATCAAAACTGCCAATGCAGTTTATGATGAAACAAAAAATGGCTTTGAATTGGAAATAGAAGAGTTTGGAAATTGCTTTGACACAGAAGATATGAAAGAAGGCACAGCTGCATTTTTAGAAAAGAGAAAGGCCAGTTTTAAAGGGAAGTAATCTTTGCTCAATTGCTATATTGATAAATTGTCAAATTGTTATTCGTAAAACAATTTATCCATTAAACAGTTTAACACTTATTCAAACGCATTTTTAAAAACGATCGTCTGTCCTTTTGATGTTTTCATTTCAGCAATTCCATTTTCTATTTTTATTAGAGAACGATCGATACCGGTGTTGATCCATGTTTTAAAAGGAAGTTTAATCCTTAATAACCCTCCTGCTTCTGACTTTATTTTTACTTCCATTGCCACACCATTTTCTTTTTTTGCTGAAATAAGAAATGCTCCTTCAGTTCTTAAAGTTTTAAATGAAACATTTTTCCATTCTTTCGGCAAAGCAGGAAATACTTCAATAAAATCTTTATGACTTTGTAATAGCATTTCATGAATGCCTTGTGCGAATGCAAAATTCCCTTCAAGAGTAAATGGCCGATAAGTAAAATCAGAATATTGACCGCCTTTCTGATCTCCATTTAAATGAAAACTATTTGATGAAACAAAATTGGTGGCAAATTTTTTTAAGTTGATAGCAGCCGAATCACCATTCTGTGCTCTTGCATAAATAGAAGCGATCCAAGCAAAAGAATAACCCACCCATTGTCTTGTTCCTAGTTTTTCGATATGAAGTAAAGAATTTTCAATGATCAATCTTTGTGATGAATCTTCTACATTTAATAAACCCATTGGATGAATTGCAAGCAAATGATTTTGGTGACGATGAGAGTGATCGAGATTTTGGCCGGGAGCAATAGTAAGTCCTGTTTCATTAATAGAATAGTCCTTCAAGCCAGCATTATAATATTTTGAAAGGACAAATTGGAAATCGGCATCTTGACCATGTGTAATTCTTACTAGCCCACCAATTTGTGGTATCAATGAAAAAATGAGCCCTCTATCATAATTGGAATTTGATTTGAACCATGCCTTTATTGAATTATCATTATACTCTGGAGAGGAACCCAAAAAAATAAAATTCGTGTCTGCCTTTGTTTTTTTATAAAGATTTTCAATAAAAGAATTCACTTCACCCAAATAGGTTGATGCTTTCTTTGCTATCTCTTTATTTTGAGAATATTTTGCCTGCCAATAAAAATGTTGAGCCAACCATGCACTTGTTGTTGGACTCATTGAATATTGGATCCACCCTCCCATTGGCTTACCACTAATAGTTGTCACTCCCGGAACATTTAAACCATCAAGCTCAAAATATTCTTTTGTCCATCTTTTATTTTCATCTTTCACTTTCCAAAGCCAGTTTGTAAATCCTTCTGTAAGATCAAGATGATTACCTGAATATCCGGGCCAGTAACTTAATTCAGTATTCAGGTCATGATGGAAATCGCCCTTCCATGGCGGAAGTTTTCCATCATCTGCTGTCCAGATTGCTTGTAAAGAAATGGGTGGTGTATTGCTTCTTGCTACACAACCAAACTTGTACATGTCTAAATAATATTGCTTTTCAAGAATCGGATCAGGAATAGAAACAGAAGAACGTTTCCAATAATTATTCCACCAGTCAATATGAGAAGGCCATCCTGTCGGCTCTTTATGCAACACATTCAGATCCGGAAAGGATGCAGGTTTATTATTTGTAATGGTCCATTGCCCAACGATCTTTTTTCCGGAAAAGCGATACCATTTTATTAATACCTCGTAATAATTATTTTCCCATGTTGGCTGGTGATAAAGCACCTGGTCAAATCCTTTTTTTATTGTTCCTTTTTTATAACCAAGCCGTTCAAGACTTTGACCTGAAACGCTGTTGCCTGTTTTTCCATCATTGCCAGTGTTATAGTTAGGAATAATAAGCTCCGGAATTATATCCTCTTCAATGTTTTCAAAACCAAAATAGCCAACTTGTCTTGTAGCATGTATATAATTATTGAACTTGACTCCATTCTCAAATTCAACAACACTTAATCCGTTTGAAATATCAAGTGAAACTTTTTTTACTTTCCCGATCTTATTAAGATCAAATTCTATTGCAGCCCCGGGGATCTTTGTTGGTGCAGGATATTTTTCATAGGGCTCGTCTCCTATTTTTTGTACAGAATCATATTGATTCAACTTTACTTTTTCAACTACCCATTTAAATTTCAGTTTATCGATCTCCGGCATCGGACGATCATCCCACAGATCAACCCGGTCTAATGATAGTCGCATTTTATTATCCTTTTGCCAGATCAAAGCTCCGAGCCAGCCATTGCCTAATGGAATTCCTTCATCCCATCTTTTAGACAATGAATCAAAAACAAGATTATGTTGAGGTTTTGGTTGTGAAAAAACATTTATTGAAATAAGAAACAACAAAGGGAGCAATCGTCTCAATTCTTAATTATTAATTGTTAATTATTAATTCTTCTTCTCGGGCGGCTTCACGATCAGCGTATCAGTTTCTAAAAAAGGAACCTGGTATCCACCTGTGTCTAAAGTTACTTTTGGAAAAGTGTTTTTCAGCATGGACCAGTCCGAAGAATTGATAAATGTTTTATAAAGATATATGGCTTGTAAACGTGGAAGACCTTTTAACTGGATCAACCCTTGAGTTGTAACATTTGTACCAACAAGATTAAGGTATTGAAGATTGCTAAGTGATTGTAAAGAAGCAAGACCCTTATCAGTGATCGATGTATTATCCAGCTGCAAACGGGTAAGATTTGTCAGCTGCCCGATAGTCGTCAACATGCTATCAGATATTTCTTTATCACTAAGCTTTAACCAGATCAATTGTTTTTTTAAAGTGCTTAGAAGAGTGATCTCCTGTGAAGTAACAGGGTCAACAGTGACAAAATTTGCTGATAAATAGTTGCTATTCCTTGTCACAGGTATGATGATCACTCCTTTATCCCGAAGTTCTTTCAAAATTTTTTCGTCAGCTGCTTCAACTAATTTTTCGGGGATATCAGGTAGGGTTTTTTTTGGAACTGCACTTTGCAATGCAAGGAGAACAGGTTTTATTTTATCTGTCTGCTCAAGGTCTTTTGCTTTTTTATCAAATGATGCGCCGCTTGTTATCCACCAATGTATCAATGCAATTTCATTTTCCTTTAATTGGGGCTTCTCTTTTGGCGGCATGTGATCTTCATCGTTTCGTGGTAACAACAATCTTTTGATCAGGTCACTTTCTTCAGCACTACCCGGTTTGACCACTTCACCATCTTTTCCTCCTTTTAAAATAAAAGCAGGCTCGTCCAATCTTAATCCACCTTTCTTTTTGCTTTTGTTATGACAGGTATAACACTTATCCTGGAATATGGGTTGAATAATATCTGCATATACATTGGCTTCCTGCACATCTGCAATTGGTTTGATCTCTTTTGCAGCAACTTTTTCCTTTTCTGAAAATCCTTTTGTAAGATAACCTGAGCCATGAGTAAGCGATCCACCGAGATGACCTGTGATAATAATTAATGGAACCATCAACAGGATCACCCATTTTGCAAAAACATTTTCCCATCTATTAAACAAGTATGCAACAAGGGAAACAAATGCAGTAGAAATACCAAACCATTTATGAGTATTCACCAGCTCTTCATCATAATCACCGCTTTGAGAAAGTAAATAACCACTGATGCATGAAGCAATGGCGCTGATCATCCCCCAAAACAATGCAATGTTTACTGCAGCATGAAGTGAAGCAAATTTTGGTTTCAGTGCAAACAATTGAAACAAACCAGCTAACAATAAAATACCAATTGGCAAATGAACCAGTACTGGATGAAAACGTCCGATTATTTCAGTCATATCAATAAATCTTTGAGCTGTGAGCCATGAGCTACGAGCAAATACATTATTTGTACGTTAACTATAAAATCATAAAATTAAATTTGAATAATTTCATCATATGCACATTGATCTCCCATTGATTTGCCAATGGCTGTCTCGTATAAGCAGTTGTTGGCATATAATCCGGCGGACCAAACTCAGTGAGGAAAGTCATTCGTTCTCCATTCTTCTTTTTTCTTTCTACAACTTTATCCCACCATGCCAAATGTGCTTTTACAACATTGTCCCATTCAGGTGCTCGTGGATCATTGACTTGCGGGCCTTCGGGATGACCGATCCTTGCATGAATATGTTCCACTCTTTCCAATGTCATATCAACTGTTTCCTTCTGATCTGCCAATAAACTTTCATGCACATTGCACCAGTGCGATACATCAAAAGTGATACGCAATTCAGGAATGGTTTCCATGTAATGCCTTGCAACAGGCGCAGCGTAAAGTAACCTTGACCTGTG
>Ga0193738_1000741_pt1 | contig 14878 bp, 10 predicted proteins | sample L2a1metaG_FD_144927 | JGI IMG/M metagenome (GOLD analysis project Ga0193738, IMG submission 144927) | Soil microbial communities from a riparian zone of the East river system, Colorado, United States - L2a1 | ecosystem: Environmental > Terrestrial > Soil > Riparian zone | place: USA: East River...
CGGCGCGTTCGCCGCGGCCCTGTCGGCCACCGGACCATCGGTCACCGGCACGTACGTCGAAGCAAGGACGGCGGAAGTCTTCGCCGGCGCCTGCATCATGAACGGCGAAGCGGCGACGACGGGGCGCGAGGCGCTGCTCGCGTGGAAGGTCGATCGCGGCCAGGTGAACGGCGTGTCGCTCGACGGTCTCGCAGTGGTCGCCGCGCTCGCGGGCGACACCAACCTCGGCATCCATGAGATCGGCGGCGAATCCACGCCGGCCCGCGCCGCGATTTACGTTGACGCGCGCGCCAACGAGGCGCAGCGGAAAGCGCTCGTCTCGATGGTCAAGTCGCTGTCGGGACCTGTCATCGGCAACGTCGTCCAGGAATCGGTGACGCCGATCAAGTTCGCCGACGACGGGCATCAGATCACCGTGTCCACCGACATCGTGAAGCTCGCGGTGGCCAAGCACCTCAACCATGACCCGAGCTGCGGCAACAAGCAGTGGTTCAACCCGATGACGCGCGTCGATCGCGCGGAGATGGGCAACACGGACGAGAACGAGTTCAGCGGCGCGGTGTTGCGCACGAAGTGGAGCGACCCGAATAAGCGGTCGTCCTTCTTCGGAACCTTCTCGTACTGATGCTACTCGCAGTACTCTCGCTGTTTCTTGTCCAGGCCGCTGATCTCAGCGGCGTCGCGCACTCCGATCCCGTTCCAACGGAAATAGCCGCCGCCGTCGCCACGAACCTGGCGCCGGCGGGCGTTCGCGCGACCGCCAACGGCGCGACGATCACGTTCTGGTGGGTCAAGGATCTTCCTGCCGCGTCGTTGACCGACCTCCCCGAAGGAACGCTCATCGGCGCCGTGAAACTGAACGCGGACGGCCGCGACATTCGAGGCCGTCCACTGAAGGCAGGCGTCTACACGCTTCGCTACGCCATCCAGCCGGTCACCGACGACCACTTTGGTGTGTCGCCGTTTCGCAATTTCCTGCTCCTCGCCCCGGCGGCCGTCGACACCGATCCGGCCGCGCGCGATCACGATGCCACCGTGGCACTCTCGACCCAGACACTCGGCGGAAAACACCCGGCGGTCTTGAGCATCGATCCGCCCACGGCCAAGGATGCGACGCTCTCTGTCTACACGACCGACCTCGGCCACAAGTCGCTGATTGTCGAAATCGGCAAGCTCAAGATCGGCATCGTGCTGATTGGACGAATTCGAACGTAGTGACACTCGCCGGCCGCGCCGCATTGATCACGGGAGGCAAACGCATCGGCGCCGCGGTCGCGCGCGCGCTGGCCGCCGCCGGCCTCGATGTCGCGCTGTCCTACAACTCCTCCAAAACTGAAGCCGAATCGACGGCCGCCGAGATCGTCTCGGCAGGACGCCGCGCCCACATCGCGCGCGCAGACCTTGGCAACCCAGACGAGTGCCGTGCCCTCGTCGATGGCGCCGCCGCCGCGTTCGGACGCCTCGACGTGCTCGTCAACATGGCGTCGGTCTACACGGCAGTCCCGCTCGAGCAGACCGACGAACACGTCTGGCACAAGGCGATGGACATCGACCTGCGCGCCGCCTTCCTCTGCGCGCGCGCGGCCGTTCCTCACATGCGCCGGCAGGGCGGCGGGCGCATCGTCAATTTCTCGGACTGGGTTGCGGCGAGCGGCCGTCCGCGGTATCCCGGTTACCTGCCGTACTACGTGGCGAAGGCGGGAGCGAAGGCGCTCACCGAGGCGCTTGCGCTCGAGCTGGCGGCAGACCAAATCCTTGTGAACGCCGTGGCACCCGGCCCCATCATGGCGCCGCCTGGGACGACCGAAGAGGAATTCAAGGCCGTCGAAGCCGCGACACCGCTCGGCCGCTGGGGCGGTCCTGAACCCATCGCCCGGGCCGTTATCTTCCTGATAGAGACCGACTTCGTCACCGGGGAAACCATCCGCGTTGACGGCGGCCGCCACGTCAAGTAGGTAGCCCCTTACCCACCCAGCACGGCAGTGGATTTGCTCTGCTCAGTCGCATGGACGAGCAGCCCGCGATCCTGGTTGTGGAAGACGACACCGACATCCGCGAGATGATGGCGACCCTGTTCGGGATGTCGGGATTCAAGGTTGTTCCGTGCGAGTCAGCCGAGTGCGGCCTGAAGGCACTGCGCGAGCGTGAGTTCGACCTTGTTCTGACCGACTACGCGCTGCCGAGGCGGTCGGGGCTGTGGCTGCTCGAGGAAGCGAAAACCGAGGGGCTCATCGACGACACGCCGGTGCTCATTGTGACCGCGCATCCCGACGTGAACGAGCAGGCGCCCTACGAGGTGATCCAGAAGCCGTTCGATCTCGACGACCTGATCGAGCGCGTGCGACGACGGGTGGAAGGCGCCGACGGCCGCGGCCCGAAGCAGCCGCGCCTCACCATGCCGCTGGAAGGGGGCCACGGCTTGCGCGGCCGTTCGCCGGACTGTCCCGGGGCGATCGAGCTCATTCTCTACGTTGGCGCGCAATCACCGCGATCGTCCCCGGCCGTGCGCAAGATCAAGACAGCGCTGCGGCGGTTCAACTCGTCTCGACTGAAGCTGACGGTGTGCGACGCGTCCACCCTCACGCCGCCGCCGGAGCGGCGCACGCTTTGTCCCCGCACCTTCATCCTGGGTCACGCCACGAACCCGGAACCGCTGCTCGAACTGCTGGCTGACTGCGGCGATCCGAACTGAAGAGGCTCCGCATCGAATCGAGGGCGCCGCTCAGTTCTCGGCGATCGCGCGCGAAGCAGAAGCGCAGATAGCCCTCGCCATTCGCCCCGAAGTCCACGCCGGGGACGCACCCGATCCGTCCCTCTGAAATGAGGAACTCCGTCATGGCCCACGAGAGCGAATCCGTGCGGCCGCCCGGTGAACTCCATTCGGGGTTTATCCGCAGGAACGCATAGAAGGCGCCGGCCGGCGGCTTGCCCGTGAACACATCGCCGGCGTGCGCCCGGATGCCCTCGTAGAACAGATCGCGCCGCGCCTGCAGCTCCGTTCGGTATGCGGCGACCGCATCCTGCGACCCTTCGAGCGCGCCGACCCCTCCGAACTGAACGACCGACGCGATGTTGCTCGCCGTGTAGAAGAGCGCCTTCTTCATGCGATCGCGCACCTTGGCGTCCTTGACCGCGACGTAGCCGAGACGCAGCCCCGTCATCGCATACGTCTTGCTGAACGTGTAGAGGGAGATCGTCCGTTCGTACATCCCTGGCAGTGACGCGGGGCTGACGTGGGACCCGCCGTCGAACACGACGTCCTCGTAGGCCTCGTCGGAGATGATCCAGATGCCGCGGCGTTCCGCGATGGCGGCAATCGCCTTGATGTCTTCCGCCGTCAGCACGCCGCCGGTGGGGTTGTGCGGAGAGTTCAGGTAGATCGCGCGCGTCTTCGGCGTGATCTTCGATTCGAGCTCGGCGAGGTCGTAGCGCCACCCAAGCTTCTCGTGCAGCGGACACGGTACTGGCACCGCGTGCGCCAGCTTGATGTTGCCTGCGCAGGGAGGCCACTCCGGATCAGGAATGATCACCTCGTCGCCAGGATCGAGCAGCCCCTGGCAGGTGATGAACACCCCGTGGATGCCGCCCGTGGTCGCCATCACTTCCTCGGGGCCGCCTACGGGAATGCCGTTCCGCGTTCTCAGCTTCTCAGCCAGCAGTTCGAGCAGCCGCGGCAGGCCGGTCGTCTGGAGGTAGTGGCTGCGGTTCTCGTCGATGGCCTTGTGCATGGCCATCTTCACCGTATCGGGCGCGTCGAAGCTCACGTCTCCCTGGTCGAGACGGAAGGGATCCTTGACGCCGTACATCATGTCGCGGATGCGGATGATCCCCGAGAACGGAACGCTGTCGAGAAATTGGCCCATGTGCAGTCCTCAGACCTGTTCAAGAATGCGCGTCAGCGTGACCGCCGCGCGGCCGATCGGGAGATTGCTGACGTAAAAATGGCGCACGCCCGAAGCCCGCAGCTCTCGGATCGATCGCGCGCAGACCGACTCCGGGGTTCCACCGTCCGCGAACTCGCCGATCAACTCGTCTGCCGGCACCGGCAGGAACTGTTTCAGCGTGTTCAGCGTCTTCGGGTTCGCCGAGCGGTAGTAGAAGACGCCGAACATCCCCGGCAGCCCAAGATTCCGGCGAACGGCTTCCTCCAGGAACTTCTCGACGGCCGGCCGGCTGTAGTGCGAAACGATCTGCGTCAGGTAGAACTCGGCGGTCACGCGGTCGTCGAGCAGGTGCTGCACCTGCGTCGCCGGGTTCGAGTGCGGGTTCGCCCATCCTCCCAGCGCCAGCTGTTCCTCGCGCGCGCGGATCATCTCGCGAAGCTGCCAGGCGTGCTCGACGCATCGCGGCGGGCCGACGTGCTTGTCGCCGCCGAGGATGACCAGCGACTCGAAACCGTGATGCCGTGCCCGGTCCGCGTACGACAGGCAGTACTCGACCGAGTGCTTGCAGGTCAGAAAGGGGACCACGTGCGAGCGCGGGACGTCGCTGCCGAGATTGATGACGAGGTGGCGCAGGTTGTCTTCTTCCTTCAAACCGACCGCGCTGTCTGTGAGGAAGACGAACGTGCCGTTGCGGGTGAGGCCGCGCACCGCGTGGTAGGTGTCGATCCAGGCGTCGATGCTCGCGCCCGCCTCGAGCTCCGCCCGCGGTGGCCGCAGTTCCGCCGCGATCACACCCATGCCGTCCTTCATCCGTTCGACTAGTTCGCTCGTCATTACCGTAACCTCTTATACTAGCGTTTCCGTGGCCGCTCATCGCGCCGCCCTTCAGAAGCTCGAGCAGATTTCCCGCCTGCAGCTTCCGTTTTCCCCGACACCCGTCGAGGCGCTGCCTCGCCTTGGCCGCGCGCTCGGCCTCGACGTCGAGCTCCTCGTGAAGCGCGACGATGCGATTCCGATCGGGTTTGGCGGAAACAAGATCCGGAAACTCTTCGTGGTCGCCGCCGAGGCCCTGGCGGCGGGAGCCGACACGCTGATCACGACCGGGGGGATCCAGTCGAACCACGCCCGCGCGACCGCGTCGATTGCCGCGAAGCTGGGCCTCGGCTGCGTGCTTGTGGCCAATGGCGCGCCGCAACCCAGGCCGACCGCGAACGCGCTGCTCGATCGGCTGCTTGGCGCCGACGTCCGCTATGTCGCGACCCGCGAGGAGCGAGCACCCGCGATGGCCGCGATCGCCGAGGAGCTGCGCGCAGGTGGCCGGAAGCCGTTCGTCATTCCGCTCGGCGCCTCCACGGCCCACGGCGCGGCCGCATATGCCCTGGCCGTGGCGGAACTGCTCGGGCAGATGCCGGCGCCAGACGTCATCGTGATCGCGACCTCTTCAGGAGGGACCCAGGCCGGGCTGCTGGCCGGCCGCGCCTTGCACGGCCTGTCCACCCGGGTGATTGGCATCAGCGCGGACGATCCCGCAGGAGGGCTTGCCGCGGAGATCCGCCGGATTCACGGCGATCTCGCGCCTCTCATCGGTCTCGAGCCCGGCGCTTTCGGGCAGATGCCGATCGAGGTGGACGACACGTTCGTCGGCGGGGGTTACGGGGTCCCGACACCGGCGTCTACCGAAGCACTCGATCTCGCCGCGCGTTCCGAGGCGTTATTCCTCGACCCGACCTATACGGCCAAGGCGATGGCGGGCCTCTTCGCGAAGGCTCGCGCCGGCGAGTTCGCGGGCCGTCGGGTGGTCTTCTGGCACACCGGCGGACAGGTAGGACTGTTTGCGTAACAGGCGAATGGCAAATGGCGAATGCCGAATGACAAATGATTAAGATCACTTTTCTGGGGGCGGCACGTACCGTGACGGGCTCGAAGTACCTGGTCGAGTTCAACGGCACGCGCGTGATGGTGGACGCGGGGCTGTTCCAGGGACTCAAAGAATTGCGGCTTCGCAACTGGCAGGACCTGCCGGTGCCGGCGTCGAGTATCGAGGCGATCGTGCTGACGCACGCGCACCTTGATCACTGCGGCTACTTGCCGCGGCTGGTCGCGCAAGGGTTTCGCGGTCGCGTTTTCTGCACGCAGGGCACCCAGGATCTCTGCCGCATCGTCCTTGCCGACGCGGGCCGGATACAGGAAGAAGACGCGGAGTTCGCCAACAAGCACCAGACGTCGAAGCACACGCCAGCACTGCCGCTCTATCGCGAAGTGGACGCCATGCGCGCGCTCACGCAGTTGCAGCCGATTGGGTACGAGCGGCCGATGCCGCTCGCGCCCGGCATCGAGGTCGAGTTCGTGAACGCCGGCCACCTGCTCGGCTCGTCCTACGTGAAGATGCGGATCGACGGCCGCACGATCGTGTTCGGCGGCGACCTCGGCCGTTTTGGACGGCCGGTGCTGCCGGATCCCACCCCGGTGTCAGAGGCGGACTATCTGCTCGTCGAATCGACGTACGGCAACCGCGCTCACGAGCAGGACGACAACGGGGACCGCCTCGCGGCGATCGTCAACGAGACGGCGAACCGCGGCGGCAAGCTGATCATCCCGGCGTTCGCCATCGGCCGCGTTGAGGAGCTGATCTACTGGCTGAAGCGGCTGGAAGCGGAGAAACGGATCCCCGTGTTGCCGGTGTTCGTGGACAGCCCGATGGCGGGCGCCGCGCTCGCGCGTTACACCGAACGAGTGCACGAGCTCGACCCCGAGATGCAGCCGGAGCAGCGCGACGACCGTGCGCCGCATGACGCCGCGGCGCCGAACCCGCCGGCGGTGCGCCGCCGCACGGCGCAGCAGGAACGCGAGATGTGCATCTTCTGCACGCAGCGCTTCCGGGTGATCGCATCCCCGCAGGAGTCGAAACAGTTGACGGCGTCGAAGATGCCGGCGATCGTCATCTCCGCGAGCGGCATGGCGGAGGGAGGACGGGTGCTGCATCACCTGCGGGCGGCGCTGCCCAACCCGCAGCACACGGTGCTCTTCGCCGGTTACCAGGGCGAGGGAACCCGCGGCCGGCGCCTGGTGGACGGCGAGAAGACCGTGAAGATCCACGGCGAGTGGGTCAACGTCGCCGCCCGCATCGAGCAGCTCGACTCGATGTCCGCCCACGCCGACGCCAACGAGATCATGCAGTGGCTGCGCGGATTCACCGCTCCGCCCAAGCGCACTTTCATCGTGCACGGGGAGCCCGCCGCGCAGGACGCGCTCGGCGATCGCATCACCAGGGAACTCGGCTGGTCCCACCACGCCCCGCAGCACGGGGAACGCGTGGAGCTATGATCGAGGGATGAGCTCTCCGACACCGGCCGCCTCTAACATCGACACGCGGCCATATCTTCTCGAACGGGTTGACGAGGCGGCGGTCGTCCAGTTGTATGCGGACGGTTTCGACGCACTCCCGGCGCGTGAAAAAATCCTGATCTACCACCTCTACCAGGCGGCCCTGGCCGGGCGGGACATCTATTACGACCAGCGCTACGCCCACAACCTCGAGATGCGCGATCTGCTCGAGGAGATCCTGACCCACACCGATGGTGTGGACGCCGGCACGCTGGCCGAGATCACCCGATACACCAAGCTGTTCTGGATCAATAGCGGCCCCTACAACAACCTCACGGCGCGGAAGTTCGTCATGAAGTGCGCGCCCGACGCCTTCGAGGCGGCGGCACGGCAGGCGGCCGCCAACGGCGCGCGCATCCCGCCGGACCTCTCGCGGCTGGCGCCGCAGTTCTTCGACGCCGACGTCGATCCGATCGTCACCAGCAAGACCCCTGGTCCCGGCAAGGACATCCTCGAGTCGAGCGCGAACAATCTCTACTCCGGCGTGACGATGACGGACCTCGAGGGGTTCGAGGAGCGGTATCCGCTCAACTCGCGGCTGGTGAAGAAGGACGGCGCGCTCGTTGAGGAGATCTACCGCGTCGGTGGCCTCTACGATCGGCAGATCCGCGAGATCGTGAAGCACCTCGACGCGGCCGTTCCGTTTGCGACCGAGCCGATGGCCCGCGCACTGCGCGCGCTGATCAAGTTCTACGAGACGGGCGACACGGCGGATCGCGTGGCGTATGACATCGCCTGGGTCGAAGATCGCGACTCACCGGTGGACACGATCAACGGTTTCGTCGAGGTCTACATGGACGCGCGCGGCGTCAAGGGTGCGTGGGAGGCGCTCGTCTATTACGTCAACCCGCACAAGACGGCGGGGATCCGCAAGCTGGCCGACGCGGCGCAATGGTTCGAAGACCGCATGCCGTGGGATGACAAGTACAAGAAGCAGGGCGTCCGCGGCATTTCCGCCAACGCGATCGACGTCGTCCTCGAGACCGGCGACTCGGGGCCGGTGACGCCGGTCGGCATCAACCTGCCGAACGACCAGACGATCCGCGAGCTCCATGGCAGCAAGTCGGTGTCGCTCTCGAACGCCAACCAGGCCTACGACAAGTCCACGCTCCCGGAGTTCCGGCGCGAGTTCGCGTGGAGCCCGGACGAGGCGGAGCGCGCCGAGAAGTGGAGCAGCATCGCCAGCGAGTTGACCACCGACATGCACGAAGTGATCGGACACGGCTCCGGCCGGATCGGTGAGCACCTCCAGGGCAATCCGCAGAGCGTCCTCAAAGAGCAGTACTCCGCCCTCGAGGAGTCGCGCGCGGATCTCGTCGCGCTCTACTTCGTGCCGGATCGCAAGCTGGTGGAGCTCGGCCTGGTGGACGAAGCCGATCACGACGACATCGTCCGCGCCGAGTACGAGGGCTACGCGCGGAACGCGCTGGTGCAGTTGCGCCGCGTCCGCGAAGGCACGCAGATCGAAGAAGACCACATGCGCAACCGCCAGATGATCGTCTCCTGGCTGATTGCGAACTCTTCCGCCATCGAAGTCCGCCGCCGCGACAACAAGACCTACTACGTCGTCACGGACGTCAAGGCGTTCCAGGAAGGCGCCGGCCGCTTGCTCGCGGAAGTCCAGCGGATCAAGGCAGAGGGGGACTACGCCGCGGCGAAGGAACTCTTCGAGACCTACGGGGTTCACTTCGATCCAGCGCTCAGGGACGAAGTGGTCGCTCGCGTGGACCGGCTGCGCATGCCGTCCTACACCGGCTTCGTCCAGCCAAAACTCGACGCGATCCGTGACAACCGGGGCGACATCGTCGACGTCCAGATCTCGTATCCGCTGGATTTGACGGCGCAGATGCTGGAGTATTCCGGAAAAGCCTGAGTTCCGACGTCCGACGTCCGACGTCCGAGGTCCGATGAAAAGACCGCTGCTATGCGCTGCGTTCGTGGCTCTGGCCGGGTTTGGTGGGCAGGCAGGGCAGCGCGCCGTTCCGCTCGAGACACTCCGGGCGATCGCCCAGCCGCTGGGGGCGGAGCCTGTCGAAGTCCTCGAACTCGAAAAGGCGTGGGCCGGCGCCGAGCCGCTCTTGCAGCTGGCGACTTCACGCGACGTTTCCGCCGCCGTCCGCATTGCGGCGGTGCGAGCGCTCGGACGGCTCGAGGATCCTCGGGTCGTTTCCCAGTTGCTCTCGCTCCCGGCATCCGCCGGGATCAGTATCGGCGCACGCGCGGATGCCATCGCGCAGTCCCTGCACGGCTTCGATCCGGCCGCGGATCCAGCGCTCGTCCGGGCCGCCACGGCCTGGATGTTCGATATCGGCTCCCCCGCGATCACCAACCGCGACCAGTTGTCGCTGGTCATGCCGATCGTCGAGCCGATCGCCTCGATTCGCTATCCCCTCCCAGAGGACGTCCACCGCGCGGCAGCGATCATCCTGAAAGTGCTGAACTTTGCCGCGCCGGACTACCGTCTCGAGCCGCAATACGCAGAAGCCGTGCGCGCCTTCGAGACGCTGGCGCGCGTCAACCAGCGCGTGGCCCCGCTCGACGAGGCGTCGGCTGATCGACTGAAGAAGACCGCTCGCGGCGACTCGTCGAACGACCGTGATGATGCTCGCTTTCACGCGTTCCTGGCGCTGAACTCTGGCCGCTCCCTCGATCCCGATACGGTGAAGGAGGCGCTGAAGGACAGCTACTGGCAGCTTCGGCGCGTCGCCGCCACGGTCGTGACTGGCGCCGGCGGCGGGCTGGATGATGAGGCACGGTTGGGGGCGATCCGGGAACTGCTCGAGGACACGTCGCCGCAGGTCCGGTACGAGGCGGTTCGAGGCTTCGCGCGACGCGGCGTCGTGACACTGGGCTGCGCGCCGCTCGAGGCCATGACGAAGGATCCCGACCTGCACGTGGCGCTCGCGGCCATCGATGCGCTTGGCGACGCCTGCAAGGCCGATACAGAACTGACGGATCGCATTGCCGCGGACCTGCGGGTGCCGCCGACGGTCGGGTCGTGGCATCGTGACACCCACGCGTTCGTCGCATTGACGAAGCGCTCGCCCGAGAAGGTGGCGCCGCTGATGGAAGCCTTCGTGATCCACCCGGTCTGGTGGGTGCGGATGTATGCGGCCGGCGCGGCCGCGGCCGCCGGCGACCTTTTGCGACTCGAGAAGCTGGTCTTCGATCCCAACGACAACGTCCGCGAGGCTGCGCTTGGCGCCTGGCGCAGGCTGAAGAAGAACGATGCGGATCTGGCGATCCTCGGCGCGCTGGAGCTGATCGACGTTGAGCTGGTGCGTTCCGCCGCCACCCTTTTGAAGGATTCGACCCCTGGAGAGCGGAACCACAAGGCGCTCATGGGCGCCCTCGCGCGCCTGACAAGGGAAGGCAAAGAGACCTCTCGCGATGCGCGCCTCATGATCCTGGAGGCTGTCGCGATCCACGGCTCCGCCGTCAACGCGAACGAGCTCGAGCCCTATCTGAAGGACTTCGATCCCAAAGTTGCCGAGAAGGCGGCGCAGATGATTGCCGGGTGGACGGGCAAGCCGGCGTTGCCGGCCCCGGTGCCCTACCGCCGCGGCTGGCCGCAGGCGTTCAAGGACCTTCGCCAGTGCGTCGCAGTTCAGATGTCGAACGCGGGCACTTTCCGGATGCAGATGGCGCCCTCAGCGGCGCCGGTCACCGTCGATCGTTTTCTGAAGCTCGCCTTGACCGACAAGTACTACAACGGCCTGACGATTCACCGTGTCGTGCCGAACTTCGTGTTGCAGGGCGGCAGCCCGAACGCGAACGAATACGCGGGCGCGAAGGAATTCATGCGCGACGAAATCCGCGGCAGGAACACGCGCGGATCCGTCGGGCTGTCCACCCGCGGCCGCAACACCGCCGACGCGCAGTTCTTCATCAACCTTGTCGACAACACGCGTCTCAACGGCGACTACACCGTGTTCGCGCACGTCCCTGCCACCGATCATGCGGTGATCGATCGCATTCACGAAGGGGACGTGATCACGTCGATCAACCAGACGAAGTGCGATCTGAAGTAGCCGTCAGCTGACGGCCGATCCCAGCAGGCGGATCGTGCCCGCCGTGGCGTCGATCTCCACCTCGGCCCCGACCGGCAGCGTCCATTGCGGCTGCGCGTGGCCGATCATCGCGCCCTGCCAGGCCGGCACGCCGAGCGGCTTGATGTGGTCGAGGAAGATCTCCTCGAGCGTGAGCGCGCCAAAATTGCCGTCACCGGGCCCGCACTCGGAGCAGCTCCCGAAGACGAATCCCTTGATCTTGTCCAGGACGCCCGCGAGCTTCAGCTGCGTGACCATCCGGTCCATGCGGTAGTAGTCTTCGCCGATGTCCTCGCAGAACAGGATGGAGTTCTCCCAGTCTGGCACGTAGGGAGAACCGAGGATCGCCGTGAGCACCGTCAGGTTCCCGCCGAGGAGCCGTCCGCGCGCTTTGCCCGGGACGATCGGCTGCACGCGGAACTCGGTCTGAACGAGGCTGTTGCGATCGGAAAGTCCCTGCTTCGGCGAAAAGGTCACGGCCTCGCCGTTCATCAAGACGCGCTTGTAGTAGTCCACCGACCACGCGTCCCACCGGCCAAGCCCGATCGGTCCGTGGAACGTCACCAGCCCGGTCTTCCCCTGAATCGCCATGTGCAGCGCGGTGATGTCGCTGTAGCCGATCAGGACCTTGGGGTTGCGCCGGATGGCCTCGTAATCGAGGTAGGGCAGCAGTCGCGCGCTGCCCCAGCCGCCGCGGATGGCGTGAATGCCGGCGATCGACTTGTCTGCGAAGGCCTTGTTCAGGTCCTCGGCGCGGGCCTTGTCGGCGCCCGCCAGGTTGCCGTGCCGTTCCAGCATGTGCTCGCCCGGCCTCACCTTGAAGCCGAGAGCCTCGAGCGACTCCTTCGCGATCTGCAGTTCGACGGAGTTGAAGGTCGCACTGGCGGGGCTGACGAGCGCCACGGTATCACCGGGCGCCAGCCGCTTCGGTTTGATCGACGGCAACGGCGCGGCCTCGACACGCGGCGGCGAGATCTGCGTCGCGACCGCGGCAATGCCGAGCGACTGGAAAAAAAGACGGCGGTTCATGCGCTCATGATAGGCGATCGCTATTTCACGCGCAGACGCGGCTTGAGAAAACGCCCGGTGTGCGACGCCTTGCACTTCGCGATCTCTTCCGGTGTGCCGGTGACGACAACCCTGCCACCGGCGTGGCCGCCTTCCGGTCCAAGGTCGATGACGTGGTCGGCGGTCTTGATGACGTCCATGTGGTGCTCGATCAGCAGCACCGTATGTCCGGCATCCACCAGCCGGTTCAGCGACTCGAGAAGCCGCTCGATGTCGGCGAGGTGCAGCCCTGTTGTCGGCTCGTCAAGGATGTACACGGTGTGCTTCGAGCGTTGCAGCGTGCTCAACTCCGTCGCGATCTTCACGCGCTGCGCCTCGCCACCCGACAGCGTCGTCGAGGACTGGCCCAGCGTCACGTAGCCCAGGCCAAGCTCGTTGAGCACCTCGATCTTCCGGCCGATCGCGGGGACGTCGGCGAAAAACTTGACGCCTTCCTCGACCGACATGTTGAGGATGTCGGCGATCGTCTTCCCCTTGACCGCGATCTCCAGCGTCTCGCTGTTGAACCGCGCGCCTTTGCAGACGCCGCACATCACCTCGACGTCCGGCATGAAATACAGCTGCGTCGTGATGACGCCTTCCCCCTGGCACTCCTCGCAGCGGCCGCCCGCGACATTGAAGCTGAAACGCCCGGGCTTGTAGTCGCGTTCGCCAGACAGGGGCGTGCTCGAGAAGAGATCGCGGATGGCGTCGTAGAACCCGATGTAGGTCGCCGGATTCGATCGGCTGTTGCGTCCGATCGGCGACTGGTCGATGCTGACCACGCGCGAGACGTGTTCGATGCCGTCCACGGCGTCGTGCTTGCCCGGCAGCGTTCGCGTATCGACGAGCCGTTTCCACAGCGCCTTATAGAGCACGTCGTTGATCAACGTGCTCTTTCCCGAGCCGGACGCGCCGGTGACCGCGATCAACGTCCCGAGCGGAAAGCTCACGTCCACTGACTTCAGGTTGTTCTCGCGCGCACCGCGGATGACTAGGGCGTTGCCGTTGCCCTTGCGCCGCAGTGTCGGCGTCGTGATGGACCGCTTGCCGGACAGGAACTGGCCCGTCGGCGACGCTTTGCACTTCAGCAGATCGTCGAGGTCGCCCTCGACCACAACGCGCCCGCCGTGGACGCCCGCGCCCGGACCCATTTCGATCAGGTGATCGGCCGCGCGAATCGTGTCCTCGTCGTGTTCGACGACGATGACGGTGTTGCCGATGTCGCGCAGCTGCTCGAGCGTGCCGATCATCTTGGCGTTGTCTTTCGGGTGGAGCCCGATGCTCGGCTCGTCCAGGACGTAGAGCATTCCCATCAGCCCGGAGCCAATCTGCGTCGACAGGCGGATTCGTTGCGACTCGCCGCCCGACAACGTGCCCGAGCGCCGGTTGAAGTTCAAGTAGTCGAGGCCAATGCCGAGCAGCAGCTCCAGGCGGCCACGAATCTCCTTCAGCACCTGGCGCCCCGCATCCGCCCCTCGGCCGGACGGCTTGATGGTGCCCAGGAACGCGTAGAGCTCGTCGAAGTTCAACTGCCCGACGTCGTAGATCGACTTGCCGCCGATGGTGAAGAGCCCGCGGGTCGCGCGCAGCCTGGCGCCGTTGCAGTCGGGGCAGGTGTGCTCGACCATGACTTTTTCGAGCCACGCCTCGATTTTCGAGTTCGCCTCGCCGCGTTGCCGGTACCGGCGGTAGTGCCGCTCGATCCGCCGAGCGATACCCGTCCAGCCGATCTCGCGGCCTTCATCGGCCTCGCGCATCGGCACTTTCGCGTCCGGCGGCGACATCATCTTCAGCTTCTTGGGCTCGATCCCGTAGAGGATGCCTTTCCGCGCCTTCTCGCTGATCATCGACCAGGGGGAGTCGAGCGGGAAGTCGAGCGCCTGCGACAGGCTGTACATGAGGCGACCGTCCCAGGTGTCCGGGTTGTACTTGAACGCCTCGCGAACGAAGCACCCTCCGAGAATGCTCCGCTTCGGATCAGGAATCAGCAGCTCTGGATGGGTCACCTTGTCGACACCGAGCCCTCCGCACGTCCGGCACGCGCTCTCCGGATCGTTGAAGACGAAGAACGCCGGTCCGATCTCTCCGTAGACGAAATGATGCGTGGCACTGGTCAGTCCCTTGTAGAAACGGTCGGCGTCCGTCCTGGTCGCGCCCTTGCCGACCTGGACCTGCATCAATCCGTCGCCCACTAACAACGTCGCCGCCAGGCCCGCCTTGATCGCCTTTTCGTGCTTGCGGCTGACGATGAAGCGATCGACCACGGCGTCCATGTTCGTGACGTCGTCTGCCTCGAGCCCGGTCTCTTCGGAAATGTCCAGGGCCTTGCCGTCGATGACGATCGTGCGGCAACCCTTTTTGCGGACTTCGGTGAAGACGAACTCGAGATCCTCGCCGTAGACCTTGAAGACCGGTGCGCGCATCTCGATGTGCGTGCCCTCGGGCAGCGAGAGGATCGCTTCCAGGATCTGGCTGGCTGACCGGCTCGGCGTCGGCTCGCCGGTCCGCGGA
>Ga0193738_1000742_pt1 | contig 14877 bp, 15 predicted proteins | sample L2a1metaG_FD_144927 | JGI IMG/M metagenome (GOLD analysis project Ga0193738, IMG submission 144927) | Soil microbial communities from a riparian zone of the East river system, Colorado, United States - L2a1 | ecosystem: Environmental > Terrestrial > Soil > Riparian zone | place: USA: East River...
ATTTCAGATCCTCTTCAATTATTTCTTCCAGGAAATTTAAACTCCTTTCTTCTTTTTTTACTTCTTCTGTCATAGGTCGGCAAAGATAAAGATTATGAGGTGAGCTTTTATACCTTGATTGAACGTCCCTTGCGTCGCACTCTTGTACTTTCTATTCTCTATTCATCTTCTATCCACCCCCGATTGAAATTTCTTTTTGATTGAACAACTTCCCCCGCCTGCGGGGGACAATGAACACTCCATTCTTAATTAAAAAAATCTTATTGATGTCAAGTAAAGTTATGTACGTTATCCCCCGCAGGCGGGGGACGGATCCACAACTAACGGAAACTTCAAGTGGGGGTGGAAAGCTTTCCTTATTTTTAGAACTTAAATTATATTCAAAAAATGAATTCCGATGTAGATGTTATCAGAGATGTTCTTGAGCAAGCGGAGATCGCATTTCCGGCATCTGCGTTTATTAAAAGTCTACACCAACAGTATTTGAATCGCGGAGGGCTTAGTAAAAAACAATTAGAGGGTTTGTACCAGATAGCACAAAAAGTAAGTACAATCCCTGTTGGTAAACTATCAACTTTAGAAGCGATTATTTTAAAAAAGCCCAACCGGTATAAATCTGAAAAGCCTGCCGCTACCCCGCTTTATAAAAAAGATGAGGAACTGGGGAAAAAGATAGATGCTATTTTGGAAAAATATCCTCAACACAAAAGAGTGCTATTCTTCAAAGCGAAATATGAGAACAATGAAATTTTTTCTTCAACAGAAATAGCAGATCTGGAAAAATTTTATAAACTGCTCAAGTGATCGTTCATAACAGGTCCCCAAATCGCTCTGCAGCTTTTTCAAGATTCATGTAAGTACTTTTCATTGCCGACTCCAGGTCATTTATGTTTTCATTTATTGAAATAAGTCGATCGAAATATTGTTGTGATGATTGATCAGGAACAATGGCCACCCGACCAGCAAATGCAAAAACAGGTAATGAAAATTCTTTAGCCCTTTTTGCCACTCCAAATGGGCCTTTGCCCTGCAGCGTTTGTTCATCAATGGATCCTTCACCTGTAATAACCATATCTGCCTTCTTTAATTCTTTTTCAAATCCTGTGGCTTCTAAAAAATAATCGATCCCATTAACAAGGCGTACATTTAAAATAGTATGCAACGATGCGGCCACTCCCCCAGCTGCACCTCCATGTTTTATAATGGCCATATCTTTTCCTGTTTTACTCAAAACAACATCACGGAACTTTGCAAGGCCTGCTTCGAGTAACACAACAACTTTACCTGATGCTCCTTTTTGCGGGCCAAATACTGCAGCAGATCCATTCGGTCCTAGCAAAGGATTTTCTACATCGCATAAAATAATTATTTCTGTGTTTAAAATTCTTTTATCTAAGCCTGTTATATCAATTTCTGCAAGCGATGATAAGGAAGCAGGCAAATTGTCAAGTTCATTTCCTTCTGCATCAAAGAATTTTATCCCTAGTGCTTTTAAAATGCCTGTTCCTCCGTCAACTGTTGCACTTCCCCCGATACACAAAATGATCTTACCCGCATTCTTATTTAAAGCTTCAATAATTAATTCGCCGGTGCCTTGTGTGGTTGTAGTTAATGGATCGTATTCTTCAGCTTTCAATAATCGCAAGCCTGATGCCGCTGCCAATTCAACGATAGCTATTTTATCTTTTTCGATCCACCCAAAAGATGAGGAAATTTTTCTTTTTAAAGGATCATGTACGATCGCATGGATCAATTGACCGTTCAAGTGATCAATTAATAGATCCGAAGTACCATCACCACCATCAGCTACAGGAAAGCATGTTGTAGTACAGAGTAATTTACTCTTATGCAAACCATTGTTGATCGCTTCAGCAACTTTTGCCGCATCAAGACTGTTTTTAAAAGCATTAGGAGCGATCAGTATATGCATATCCTGTTATAAAATAATTAGAGATAAAATATAAACTACTATCATCGTTATCAATCCCATGAAAACAGAAGCTATAGAATGTACACGCAACATGGTTCTGACATCAATATCTGAAAATTTTGATATAACCCAGAAATAAGCATCATTGGAATGTGAGATCATCATTGAACCGGCACCCATTGCAAGAACTGTTAGCAACTTTGCATTTTCAGATTCAAGACCTAACACTGATAACAATGGCAACACAATTGAAGATGCAGTAATAATTGCAACGGTAGAAGAACCCTGTGCTGTTTTAATGAGACAGGTTAATAGAAAAGGAAACCAGATACCCAGCATTTTCAGATCAAGGTTTGCTTCAAAATGCTTACCTATATTGGTAGCCGCTAACACTGCCCCAAAAGCACCGCCTGCTCCAATGATCACTAATATGCCGCCTGCTTTTTCCACTGCAGATGATAGCTGAGATGATAAAGAATGCTTTGTGTTTTTCCCAGTTAGAATCGCTAACAATACCCCAATAGCAAGAGAGATTGCTGGATCACCGACGATATTAAAAACATCGATCAGCAAACCAGTTTTATTCTTATCCAATACAAAAACTGACTTTAAAGCCATCAACAAAATGGGAATTATGACCGGCAGAAAAGCCAGGATCGGTTTTGGTCCTGCAATGATCTCTTCACTGATTTCATCTGTCGTTTCAATACTTGTTTTTGTTTTTTTACCAGCATACACTGCCCACCAATGACCGATCAGCATAGCAGGGATAGCAATTAAAATTCCATACAAGATCAGTTTCCCAAGATCAACTTCAAGAGTGGCAGCAGCAGCAGTTGCACCCGGATGTGGCGGCAATAAACAATGGACAGCATACAAGCCTGATGCTAATGAAATACTCATTGTGGCTACTGCCACACTTGTTCTTTTTATCAGTGATCGGTTGATACCGCTTAAAACAATATAACCTGAATCACAAAAGATAGGCAACCCGACAATAAAGCCGGTAACTGATAAAGCAAGCGAAGATCTTTTTTGACTTACTAATTTTAATATTGAAGCCGCCATTACATTGGTGCTCCCATTTTTTTCCAGTAAGACGCCGATAGTTGTACCCAGTACGATAATAATTGCGAGCTTAGACATCACATCTCCAAACCCATTTTTAATAAGGGATAAAATTTCAGCGAATGGTAGCTGTACACCAAGCCCTGTAATAAAGCAGGCGATGATCAATGCAAAAAATGGATGAACTTTGAATTTTACAGTAAGCAGAATAATAAAAATGATCCCGGCTAAGAGAGAAACAATAACCTGCAAAAAAGATACACTCATTAGATCCTGGTTTCGGGTATAAAATACCTGGTTAAATAAATCCTAACAGTCCTACTTCCTCTCAAATTCAAAAAAAATAAACTCGTATATTTACAAAAAATAGAATAGTATGTCATTATTAAATCAGCAAAAAGGTAAAAAGAAAAACGATAAGAAGAAAACTCAGAATAATCCTGCACCGGGTTCAAAATTCATTCAAAAACCCCAGGCAAATGCTTTTGTTAGCAAACAGACTAATACAGGCTCACAAAGAGGAAGTTAATTTTCGCTTCATCGATCATCTGCTTTTGCGATCTCCTTTTTTACGTTTAGTTTATAACGCAACGCTAACTCTTCGTTGCAAAAAACATAGAGCCATTCTCCCGTGGCTGTAGTTATATTATATTTAAGTACAAGTTTTTCGCCACTTGAATTTACCGGGGAAAATTTTGTAAGCTGGGCCGTGTCAAGCACCGGTGATTCTGAAACTAAAAAGTCTCTGACCTCACTTCTCGCTTTTAACTCAATAAGAATTGTATCGCCAACTGACACATCAATTACACCTTTGGCGGGAAAATAACTGTTAAGGCCCGCTTTAATAAATCCCGAATACCGAAATGGGCTTTGACCGTACTCCCGATAAACAGGAGGATCCTTCAGCAATGTCCATTGCAGATCTTCCGGATAATGATCACGAATAAAGTCAGAAGGTGGTGTAAGAAAATAAAAGTCATTATACTGACGGACGTATTCATTTCCATAACTCACAACACCACTTGCCCATGTTACATCAAGCAAATACCATGTGCTGTCAATAAAAACAGAGTTCCATGTATGATTGACAGCAAATCTTCGGTTATTGTTTGTTCTTGCATAACCATAAATGACTTCTGCCTTTATTCCTGCATGATCACATAAAGTTTTAAATAGTCGGGAATAGCCGTCGCAAAGAGCAACCCTTGTATTTAACACTTTTGCGGCGATCCGTTCATTTAATGAGGGTAATGCAACACTGCTATCATCGGCTTCATTATAAAATGAATGGGGCTTTTTCTTAGCACGAATAAAACGCATCACATTATAATCGATATGTTCAGTTATCCAGCGAAAGATAGCTCTCACTTTTTCACGATCTGTTTTACCAAGCGAAGCAAGTTGTTTTGCTAGTGTATCTGCTTTTGCAATAGCGATCGATCCGACTTTATTGTCAATTGCATAAAAATTGGATTGCCCAACCTGGGAATAAAACCTGAGTGGCAGGAAAAATAATATGGCTAAAAAGAATTTCATTCCAAAACTCTTCTTAAAGTTAAGAAGAGTTTTGGAGTTGAGGACTAGGCCGGGAAAATCAGGCATTTTCTGAACAAGGAATTGCGCAAATTTATGTGTTAGTGGTAAGTTTTTATCTTAACGTCATTCATGATAATCGGATGTGTTCCATTCTTAATAAGAAAAAACCGGTCTTCACATAAAAGGACTCTCTAACCACATTCTTGTTTGCAAGAATGTAAAAAGAAGTAGTTTAGAACTTCATGGTCATCAAAAAAAACTTTATAAAATTTGCTTCGATTTGCTGTTTTCTGAGTGTAGCTACTACATTGGGAATACATTTGTTTTTTCCAGATCCTCCAGCGGATTTCGAAGAACGGATACTTCTTTTCCAAAATAAGACATACATAATTAACCGCTGGTGGGTTATAGCACATTGTCTTCTTGTGATAATTTCAATGTGGGGGTTTGGAATGCTACAAATAAAAGAATCGCCTGGCTTTTCCGTATTAGGATTTCTATTTTTTTCAGTATTTGCAATAGCGGAAATTACTCGGCAAATGTTTGTCCTATTTTATTTAAATGAATTAAGACAACAATATTTGGCAGTTTCTGATCCAGCAATCAAGGAAAACTTGAAACATATTATTTCTAACGCAGGTCTTCTTACTGCTCCACTTTTCGGTGTCTTTATTTTTACGTTTGGGTTGGGAAATCTCTGCTATGGATTAAGCCTATCAGGCGAATCTGGGTTTAATAAACTATTATCAATAATGCTAATTGTCTGGAGCATCGGTTCCTTCATAACTTTAGGAAATAGTTTTTGGAAGCAAGCCGCAGTTGATTCTTTTATGGAGAAGTACAGTTTCACTTACCAGCCATTCATGCGAGCTATTATTGGTTTCTGGCTTTGGAAGAAATCTGAACGGATAAGATAGCAGGTCAGATAAAAATTTCTAAGCAATCCAACCTATTAACTCTGTTAATCTTTTATTTAAATACTTCAACCTGCTGCTTAAAATACTCAAAAATTCAGAAAGTAAAATTCAATTCAATATTCTTCATGCTGAATAGAATTACAGAAAGTACAAGAGTGTCCTTCGCTTCGCTCTGGATAAAATGTGCAACAAAAGTCTAATCAGGGAACAACTGTTCGGTACATAAACTCTTTATCCTTTTCTTAACAGGCTATTTGTAATTAGCAGAATTTCTCATCGTTTTAAAATCATTCAACTTCAACCGGACACCCGATAGCTATCGGGATCATTTTTTATTTTTTTACTGAAAAACACCTACAATGGCAGATACTAACAATGGCCAGGAAGACTTATTGTATTCCTACGACTCGTTCGGCGAAAAGAAAAAACCGGCTGATAATAATTTTCTATGGTGGTGCTCAGCGGCACATCAAAAATTACTGAAAAAATTTCCCTCAGAGCATAGTAAGTACTCAGGGCTTGGTGCAGTGTTGCTCGCCACATTTGTGCTGGCAACTATCTCTGCAGGCTATGCTATATATACCGTATTTGGAAACTTGTTGTGGACGATCGGTTTTGCGATCATCTGGGGATTGATCATTTTTAATTTCGATCGCTTCCTCGTTTCCACCATGCGGAAATATGGCGTATCACGCCGCAAGCAGATCATGATGGCAGTACCGCGAATTGCTCTTGCATTGCTTATAGGCGTGGTAATTGCCCGGCCACTTGAGATGAAAATTTTTGAAAAAGAGATCAACGTTAAAATGACGGAAAACCTCCATGACAAGATCCGGCTTAATGATAGTCTTTTAGCCATGGAATATAAAAATCAACTTGTAAATGCAGACTCAGAAAGACAGCGACTCCTCGGTCGCAAGCTGGCGATCGAGGATACGCTGCACAATTTGCGATCAGCATACTTGCAGGAAGCTGATGGTACGGGTGGCAGTCGTCAAAGAGGTATTGATAATATTACAAGATTAAAACACGATGCATTTAACCTGACAAGAGATCAATTTGCTCCTGAACTTTTATTGCTTGAACAAAATATGAAAAGCCAGGATAGCATAACGGGTATTGCAAAAGCATCCATGGAAGATAAAAGAAAACAGTTTGAACAAACTGCTATGGCCAATATGGGTTTCCTGGAACGCAACAAAGCATTGGCTGATCTGTCAGCTGAGGAAGGAAGTGTGTTCTGGGCAAGTTGGCTGATCTCGTTGCTGATCATTTTAATTGAGATCGGGCCGGTGTTATCTAAATTGATGATGCCACTTGGACCTTATGATATTGCATTAGCAAAAGAAGAATTACTGCACATGGCAAATGAAGAAGGTGAGATAAGAAAAGATAAAGTAGAAAGATTTGAGCGTAGAAAAGTTTATCATGAAAAGCAAAAAGAAATGAGTGATACGCTGGCAGAAAAAGTGGTGCAGCTTCAGCAAAAAAATATTGACCGAGAACTTGACAAATGGGAACGTGGTGAATGGGAACCAGAAGATCATCGTGCAAGCATGGATGAAGTGATGCGGAAAATAAAAAGTCAATACCAGTTCAAAGAAGATGATCTATTATAATTGAATTTGAAAAGCCAATTAACCAGGAAGGTATACCCTAATCTAATGACCCGTCAACGAATATCTGGTATAGCCATGAAAATATTCGCCGGGTCATTTGTTTTATTGATCATTGGTTTTATCATTCCGCAACAATTTAAGATGCCGGTGGAAGGAGCGACAAGAAAAAGCTATTCGCAATATTCCTTTTGGACCTATCCGTGGGGCAAATCAGTAACACATAAAGGCGTTGACATTTTTGCAAAAAAAGGAACTGACATTTACCCGGCTACTTCTGGAATTGTTCTATACAAAGGCAAAACTTCAAGAGGTGGTAATGTAGTTTATATTCTTGGGCCAAAATGGAGGATACATTATTATGCTCATTTGGATGAAATAAAAACAAAGAGTCTTTCGATCGTTTCTTCAAAAACTGTTATCGGTACAGTTGGCAATACAGGAAATGCAATTGGAAAACCTTCACATCTTCATTATACTATTAAAACAATAATTCCTTATCCATGGCGAATGGATAAAAGTATACAGGGAAAAAGAAAAATGTTTTACTTAAATCCGATAACGTATTTAAATAAAACATCCTCCTAAAGAACATCTATTTATTGTTGTCTTAATGCCGGCATTGGTATTGGCATATTTAAAGCTGTTGCCCCGGCTCCTGTTCCGTTCTGGCAACTATTCGGCGGTGTAGTACACACAGATCTTGTTCCCGGGCATTCTGCAGCCCAAAACATATAGCCAAGCATACCCGGTGTTCCTCCAGGTACTTTTGATACTACAGATCGAACAAAACTTGATGTACTATTTTGTAAAGAGCTAGTAAAATTGTTACACTCTGCGATTGCTCTACTTCCAACCAAATACAACCCGCCGGTAAATTTAGCCGGAGCCAAAGGAGGAATGGGTGGTCCATACTGAGGTTTACCATCTACATGCTCTTGCCAGTTTGCAATAGCGCCAGATGCACTTGGCTGACGGGCAGGAACCATTGCATTTGCATAATCCAAAACAGGAGTGGTAGTATTAAGCCAATCTGCTGTTGCTTTTCTGCAAATATCAATAAGCCAGCGATCACCGGCGCCGAGATCAATTGTTAACCGTGCAGCATGATTGGCGCCTGTTTCATCATAAGGTAACACCGAACGATAAGCATTGATGAAAGATTGCAAACCGGTAAGATTGGGATTCGAATTCTCTTCATAATCAATTTCCATTCCAACACCTAATTGCTGAGCAACAGCTGCTGCATTTAATCCCAATTGTGTTGCATTAGTGCTTAGCGCAGTGTTCCAAAAATCCGTGTAAGTTATTCCGCCAATTGAAAGCATGACACGAACGTTACGGCTCTTAAAATAATTAACGATGTCACTCGTCATACCGATGGGAATACCATTAACCGTCCCGGCATCATTTGTTTTATTCAATAGCTTCAAAGGATTTACAAAACTTAATATTACAAGATTAACCGAGGGTTGACCATTACCACGGTCAATAAGCCAATGATTTTTTGAATCAAACTCCGTCACGGTTCTTACCGTTGACCATGTACAAAAATCATTGCCGGCATGCCATGCACCATATATCTGTATTGGTGTTGGTTCGCCGGTTGGGGGCGGCGGTGGCGGTGGTGGCGGTTTAGATTGCGACTCTTCTGCTAATGGTTCAGGCTTTATTCCTTTTTGACATGATAAGGAAACAAGAATGATGAAAACTGCGGCAGCAAGCAGTTGAATTTTCGTTTTCATAACGATGGTTTTGATTTGGTAAATATGTGAAAGGAAGTAAGTGATCCTAAGATAAGGAATAAATAAATCCAAATTTTTTTTCCGTATAAATACGATTCAACTGCAATTGAAAACTACATTTTATCTTTCACTCCTGCCCTCTTCTTCCATTCAGCGGCCGGGAAAACGATCAGCCTGCTAACCTGTTTATCTCCCCGGTAAGTCACCACTTTCATTGTTGAGGCATCCTTTGGTATTGCAACAGGTTTTGAATACGCAGGATAAAAATTATCAGGAAAAGAATTATCAAATGTATAATGAACAAACACACCCGGAATCTCTGATTTCATTTCGACAGTGATCTCATTCTTATCATTTTTGGTAAATTTAAAATCAGGTTCATACATACTTGGTGCATACTTCGTTTGCGCAAAATCGAATCGTTTAAAATGATCCTCCACTTTTAAAACAAATTTGTTCCAGTTCTTTTTTTCTTTTGGCGACCACATTGTTTCAGCAATTGAAAAAGCTCTTGGCCATGTCATATACTCTGCATGACGCATATTATAAACTTGTTCTGTCCATAGATTGGCCTGCCCGCCTTTTATATATTTTGCATCTACTCCATCAGGCACAGGTTCAAATTCATAAGTTTTACTAAGACGTAATGAAGCATACACCGGTGGCTCAATAATAGCATCGCCCTGCATGTAATCAATATATGCATAAGTAGTAGGACTCATTACAACTTCATGCCCCATCTTAGCCGCTGCGATACCTCCTTTCATTCCACGCCAACTCATCACTGCTGCATTAGGCGCTAAACCTCCATCAAGTATCTCATCCCACCCGATCATTTTCTTTCCTTTTGAATTAATGATCTTCTCCACTCTTTTTACAAAATAACTTTGTACTTCATCAAGATTTTTTAAATTCTCCTTTTTCATCAATGCTTTTATTGCATCACTTTTTTCCCAAAAGTTTCTTGCTGTTTCATCGCCTCCCATATGTATGTATTCAAATGGAAATAGCTGGGCCACTTCAGTAAATACTTTATCCAGGAATTCATAAACTTTTTCATTTGCAGGACAAAGTGAGTTATCGATCAAACCATAAAAATGTGCATTGGCTGGCCATTCTATTATTTTTTCACCGGAACGAACCCGGTAAGTTCCGGGAGTACAAACTAATTCAGGATAAGAAGCAATAGCTGCAAGACTATGACCAGGTACATCTATTTCAGGTAAAATATTTATGAACCGGTCTTTTGCATATTGTACAAGTTCTTTTACATCTTCATGAGTTAAGTAGCCACCATAATTTCTCGGCTCATCATCAGTTGGTGGAATAAAATTTCCGAATGTACCAGTACGTTTTACATTCCATGAACCAACAGAATTAAGTTTAGGCAATGCTTTTATTTCAATCCGCCATCCTTCATCATTTGATAAAGTGAGATGAAGTAAATTATATTTATACTTCACCATTGCATCCATATATTGTTTTACCTGTTCTTTATTGAAAAAATGTCGTGATATATCAAACATCAACCCTCTCCACCCGAAACGAGGGTAATCAGTGATCTCAACTACAGGTATTGACCATGAAGTATTTTTTACGACTGATTTGCTTTCAATAGCAGGAGGAAGAAGTTGTAATAAAGTTTGTGCTCCATAAAATAAACCGGCAGGCTCGTTGGCAGTAATTGTTACTCCATTATTTGCAGTTACGCTAAGCTGATAACCCTCTTTGCCTATTGTATTGTTTGCAGTTTTATTCAGGGAAAAATGAATATCCGCCTTTGCAGCAGAAGAAGCAATTGAAACAGGTAGACCAGTAACTGATAACTTTTCCTTTAACCAATCTGCAGTTTTTTTGACCGCTAAATTTGTGGATCCCTCTTCAATCACAATTTGAGTTTTAAGATTATAAACTCCCTCCTTTTGCTGAAGCGAAACAGGTTCGGGAATAATTGAAAGCTGGGAAAAAGAAGTGTCTGCAATTGATATAAAAAAAGTAATTACAACAAAAATTCTTGCAAGCATAACGTAAGTATTAGATTGAATGATGAAGGTAAATTATTTTAAGGGTCAAAGAACCGGGTACAGAAAAATTATCAAATAGCTGACAATTCAAGTCCTTTCATATTATTTAACTGGAGAAGACAAAGTTCAAGGTTTGACTTTGGAATACCGCATTCGATAGTACAGAATAACTGCATCTCTTGTTTATTTATTACACATTCGTGCTTTTTTATTACCCGCATCACGTCATTCATAATCGTATAGTCAAACTGCAAGCGATAATTGATCAATACCGGGTTTTTAATTATTGGAGTTGACTGCAGCGCAAAAGAAGCAGACGTTTTATAAGCATTGATCAAACCCGGCACTCCTAATAATGTGCCTCCAAAATATCGAACAACAACAATTGCCGTATTAGTTAACTCTTTGCTGTCTATTTGTCCAAGGATTGGCTTACCAGCACTGCCCGAAGGTTCCCCATCATCGCTGCTGCGAAAATTATTTCCATCTGTACCAATTCGATATCCAAAACAATAATGCACGGCTTTGGAATGTTCTTCTTTTAATTCCTTTAACCGTTTTTTAAAATCATCAGTTGATGAGATCGGGAAAGCATATGCAAGAAAGCGACTGCCCCGGTCTTTAAATTCAGCTACGGATTCCTTTTCTATTGTTTTGTAAAAATTGCTATCGCTATTACTGTTTGCCAGGTGCTTGTTCCTTTTTTATAAAGAGATAATAAAATTGTATACAGATGATAAATGCATTGGGAATTATGATCGGGAAATTAGTATCTAATAAAATACCATAGATCAAAAAGCCAACAGCACCCAGCATGTTTATAAAGCGGATCCTTCTTACTTTTTGACCAACCAAAAAGCTAAGTACGACAAGCGCAGCTGAAAAATAACCCAACCATTCAACCCAGTTCATGATTATAAATTTTAATTGAATCACCTAAAATCTTTATTTCCTGATCCGCATTTTTAATTTCCAATTCCGGCGCAGCAAGTCCATTGTTAATTATTAATTCTTCATTCTTAATTATTCTTGCCTCGTCCCACATTTCTTCATCAATAAAAGATTGTAACAATCTTGCACCTCCCTCAACCATCACACTTTGAATTTTCATTTGATATAATGCATTCACAATTTGATGAACAATGCTAACGTCTTCGGTTACCTGGTAGTACATAAGATGGGCTTTCTCTTCGTGCTTTATCTTATTAAATATAACTGTTCTCTGTTTGTCGTTAAATATCTTTAAGGACGATAGCAATTTCAGATCCATATCTATCACCAATCTTATTGGCGAGGGACCATCCCAGTTCCTTGTAGTAAGTTCCGGATCATCCAACAATGCAGTATTCGTGCCTACCAGTATCGAAGCTTCTTCACTTCTCCATTTATGAACAAGTCGGTTTGTTTGTTCATTAGAAATTAATAAACGATAAGTTCCATTAGCTGCAATTTTTCCATCCCCTGTTTCAGCCCATTTTAAAATTATATACGGCCGGTGCTTCGTATGAAATGTAAAAAACCGTTTATTGAGTTGTTCACATTCATTTTCAAGAATTCCATAAACAACCTTTATACCTGCAGTTTTGAGTTTTTCAATTCCTTTTCCATCAACTTCTTTAAAAGGATCACGACAACCAATAACAACTTCAGGAATTTTATTCGCTATTATCAGATCTGAGCAAGGTGGTGTTTTGCCGAAATGACTGCAAGGCTCCAACGAAACATATAAAACTGAGCTTGAGATATTATCCTTGTCCTGCTCCATAACTGAATTTATACAATTTACTTCTGCATGAGCTCCGCCATATTGCTGATGAAACCCTTCTCCAATAATTTTTTCATTGTGAACAAGAACAGCGCCGACCATTGGATTGGGTGCAACATGACCGGCTCCTAGTTTTGCCAGTTCAAGGCAACGATACATGTATGTTTCGTGAATTGTCAATTGTAAATGGTGAATATCCACAAAAGTAATCGTTTGTGCTTTGATAATTTTTACCTCCGATTCTCTATTCACCATTCACGTCGTAAGTTTGCCAATGACCTTGAATGAAGCCAGGACAATTTTGACAAAAGAGCTTAAGAATGTTTATGAAACTGACGAATTAAGAAACATCATTGAGCTTGTGATAGAACATATAACAAATATGTCAAGAGCAGAACAGGTAAATAATAAAGTCCCTTATCTCACATGCACTCAATTGGAAGACCTGGATGCAATAACTGAAAGATTAAAGAAAAATGAGCCTGTTCAGTATGTATTAGGCGAAGCATGGTTTGCAGGAATGAAGTTCAAAGTAAACAAGAATGTATTGATACCAAGACCGGAGACGGAAGAATTGGTTGATTGGATCGTTAAGGAAATTGAAAGTGGAAAGAGGAAAATGGAAAATATAAGTATTCTTGATGTTGGTACAGGTAGCGGATGTATTCCTATCACTATAACAAAGAAATTACCAGAAGCTAAAGTCTCGGCAATTGATATTTGTAGTGAAGCCTTGTTTACAGCCACAGAAAATGCGGTAGAGCTAAATACGGAAGTAGATCTTATTTTACTTGATTTCCTCGACGAAGAAAAATGGAAAGACCTATATCAATATGATATCATTATCAGCAATCCTCCATATGTAAAACAAAGTGAAATAAACACAATGCATGAACGTGTAAAAGAATTTGAACCTCATCTTGCTTTATTTGTTCCCGATAATGATGCCCTGTCTTTCTATAAAAAACTTGCTGACTTCGCAGTAAAACATTTAAAACCCGGCGGGAGTTTATTTGTTGAAATAAATGAGGCATTAGGCGATCAAGTTGTAAACGAGTTTCAGGCGGCAGGATTTGCAAATATTGAATTGAAAAAAGATATGCAGGGAAAAGACAGGATGATCAGGGCGACGATATAATTAGTTTTTCACGTTCACAGCAACTTTTGCATTATTCTTTTTTGCCGCTTCCAGCACCTTTATAAAACCTGCATGATAAGAGATCGAGTCCGCATTTACCACTACTGTCAACGTATCATCTGGGAACTTGCGATGCTTATCCAATTCGATCTTCAAAAATGAATCGAGCAGGTATGGAGCCACTTCTCTTTGACCGATATATACTTTTTGTGCAGCATCAATGGATACCGTTACACTTTGCTTTACTTTTCTGTCTTTCGATCCACGGGGAGTATTTACCGTTTTTACATTCGGATTAGCCTGCGTAGTGGTGATCAAAAAGAACATCAGCAAAATGAAAAGGATATCATTCAGTGAATCTGTAAACACTTCCGACTCTGATCTATGTTTTTTTCTAAACTTCATTCTTCAAGGTGATTAGTGAGTTGGCTCTTGTAATACATCAAGGAAATCAGCAGCGGCCGCTTCCATTTTGTTTGACGTTTTATCTATTTGTGTATTGAGATAGCTCCAGGCAAAATAGGCGACCAATCCAATGACAAGACCCGTAATTGAAGTAATAAGTTTTGTATAAATACCCTGGGAAACAACATTGATCTCCACTTCATTTGCTTTTTGAATATTGGCGAACAACTGCATCAAACCGATCAGCGTTCCCACAAAGCCAAATATTGGCGCAGCTTTGGAAACAACAGAAAGAATTCCAAGATTCTTTTCCAGTTTATACATCTCCAATTGACCTACGTTATCCATGCTCTTTTCAATGTTCTCAATTGGCTTGCCCACACGTTGCAATCCTTTATCGATGATACGTGCAACAGGATTGTTTGAGTTTTTTGCAAAACTTCTTGCCGCAACGAGATTACCACTTACAATATGATCCCGGATAATGTTCATGAAGTTCTGATCAATACGGGAAGCATTGCGAATGGCGATATAACGTTCTGTGAATACATAGACGGCCAATAGCAGCATGAGAGCAAGCGGGATCATGATCCATCCCCCCATAAAGAGAAGCTCCATAAAGCTTATACTGCCATCACTATTGCGATCAACATTAAGAAGACCTGCAACCTTGTTTAATGAGTCGGAAATCTGTAAAAGATCAATCATTTCTTTTTTCTTTGGTTCGTAAAAG
>Ga0193738_1000743_pt1 | contig 14864 bp, 8 predicted proteins | sample L2a1metaG_FD_144927 | JGI IMG/M metagenome (GOLD analysis project Ga0193738, IMG submission 144927) | Soil microbial communities from a riparian zone of the East river system, Colorado, United States - L2a1 | ecosystem: Environmental > Terrestrial > Soil > Riparian zone | place: USA: East River...
TCGTCTTGCCGCGTAATGCCGCAGCAAGACGAGTTCCGAGGCCCCACGGTGTCAGCGCAGACCGAGCAGGCAGGCACCAACCCGCTCTCGCGCTACTTCTTCAACCTGCCACCGAGCGAGCTCATTGCAGCGCTCAAGAAGCGTTCGCAGAACCGCTGGTCATCGCTCAACGCGCGCGGCGTTCCGAACCTGTGGCGCCTCATCTACGCGCAGGCGTTCGGCATGGACCCGAACACCGGGCGCAACTCGACGCAGAGCCTGCAGTTCTGCGGGCCACAGGCGAACTACATCCGCTTTCGCGTGCAGCTGACGCGCGGCCTCATCAAGCGCCGCAACCAACTCGCAGCAGGCCAGCGCGTGAGCTACCGCGCAGTCGCGCAGAACAACAACAGCTCGACGCTCGCGCAGGTGCAGATTGCCGCGAAGGCGATCGACTACGTGATTCGCGAGGCGCAGGCCGAGAAGGCCATGCTCGGCGGCCTCGAGGCTGATGGCTACTTCGGCGACGGCTACGTGTGGCAGCGATGGGACGCTGACGCAGGCGACACCGAGACTGTGACGGTGCAGGAGCCCGCCGTCGACCAGTTCACCGGTGAGCCGATCGTCGACCCGATGACGAACACGCCGGTGACGCAGCCGAAGCAGATCAAAAAGCGCAGCGGTGCGCCGGTCTACGTCGTCGTCTACCCCTGGAACGTCAACAAAGAACAGAACGTTGCGAAGTCGCCGTGGTTCGAGGTGCGCGAAGCGCGATCGAAGTACGAGCTGATTGCGAAGTTCCCCGAGCACGCCGAAGCGCTCGAACGGCTCACACTCAAGCGCGACACCGAAGCGGGCTCGCTCGAGATGTTCCTGTGGGACTACTCGTCAGTCACCGATGACGTGCTCATCGTGAAGCACGCCTATCACGTCGATGATGCGTCGGTGCCTGGCGGCCGTTACATCGGTTACGTCGAAGGCATGAACGAGGAGCTGTGGGATACAGCGTGCCCGCTGCCCAACGGCAAGAGCCCGCTTACACGCATCTGCAGCGCGGAGTACTTCGACACGGGCATCGGCTACCCCGAGAGCGCCGACGTGCTCTCGCAACAGGAGGCATTCGACGAGCTCATCTCGCAGTGGCTCACGAACGTTCTGAAGCTCGGCAATCAGAACATGTTCGGCGAGGACGGGATCGAGTTCGACCCGCAGGCATTCGCCAAGGGCGGGCAGTACTTCACGCTCAAGCCAGAGCAGAAGCCGCCGCAGGTCGTCACGTTCCAAGAGATTCCCGCGAGTACAAACGCGCTGCTGGAGTTGCTGCCCAAGCTGATGAGCGACACGACGGGCATGAATGAGACGATCATGGGCGACCCCGGCAAGAACATCACCTCGGGTGTGTTCGGCGCGCTCATGCAATCGATCGCGGAACAGTTCGTCTCGCCGCAACAGCAAGCCTTCGACTTCGCAGTCACCGACGTCGGAAACAACACGCTCGAGCTGATTCGCGCGAACGCGAGCGAGTCGTTCCTCGTGCGCATAGCGGGTGAATCGCAAATCCCGTACATGCGGGCATTCGGCAAACAGCAGTTGGACGGCGTGCACAGCGTCTACGTCGAGCGCCAGTCGCCGGTGATGAATTCGATCGGCGGTCGCTTCGAGGTGTTTGAGAAGACGGTCAACTTGCCGAAGGACCTTCGCAAGTCAGCCGTGCACATGCTCAAGACCGGCGATGACTCGGGATGGACTGAGTACGACGACAGCTGCGTGATTCTCATCAAGCGTGAGAACGAGCTGATGTCGCAGGGCATCCCTGCCGAAGTCAGCAAGACCGACGACCCGATTCTGCATTGCCAAGAGCACCGAGCGTCGCTCGATCGCATCCGCATGCAGGAAGTGCAGCCGGGCACGCCAGAGGAACAACAGCGCGCTGCGGCGATGCAGGCGCACATCCAACACATCGGCGAGCACTCAGTGGTGTGGATGCAGACAGACCCTGTGTTTGCAGCTGCGTGCGGGTTGCCTCCGCCTCCGATGCCTGCGCCGGGCATGGGCTTCCAGCCGCATCCCGCAACGCTGGGCAGCGTGAAGCCACCACCCGGCTCACCTCCGCAGCAAGCCGACAAGCAAGCGCAGTCGCAGGCAGCACCGCAGTTGCCCGCAGGCCCACAGAAAGACCCAGCCGCAGCAGCAGCGGGCGCGCCCAAAGACGGCGCCAAGCCCAAGCCGCAGCAGCAGCCACCTAGCAACGGACCGCAAGGAGAAGCCGCATGAGTGACACGATCGTGCGAGGCGAGGGCAACGCGCCGGGCCAAGGCCCAGGCGAGCCCATGCCCTCGGTGAATACGACTGAGCGCGCTGGACTCGACACCATGCGCGACGTGCTCGCGCGCAAGAACGCAGAAGCCGACTCGCGCGGTGGTAGGCCGGTTCCGCCGCCGTCAGCACGCAGCCGCACGGCAGAGTTCAGCGAACGTCTCGAGCGCTCGCAGCAAGCGCCCACGCTTCCCGGTGAGGCGCGCAAGGACCCCGAGCCGATCAAAGGTGCTCCGGACAAGCCGCCACCGCGTCCCGAGTCGCAGGCCACCAAGCCGAGCAATGGCCAGATCGATGGCCAAACAGATGGCCAGAACGTCGACGGTGACGAGCTCGACGCACTGGCTGGCGATGAGTCGCTCGAGCAAGAGCCTGGCATCGCGCCCACAGATGCGGAGCTGCTCGCCAAAGCGAAGGAATGGCAGTCGGGCGACCTGTTCCCCGACGAACTGCTCGAGAAGCTCCACCCGGTGAAGGTGAACGGCCGCGAGCTGTACGTCGACGGCAAGGAACTGCGTCAGGGCTACATGCGCGGCGGCGACTACCGCCGCCAGTTCCAAGAGGTGCAGGTTCGGGAGCAACGCGCGCAGCAGACCGAGCAGTTCTACCAGCAGCACTTCGAGGCTGTGCGCGACCCGAACCAGATGCTCGAGATTTACGAGCGCAACGGGTACGGGGAGACGCTCGAGAAGGTCGCGGTGTTGATCGCCCAACGTCGGCGCGAGACGAACCGCATCGTGCAGGGCGCTGGCTACGCAGCCATGCACCAGTTCAACACGCAGGACGAGAACGATCACCGCGTAGTGGCCGCCATGGAAGCCACGCGCAGGCGCCTACAAGACGCGAACGCAGTCGAGACCGAGAAGCGCCGCATCGCGTTCGAGAAGTCGCAGCTGCAGCAGACCAAGCAGCAGACCCAGCACGAGCAGGAGACCGAGCGCTACAAGGCGGTCTACGAGAACCAGCTGAACCAGCTGCGCCCGCTGGCGTTCCGAGCCAACGGTATCAAGGACACTGCAGCCAACCGCCAGGCGATCGCTCGCCACCTGAGCAACGTCATTGCGACCAATGGGTTCAACGGCGACATCACGCGAGACATGCTCATGGAGGCCGCGCGTGACCTCCGCGAGGAGCTCGACGACCGCTTCGCGCAGGAGCGGGCAGCCGACCAGCAGCCACGCCAAGGCGCGCCCCAACGCCGACCACTGCCACCTCGTGGCGCCGGCATGGGCGCTGGCTCGCCACTCCAGGGCAACGGGGCCAAGCGAGGCTCACTGAGCGATCTAGAGGCCATGGTGCGGAACAACCGGCAGAACCGCTAGGTCCGCAGATTGACCAGATCGCCCCGGTATCACACTATAGCCATAGCCAATCCGGCACCCCGTCAAAGGTGCTGGGTTCGCTAGCCACGCTATCGGCACGCTCGTGAACGCAAGTACGGACCCCGCAGCCCCGCCCGGCATAGACCCGGCCGGTTAGCACACGCGGCTTATCCCGAAAGTGGGTCGGCGAAGACGGTACCCGAGACAGCGGCAGAGCTCACCACTCTTCCTGTTTTTGGGGCTCAACCGTGAGCAGCATCGACCCTCAGTTTGCGTACGATTTCACCGATCGCTACGGCGCGTTTCTCAATCCACTTCCTGAACAGAGCTCGTTCCGCGAGTTCCTCAAGTTCGCCAAATCCAGCGACCGCAGCGGTAAGCAGTTCCGCTACCCGGTCCAAGCGGCGATCTCCCACGGTCAAACCTCGGACAAGACCGGCACCGCGTTCACGCTGAACGCTGCTCGTCCTGGCACCGAGGTCGAAGCGATTCTCGACGGCACGGACCTCATCGTCCGCGAGACGTTCCCTTACAGCGCGATGTTGAAGGCGCGTAACGGCACGTCGCTGCAAGGCGACGCCGCTGCGTACTGGGACCCGATGGACAAGGTCATGATGACCACCCTTCGGTCCATGGAGCTCTACAACGAGCTCATGCTGATGTGGGGTCCGGGCTCGGGCGCCACTGGCCTCAGCAACATCGGCGTCATCGCTACGACCGCAGTGTTCGCGGGCACTGGCCCCAACTACGGTTCGGCGACGCACCCCATCGTGCAGCTGACGGCGGCCTCTTGGGCAGCTGGCATCTGGAACAACATGGGCAGCGGCGGCGGCTCGGGTTCTGGCGCGCTCGTCGACATCTACCAGTCGGACATGACCACGCTGGTGGTTGCCGACGTGCAGATCGAAGGCGTCGTCGATCCCTCGCTCTGCCAGGTGCAGATGTTCAAGAGCGGCTCGGCTGTTGCCGTGGCTGCGACGCACGTCGTCATTCCCAAGGGCTGGCTCGCGACGAGCTCGGTCGGTGTCGGCGGCATCCTGCGCAACACCGGCACGTTCGCGAATATCAGCGCGCTGACGAATCCGTTCTGGCGCGCGCGCTCGATGAGCGCAGTCGGTGCGATGTCGGCGTCGAAGTTCTTGGCCATCACCGCGAAGCTGATGAGCAACGGCGGCAAGAACGGGCTCACCGCATGGTGCAACCCGATCGTGTTCTCCGACCTCGTCGACGCCACGATCAACAACACGCGTTGGATCAATGGCAGCGACGGCGGCTCCAACAAGGTGAAGGAGCAAGGCGCTGACACGCTGCAGTTCATCACTGCGGTTGGCACATGCACGTTGAAGCGCCACAGCTACATGAAGCAGGGCGAGATGTGGCTGCTGGAGCCTGAGACCAGCATGCGTATCGGCGCGAGCGACATCACGTTCCGCGGCGCGAACGGCAACGAAGGCTTCTTCTTGGAGCTCACCAACGCTGCGGGTTCTGAAATCCGCGCGATGTCGCAGCAAGCCGCGCTGCTCACCGTGCCGTACCACAACGCCATTCTGACTGGCATCACGTCGACCAACTTCGACACGTCAGGAAGCTGATGAGACTTCGGCGCGGGCCCCTTCCTTGCCCCCGCGCTGTAGGCCCGCTGGTCACGAGACGTGCCCGAGTGACCAGCGGGTGCTGTTTACGAAGAACCCAAACACCGAGAGCGCATGGCGAGCACTGGACAGAACTACGCAGTAGGCATCGGTACCGGGGCAGCGTCAGGCGCAGCGACCGGCTCGGTGTTCGGTCCGTGGGGCACGTTGATCGGCGGTGTGGTTGGCGCTGGCGCTGGTGCGATCGGCGCAGCGGTGAAGACCAACGCCGAAGCCGATGAGCGCGACAAGCTCAAAGAGGAGCAGCGCCGGCGCAGGAAGCAGATGCTGATCGACATCCTGCAGCGCCAAGCCGCTGAGTACGGCCAGCCCACAGAAGACATTGAGGCGATTCGCGGCGTGGACCGTGTCCACCGTGCGGAGCGCGCCGAGAACCAGGGGCTTGCGGATGCACAGCAGCTCGACCCGCAGGCGTTCCTGCCGATCGCTCAGCAGGGGCTGACGGCGGCCAACAACACGTACAAGAGCTTTCAGACTCCGCAGGTCAACCCGCAGCAGATGCAGCCGATGGCGGCGCAGCCGCAGTACGACCCGTGGGGTAGGCCGCAGCCGATGGCGGCGCAGCCGCAGTACGACCCGTGGGGTAGGCCGCAGCCGATGGCGGCGCAGCCGCAGTACGACCCGTGGGGTAGGCCGATCCGATGAACACCACCGAGCTCGAGGAAGCGCTCAGGCGTTCGGCGTACATCGGCACAGCCACCGCGTTCCCGAACTTCACGCAGCAGGTCTTGCTCAGCGAGATGACCGACAAGCTGCAAACGGTGTTCGAGGACATCGTGGTGAAGGCGCGCGCCGGCTACTGGCTGCAGAACACGATCACCACGACCGTTGCGGGCCAGTCGCGTTACCGCGTGCCGCCTCGTGCGGTGGTTGGCGGCCTCGAGAAGGTGGAGATCGCGGAGTCGGCCACTGGCCCGTGGATGAAGATCGCCGAGGTGCCTGCGAGCATTGAGCAGGACTACCGGCAGAACAACGCGGGTACGCCGTGGGTGTTCACGATGGCTGGTGACGCGGTGGATGTGATTCCAACGCCGCCGGCGGGCATGCGATTGCGTCTGACTTACTACATCCGGCCGTCGCAGCTGATTCCTGTGCAGCCGGTGGGTGTGACCGCAGGTGTCATCACCGCCGTCAACACAACGGCGCGAACGATCGTGGTGACAGCGCTGCCGAGCTCGTATGCATCCGGCACGTTCACAGCGTTTGTTGCGCCCGGCACTTACACGATCGACGTCGTGAGTGCGACTGGATGGCACGAACTACAGTTAGCGTCTGAGACTGCGACGTTGGCCGGCACCACGTTCACCTGCACGACGGGCGGCGATATGTCGCGCATCGCTGTGGGCGACTACGTGCGCGCGGCCGACCAGTCCGAGTGGCCGTGTCTGCCCGATGACTTCCACCGCTGCCTCGCCGACGCAACCGCAGTGAAGATTCTGATTGAGCTGAACCTCGTCGAGAAGTCGGCGGTGCTCGCAGCCAACAACGGCAACGACCTGCAGCGATTCAAGTCGCTGTTGGTGCCGCGTGTGAAGGCCGAGCCTAAGCAGATCGGTTTGATGCGTCGCAGCCGTGGTTACGGCTGGGGAAGCTTCCGCTGATGGGCGCTACGCTACGCAAGACTGTGGTGACGCCGCTCGGCCTCGTGGTCACGCCAAACGAGTTTGGGCAGTACCCCGAAGGCGCGATGAGCGAAGCGCGCAATATGGTGATGCGTGCGCCCGGTACGCTGACGGCTGCGCCGACGTCGGTCAGTGGCACTGGGCAAGGTGCCGCAGGCGCGTTCATTCGCAAGATGATGGCGCTGGATGCCGGGTTCTTCTACTCGTTCATCGAGGACCCAACGCTCGGCTGGTACGCGCGTGTGATTACCTCGATCATCGACATGCCGACCGGCGTCTCGATGTTCACTGCGGGCCTGTTCACCGCGGGACGAATCTGCCCTATTCGTGCGCGCGAGCGCATGTTGGTGAACAGCACCAAGGGTGTGATGGTCGGGGATTACATGGCCCCGGCTAACGCAGCAGAGCGGGCGCTGCGCATGGCTGGGCTGCCGCAACCAAACCTGTCAGCGGCGAGCCTAAACACCTCGGCGACGGGGCCTATCCCGCCGACGATCTTGGTCGGTTACAGCGCGATATTCGTCAGGGAGTTCAGCGACGGGTACATCATTCGCAGTACCCCGTCGCCCATCACCAAGAGCGGCTACGACGCCGCCAATACTCTCACCGTGCAGCTGACCGTTTTCTGGTCCGCCAGCAGCGGGATTGTCAGCGGCGACTACCTGGAGGTGTATAGGACCGACGGGATTGTGGCGACGTCGGACAGGGACGACCCTGGGACAACGCTGAAGCTGATTCTGAGGCAGCAGCTCACTGCAACGTTGGGTGTGGCCGGGTCAGTGACGTTCAACGATCAGCAGCTGCTTGTCGCCCCGTATTACCAAACGCCGGGCCGGGAGTTGTATACGAACCCCGGGCAAGAGGGTTCGACTGCGGCGAATCGGCAGCCTGACATCAACGGCGCGCAAGCAGTGTTCAGAGGGTTTTCGTTCTACGGGAATCTGACTGAACGCGCTCAGTGGAGCTTTAGTATCCCGGCCGGCTTCGGCAACGACGCAGGCGGAATCTACTTGTACTCTCCTTATTTGCGCGCCAATGGCATTGGCCAGCGAACGGGCGCGGGCACCATCACGCTCGGAAGCCCGACGATCACGGCCATTGCGGCTGCCGATTTAGTCGGGGTCGTGGTTGGGCAATACGTTGGCGGGCCGGGAGGGGCCATTCCTTTTGGAACGCGGGTTACAGCGGTAGGCGCCACGACGATTACCTGCTCAGCAAACGCCGTCGCGGGCGCCGCCACGTTCTACACGCGAGATGTGTTGGAGCTCAACGGTGTTGAGTTCGACATCTACGTTCCGGACGCCTTTCGAGCGAGTCTTGGGCGCGTTGGATTGTTTGAGGTCACGGTCAATCAGTCGACCAACCAGTCTTCCACCCCAGGACTAACATTCACGGTGGAATGGGCGCGGCCCAGTTTCGGCACCACGTTCACCGTGCGAGGCACGAACGGTCAGAACTACTCGCAGCCGATCCCCATCCTCAGCGCGGCTGTGCAGACCATCTCTCCGCGCACGACCAAGAACCTCATGCGCTGGAGCAAGACCAGCGAGCCCGAGCACGTTCCCGCGGTGAACGAAACGCGCGTGGGCACCGGCACGATCATCCAGTTCGTCAGCACGAAAGACGCGCTTTGGATCTTCTGCACGGACGGCGTCTACAGACTCTCCGGCGCCGACGGCAACTGGAACATCGACATCATCGATCCCAAGTGCGTGTTGTGCGCGCCGCAGTGTGCGACCGAGTTGTTAGGTCAGGTCTACGCATACACGAGCCAGGGGCTGGTGCAGGTCACAGACGCTGGCATCGTGCAGGTCAGTCACCAAGTCGTGCGTGAGCTGCTGCCGGGTCAGCCGTTCTCTGAACTCGGCGACATGATCGTCCAGGGCAACGACTCGAACCGCGAAGTGCTCATCAGCCTCGGGCGCAGCTCGAACATTCTCTACATCTACAACACGCAGCAAAACGCGTGGACGCGCATCTCAGGCGCGGGCACCGCTTTCGATGCGATGACGGCGATCGCGTTCAACTCCTACCCGTCGGCCACGATCACCGTTCCCGGCGTCATCATGTTCGGCGTGTCGCCGGCTGCTGGCCCCGCCTATTCCTACTGGAACGGCACCGCTGGCCTGGCCATGTACGGCCAATGGCAGCCGCTCTACGGCAAAGACCCGATGCTGCTCAAGCAGTGGGTCGACATGACGTACCTGTTCGACGTCGCTGACGCCGGCAAGTCCCTCGTGACGACGTTCGGCAACGCAGCGGTAGCCAACGGTACGGTGACGCTCGCAGCGCCCACAGCGGCTGCAGCAGCCGGCGCAGTCGGCACCGTGGGCATGCATCGCAACTACGCCATTGCCGCAGCCATCCAACCAGAGTTCGCGATCGCAGCTTCCGGAACGCAGGCCAGCTTGCGAAGCATGTCGGCGCGCTACGTGCCTCTCACCGAACAGCAGGGGTTGCGCTGATGGCCAAGCAGCTCCGCATGCGCCAGCGGTTCTTCAGCAAGGACCAAGACCAGCTCGGCCAGGTTGCGCGCGACGTGCAGGAGCTGCTCGGCACGATTCCCGTGGTGCAGCTGAAGATCGTGGAGTCGGTCTACAAAGAGCCGCTTGCGATCGGCGCGATCGACCAAGAGCCATTCGGGCTCGAGCTCGTGCGCATCGTGAACCTGTACGCGCCCAAGACGCCGGTCAGCGCGTGCACCGGCATCGTGCACTGGGTGTGGATTCCCGAGGCAGGCGGCGCATCGATCACTCAGATCGGCGGCCTAACACCTGCGGCCAACGGCCAGATTCAATACCGCTTCTACTTCCGCATCACGTTCAAGTTGAGCTGACGCAATGGCGACCAAAAACACACTCAAAGGTCCATCGCAAACGGTCGCTCTCGGCGGTGAGACGCGAACGGTCACCGGCACTGGTGTGGCGCAGCCGACGCCGACCTCGCGCCCCGTCATCACGCAGAACGGCGTGCAGACGCTGACGCCTTCGAACGTAGGCCAGCCACCGACCAACGTGATGTTCGGCGATCGGAGGTACGTCGGCGGCCCGTACGACCAGTACCAGGAGCAGCTGTTTGCCGACCTTGAAGCCAAGGGCATCCCGCGTTCGTACATCAACGGTCAGCTATCGGGACTCAACAGCGGGAAACTCAGCAACGGCAACCGCAATCTCCTCCCTTATCCGGATGTTGCGGACGAGATTTCCTACGCATGGTCGAAGGCGGGGGAGAAGGAGCGCAGCGAATACGCGCAGGCCGACAACGCCGCGATCGACTCGGTCAACGCCGCTGCAGACAGTCAGAACGCGACCACGCTGACGAACAACACCGTCAAGAACCAGGTCACGGGCAACACCGACTACTGGAACAAGAACGTTGACCCTGCGCTGAGTGCGGTGCCGAAGGCGCTGAACGCGCAGCAGACTGGCAACCGTGCGTCCGAGGCTGAGCTCACGGGCCTGACAAACCAATACACCGATACGGTGAATCGGAATCAGGGCCTGCGCATGCAGGACATCGAGACCACGAACGCCGCAGGGCGCTCGCTGGTCAATCAGCTCGGGCAGCAGACAACCGCAACGAACCAGGCGAACAGCGGGCTCGCCTCGCAACTGAACAGCGCCGCAGCGAGCACCAACGCGGCCAACACGGGTCTTGCCAATCAGCTGCAGGGTGCAGCCTCGAGCACCAACGCGAATCAGACCGCTGCGCTCGGGCAACTGCTGAATCAGAACTCGCAGTCGAACGCGCAGCAAAACCAGCACTTCGGCACGCTTTCGAACGCGAACGCCGCGTCAAACTCGCGTCAGAACCAGATTCTGAACACGTACGTCGGGCAGAACGAAGATTCGAACGTCGCGCAGATCGACGCGATGAACGATCTGCTCCTGAAGAACCAGCTCGCGAACCAGCAGCAGAACCTCAACGCGAGCAACCTCAACTACAGCAACCGTTTCCACAACTCGCAGCAAAACGCGACGCTGCAAGCGTTCCAGTCCGAGTTCGCGAATCTCAACGCCGCCGACCAGCGCAACTACATGACCTATCTGCAGGAGACCAATCCTCAGATGGCCCAGCTCGTGGCGCAGGGTTCCGACCCGTCGCTGGTGCAGAACCAGCAGGAAGCGCTCGGGCGTTGGAAAGACATCAGCACGCCGCAGGTGACCGCGCAGGAGCAGCTGCTTGCTGAGCTCGCGCGCCGCAAGTTCGAGACGGGCGACCGCTCGAGCCGTGAAGCTGTGATGTCGCAGCTGGCAGGGCGGGGCCTGCAGTCAGGCGGCCTCGTGATTGCTGGGCAGCAAGCGGAGCAGCAGCAGCTTGGTCAGGACCGCGTACTCGCGCAGCTCGGGTTGCAGGCGAGCGCCGTGAACCGCGGCATGACAGGTCTGCAGGGCTACACGGACACAGCGAGCATGCTGCGCAACGCCGATGATTCGGTGCGCCAGTTCCAAGACCAATACCGGCAGAGCGAAGCGCTGCGCACGAGCAACCTGGCGCAGAACCGCGCGAACACCGGACTCAACACGACGAACCAACAGGGCATCCGCTCGCAGGCGGTCTACGACGCAGGCACTCAGACGACTGATAGGAACGCCGCGCGTGACTTGGTGAACTACAACGCCAACACGGAGACTGTTGAGAACAACTCGAACCGCGATCTCACCGGCTACAACGCGCAGCACCAGTCGATCGGCGCCAACGCGAATCGCAATCTGCTCAGTTACAACGCTGGCACCGAGACCGTGAACAATAACTCGGACCGCGACCAGAGCACCTACGACGCTGGCACCGAGACTGTGAACAACAACGCGGACCGCAATCTGACCAGCTTCGATGCCAACACGAAGACGAACTACGACAACTTCGGCCGTACGGACACGGCAGTCACCAATAGCCAGCTGACGAATCAGAACAACTTCGGCAACACCGAGCGGGCGGTCACTAACAACCAGTTCGTCAACCAGAACAATCTGGGCAACAACCAGACCTACACGACCACTGGCCTCGGCGAGCTCGGCGCTGCCAGCACTCGTTACTCGAACGGCCTTGCCGCAGGCGACACTACCGCGAACAACGTGCTCGCGGCGGGCCAGATTCCGATCAACGCGCGCACGACCAACCTACAGAACGAGGTCGGCAGCGCGACTACCGGCGCAAATACCGCGATCGCAGGTCAGGGCGCCCACCAGGGTATTACTGAAACTGAGGGCGCCATTCGGCGCAAAGCGATCGATGACTTCCTCGCTGGTCAGGCGGGCGGCAGGGCACTCACCGCAGCCGAGAAAGCAGCGAAGGAGAACTGATGGCACCCGGTCGACGACCCATCTCGTACGAAGACGATCCGCTAGACGACATGCTGCTGTCGTACGAACCAGCTGCGCCGGCTGCGCGCGGCGGCTTCTCGCTGCATGACCCCGAAGACGAGCTGACCGCATCGCTCCTCGATGAGCCGCGACCACGGTTCACGATGCCCGCCGAAGACCCGAACGCGGCACCTCCGCCGCCACCCGCTCCGAAGTCCGATCCAGAGCTCGAAGCGAAGTACCGGCAGGCGCAGATGAGCGCGCTCGACCGTGCGAACTACGACCCGAACGATTACGGCGTCGGCGAAGCGGTGCGCGACAACGGCGCCGCTGCGCTCGCCAGCCTGCTCGACATCGGCTTCAACAAGGGTCGCGGGCTCGCTGGCATCGTGGGTGCCACGGCGCAGGGCGTGAGCAAGCAGGAAGCCGCTCGACGTGATGCGGCCAAGCAGGCAGGTGAGCTCGCTGTGAGCCTGCGTGGTCAGGGCCGCGGCGGCATGGCCGGCGGCGATCCGGGGTTCGACCGCTGGTACAAGGAACGGTTGATTGCTCGTGGTGTCGACGTTGGCGACCGAGCTCGCGACAAAGAGCAGGGCGTCGACGAGCGGTTCAGAACGAGGCTCGGTGAGCAGCAGAGCATCGACAGTAAGACAAGCCAGACGAAGATCGGGCTTGCTGCCGCGACGACCGACGCTCGCGAGGACGCGAAGCACGCAAACATCGATCGCACGGCGGACGATGCCGCGCTGGTGTCAGGCGCGCGCAGCGGCTCGAGCACGACTGCGCGCAACAAGGCGAACGAGACCACTCCGCCGCCAATCACTCCGCAGCAGCGAGCAGACAACGATCTGAACGAGCGCAAGTTCGCCCATCAGAAAACGCGCGACGATGAGCTCGACGACCTACGCGGGCAAACGGCAGCGCTCAAGAAGACCGCTGAGCGTCGGCAGAGCTCCGACGCGTACCGCAACAAGATGAAGGACATCCTGTTGATCGCGCAGGCCGCGCGGCATCTCGACCAGATGTACAACGGCGCGGGCGGATCGAAGGACAAGCCCGGTATCGGCGCATGGGACTCGATCAAGCCCGGCTTCATGCGCAGCAAGGCAGACGACGACGCCGCGAAAGAGCTGGCGTTCTTGCGTAGCTACGAAGGCAAGGACATCACGGGTGCGGCTGCGGGCGGCAAAGACGAAACGCAGCGCATCAACGAGCTCGCGGGCAGTACCAAGGGCGGAACCGAGCAGAGCTCACTCGCGAGCATCCAGAAGATTCTGGAGACCAGCCGGGCGCAGCTCCGCGCGGGCATGGTCGGCCACGAAGACGTCGCACGCGACGTGCTCGCTGAGTACGGCCTCGAGGACCTTGCTGGTCCGGGGGACGGAAGAGCGGCCGCGAAAATACAGAACGACTACGGACAGCAATCCGGAAAGAGAATCCCCGAAGGAAATCAGCCCGCCGGCGGGAGCCCGCAGCCAATGGCGGCAGACGAAAAGACGCCGCACAAGGTGCGGAAGCCCGACGGCTCACGCGTCGTCTACGACCTCACCGAAGCGCAATTTCAGAAGCTGATGCGCACCGAAGGATTCGGCACCTACTGATGGCACCACCTCGCAAAAAGCCGCCGATGCCGTCGCAGGACGAGCTGTACGGTCTCCTCGAGGAGGACGATCCGGGGCTTACGGTCACCGCGCAGCGTAGTCGCAGCGTGCCCAAGGTGGATGCGGCCATGGGGCTGTCTGCCGGCGGCGACCCCGACATCGAGGCTGCGCTCGCAGCGCCCGATCGCGATGAGGATATCGAGGCCGCGTTGGCGGGGCCTGATGAGCAGCCAACGGCCACACCTCCCGCAGGCCCGTCGTTTGGCGACCTGTTCGACGGCAACCGCTGGCGTGAGGCGATGCGCGCATCGAACCCAGCCACCGTGATGGCGAGTCCAGAAGGCACGGCTGTGTCTGGCGGCTTCATGCACGGCATGACCATGGGCGCGGGAAAGCTCGCTCCGGGTGCGTTGGGCGACGAGCTGGCTGACCTCGATGCAGACGCGCAGGCAGCATCGCCCGAACTGTACGGCGCAGCTGACACGGCTGGTGCGTTCGCGAACCCGCTGCGGATCGCTGGCGGCGCTGCGAATGCGGCCAAGCCACTCGCGCGGATCGGTGGGTCGGCGCTCTCAGGCGGACTCACGTCCGGCGCTCAAGCCGGTGTGCGCGCGCTCAGCGATGACCCAGACCACGACGTTCTCGATGCGCTCGCGGAGGGCGGTGAGGCCGGTCTTTGGGGCGCTGGCATCGGTGGCGCGCTCCAAGGTGCAGGCGAGGTTGCAGGGGGCATTGGCAGGTACGCGTCTGACTTCGGTCGCCGCATGAGCAACAAGGCCATGGGTATCGGCACGTCGGCGGTTAAGGCGCTGCGCGAGCGCGGCATCAACGTGTCGGCCGGCGACCTGGAGGCGATGGCAAAGCGCGCGGGACTGAGCGACGGAATCCTGCCTCGCGGCGTGCAGAGCAAGCTCAACCAGTTGGAGAGCTACGGCACTCGCGGTGGTCGAGAGATGAGCAATGCGATCGCGGTGGCCGATGAGATGACCGCGGTCCCGGCGCCAGAGATGCCAGCGCATCTCGCGCCTCGAGCTGGTGACGACGCGCGGTCTGCGTATCTGCGCAATCG
>Ga0193738_1000744_pt1 | contig 14859 bp, 10 predicted proteins | sample L2a1metaG_FD_144927 | JGI IMG/M metagenome (GOLD analysis project Ga0193738, IMG submission 144927) | Soil microbial communities from a riparian zone of the East river system, Colorado, United States - L2a1 | ecosystem: Environmental > Terrestrial > Soil > Riparian zone | place: USA: East River...
CCTCCGACCGCCGACTGAGCATTCCCGAAAGCTAGGAACACACGCGAGTGGCAACGACGACTGGTCACCCGGGCCGCACCCTGATCGGGTTGGCTGTGTTGGTGGCTGGACTCATCACCCTCATGGCGGTCAGCGGGACCTGGATACCGAAGCTCGGGCTGGACCTCCGCGGCGGTACCACCATTACCCTGACGGCCACGAACACCACGGGTAGCGGGACGGTGGATCCCAACAGCCTGCAGCTCGCCAAGACGATCATTCAGAGCCGCGTAGACAGTCTGGGCGTCGGCGAGTCCGAGGTGACCACAGCCGGCGACAACCAGATCATCGTCACCGTGCCGAACGTGCAGCAGGACGAGCTGGTCCGGCTCGTAGGCCAGACTGCCGTATTGCGGTTCCGGGCTGTGCACGCCGCCGAGCAGGTGCAACCGCTGGAGCCGACCCCGGCCGCGACGAGCGAGCCCACGTCGGCGCCTAGTGATCAGCCCACTGCTGGGGCCTCAGAGACGGCGCAGGCGCCGTCCGGCGAGCCGAGCGCACCTGCGAGCACCGCGCCAAGCGCGACTGGCAACAACAAACCGCTGCCGGCCCTACCGACCGCTCCGCCGGTGCCGTTGGACAAGGCGTGCGTGCCGGCCGACGGCAAGGGAAGCCCGCCTGATCAGGCGCTGGGCTGGCAGCCAACCGAAGCCTGCCAGGCTGCGTTCGCAGAATTCACCTGCGAAACCAAAGTGACCGAGGTCGCCGACCAGGGCCTATTCGCGTGCAACCAGGAGAAGACCGAGAAATACCTGCTCGGGCCGGCGCTGATCGAGGGGAACCAGCTGACAACGGCGGTGGCCGGTATTCCACAGAACAATGTCAATTGGGTCGTGAACCTGGAGTTCAACTCAGAAGGCGCGGCGGCGTTCGAGCAAGCAACGCGGGAGATCTCTCAGAAGAGCGAGCCGCAGAACCGCTTCGCCATCGTCTTGGACGGAGTCTCCATTTCGGCGCCGTCGGTCAACGAGGCCATACCGGGCGGCCGAGCGGAGATCTCCGGCAACTTCACTCAGAAGAGCGCCACCGAGCTTGCCAACGTCCTGAAGTACGGCGCGCTGCCGCTCGCCTTCGACGTTTCGGAGGTCAGCAACGTCTCCGCAACCTTGGGCGGCGAGCAGCTGCGAGCCGGCATCATCGCCGGGATCATCGGCCTTGCGCTGGTGATCGGTTACTGCTTCTGGTATTACCGCGGCCTGGGAATCGTTGTTGTGGCCTCGCTCGGGATCGCAGGGATCCTCACCTACGCCTGCGTGGTACTGCTCGGCAGCTCGGTCGGATTCGCCCTGAACCTTGCCGGCATCGCCGGCATCATCGTGGCTATTGGTATCACCGCGGACAGCTTCGTGATCTTCTTCGAGCGCATCCGTGACGAGGTACGCGAAGGACGCAGCCTGCGAACGGCGGTCGAGACGGGCTGGCGGCGAGCGCGGCAGACGATCTTGATCGCGGATACCGTGTCATTGCTCTCGGCGCTGGTCTTGTTCGTGCTGGCAATCGGATCAGTGAAGGGATTCGCCTTCACACTAGGCCTGACCACACTGATCGATGTGGTGGTGGTCTTCCTCTTCACCAAACCGTTGATGACTTTGCTGGCGCGAACCAAGTTCTTCGGCGGTGGCCACAAACTCTCCGGGCTCGATCCGGAACATCTCGGCGTCCAGGCGTTGCCTGGCTCACGTTCTCGTCGTCCGGTTGTCGCGCGTCCAGCCGCCGTTAGCGAGGAGGTGGCCTGATGTCGAAGCTTGGCACGATCGGGCACCGCCTCTATACCGGCGAGATCTCCTACGACTTCATCGGGCACCGTCGTCGCTGGTACATCTTGTCGGCCATCCTGATCGCCATCGCGCTCATCTCCTTGGTGTGGCGGGGATTGGACTTTGGCATCGAGTTCAAGGGCGGCGCCGACTTCAAGGCGCCGACCCAAGTCACCGCGCAGACCGTCGACTCGATGCGGGACGCGCTCCGCGATTCCGGCGTTCCTGAACTCGACGAAGCGATCGTCAACACCATCGGCGACAACCAGGTCAGGGTGCAAACCCGTACGCTCGATCCGACCGAAGAAGTGCCCAAGGTACGAGCCGCGATCGCCGACGAGGTCGGCATCAACCCAGACCAAGTCGCCTACAGTCTGATCGGCGCTTCCTGGGGCGGCCAGATCACTGAGCGCGCACTGATTGCGTTAGCGGTTTTCCTGGCACTGGTCGCGCTGGTCATCGGGATCTACTTCCGGGACGCCAAGATGTCGGCCGCCGCGCTTATTGCGTTGGTTCACGACGTGATGTTGACCATCGGCATCTACGCCTTGGTCGGTTTCACAGTGACCCCGGCCACATTGATTGGTCTGCTGACGATTCTCGGGTACTCGCTCTATGACACGGTCGTTGTGTTCGACAAGGTGCGTGAGAACGTCCGAGACATTCGATCTAGTACCACTCGGACCTACTCCGAAGCCGCCAATCTCGCCGTCAATCAGGTGCTTGTCCGCTCGATCAACACCACCGTGATCGGGGTGCTGCCTGTTGTGGCGCTGCTGTTCGCGGGAGCCGTGATCTTAGGCGAAGGTCCGCTGAAGGATCTGGCTCTCGCGCTGTTCGTCGGCATGGTTTCCGGTGCGTACTCCTCGATCTTCATCGCAACACCGCTGCTCGCGCAGATGAAGGAGCGCGAGCCCGACATGAAGAAGCTGGCAGCGCGGGTTCACGCACGTCGTGCCAAGGAGAGCCAGAAGGAGCGTGTGGTCGAGACTCCCGCCTCGGTACCGACCACTCAGGCCGCAGCTGATGTTGGTGTCACCGATGCCGGTGCCACTGACGATGCTGAACCCAGCAACGCAGACCTTGAGAAAGCAAGCGCGACGGCCGGAAACGGCGCCAAGCGGCTGACAGTGACCTACAAATCCGACGTACGATCGCAGCGCGACGGGGCGGCAAAACGTTCCCAGCCGCAGAACAAGCCCCGCAGCCAGCGGAAGAAGTAGGCACATGAGCCTGACCGAGCCGGGGCGCCGCCGGGACACCTCGACTCGGTCCGGGACGCCCGACACGCTCGTCAGCCTGCCCGCCCGTGCTGCGTCACCAGCCGGTGAGCTGATGCGGCGCGGACTGCTGGCTTTGCTGTTGTTGCTGATTGTGGTTTTGATTGTGTGGTTCGACCGGGCCGCTTACACCGACGATTACGACGGCCGAGTCGGTCTGATCGATGCGATCTACTACGCGACAGTGACTCTCACCACGACGGGCTATGGCGACATCACGCCGGTGGCGCCGCATGCCAGGGTCATCAGCGCGGTCGTGGTCACGCCTTTGCGGATCGCGTTCTTAGTGTTGTTGGTCGGGACGACACTCGAGGTGCTGGCGCACCATGGCCGTCGTATTTTCAAAGACGCACGCTGGAGGAAAAGGATGCGCAATCACGTTGTGGTTGTGGGCTTCGGCACCAAGGGTAGAAGCGCAGTGGAGACCCTTCAGACCAATGGCGCCAATCCCACCCAGATAGTCATTATCGACAGCCGGCCGTCGGCGATCACCGATGCCAATCTGCGTGGGTACGCCGCCATCGAAGGTGACGCTACTCGTCGAGACATCCTGCGCCGCGCCGAGATCATGAAGGCACGCGAGGTGCTGATCACCGTCGACCGGGATGATTCCGCCATCCTCGTCATGCTCACGGTGCGTCAGCTGAACCCGAGCGCACACGTCGTCGTGGCGGTCCGCGAGGACGACAACGCCTCCCTGCTGCGTCAGTCAGGGGCCAACGCTGTAGTGACCTCCTCAGAAGCGGTTGGGCGCTTGCTTGGACTTTCGGCAACAAGTCCCCACCTCGGAGCGATCATCGAGGACCTGCTCTCGAGCAACGAAGGTCTTGAGGTGAGCGAACGGCCGGTGACGAAGGACGAGATCGGCCGCTCGCCGAGCGAGGTGAACGGAGAACGGGTGATTGCCGTGGTCCGCAATAAGACTTTGCGCCGCTTCTACGACCCCACGGTGGCAAAACTCGAGGGCGGCGACCAGGTCGTTGTGGTCCGGCAGGCGGCCGAGGAGGTTGAGCAGCAGACCATTAGCGCAGCTCGACGGAATCGAGCGGCGCAAGAAACTTGATGGCAACGTACGGCTGACCTCCGCAACAGGTTGCCGTCGCCTGCCGGCCAAAACCGGCCTGGCGTCTAGACTGGCATTCTGCTGAGGAGGAACGCGGCTGTGAGCGATCACGGGGCGGCCATACGGTCGTCTGCCCAGGAGCCCAGGCCATCAGGGCCCAGAGGCCATGTCGCCCATGAGCCGCGCCGTGCCCTGATCGTCCCTGAGCCCGAGGGCAACGGCGCCGCGGGGGACCCCAGCGCAAGCCTCCCCGCCCGGGTCAGCGCCACCGCCGAACACCAGCGGTCCAGGATGCGGCAGCGCATTGCGCGCCTAGGCTCCACTCGACCCCAGACGCCCGCGCTGGATCCGCTTTTTCGCATCATCCGTGACAATCACCCCAAGGCCGATCTAGGGCTGGTCGAACGCGCGTACCGCAAGGCCGAGCGGCTGCACAGCGGCCAGATGCGTAAGAGTGGGGACGCCTTCATCACTCATCCGCTCGCAGTCACGACCATCCTCGCCGAGCTGGGCATGACAGAGGCGACGCTGTGTGCGGCATTGCTGCATGACACGGTGGAAGACACCGACTACACGCTCGGGCAACTAACCCGCGACTTCGGCGAAGAGGTGGCGCTGCTGGTCGACGGCTGCACCAAGCTGGACAAGGTCAAGTACGGTGAGTCGGCCAAGTCGGAGACCATTCGAAAGATGGTCGTCGCGATGAGCCGGGACATCAGAGTGCTGGTGATCAAGCTCGCCGACCGCTTGCACAACATGCGGACGTTGCACTATTTGAGGCCCGACAAGCAGTCCCGGATTGCGGCAGAGACGCTTGAGATCTTCGCCCCGCTGGCGCATCGCCTCGGCATGAACACCATCAAGTGGGAGCTGGAAGACCTTGCCTTCGGCACGACGTATCCGAAGGTTTACGACGAGATCGTACGGCTGGTGGCCGAGGCTGCACCCAGCCGCGACGAGTACCTGTCACACGTCATCGACCAGGTCCAGGCCGATTTGCGCGCCGCCAAGATCAAGGCAAACGTCACCGGGCGGCCGAAGCACTACTACTCGATTTATCAGAAGATGGTGGTCCGCGGTCGAGACTTCCAGGAAATCTACGATCTAGTCGGCCTCCGCGTGTTGGTCGAGAGCAATCGCGACTGCTACGCGGCGCTCGGTATCTTGCACGTCCGCTGGAACCCGTTGCCGGGACGGTTCAAGGACTACATCGCGATGCCGAAGTTCAACATGTACCAGTCCTTGCACACTACGGTTCTCGGACCAGAGGGGAAGCCGGTCGAGTTACAGATCCGGACTGACGATATGCATCGTCGTGCCGAGTACGGTGTCGCAGCTCACTGGAAATACAAGGAAGGCAAGGGCGGCGCTCAGCCCGTCAAAGGTGCCGATGACGCTGGTGAGCTGGTGTGGGTCCGGCAGCTACTTGACTGGCAGCGGGAGACCGCGGATCCTGGCGAGTTCTTGGACTCACTGCGCTTCGAGATCAACTCCAACGAGGTCTACGCCTTCACGCCGCGAGGCGACGTCATCTCGCTTCCGCAGGATTCGACGCCGATCGACTTCGCGTACGCGATCCACACCGAGGTCGGGCACAAGACGATTGGTGCCCGTGTGAACGGTCGATTGGTACCACTGGAGTCGTCACTGGCGAATGGCGACGTGGTGGAGATCTTCACCTCGAAGGCCGAGAACGCTGCGCCCACCCGAGACTGGCTGACCTTCGTGCGCAGCCCCCGCGCACGCAACAAGATCCGCCACTACTTCACTCGTGAGCGTCGTGAGGAGTCGATCGAGGGCGGCAAGGAGTTGCTGGCCCGGCAGTTGCGCAAAGGCGGGCTGCCGCTGCAGCGGCTGCTTACCCTGGAGCATTTGACCGCGGTGGCCGGATTCTTCAAGCTGGCAGACGTTTCGGCACTTTACGCCGCAGTTGGCGAAGGAACAGTCGGCGCACAGGCCGTGGTGAACAGGCTGATCATGGTCGAGGGCGGCGACGAGATGGTCGCCGATGAGACCAGTGAGGACCGTGTCGTCACCGGTCCCCGCCGGCGCAGCAGCAGCGGCGCGAGCGATTGCGGGATCCGTGTCATTGGTGCCACCGACCTCCTCGTCAAACTGGCCAAGTGCTGTACACCTGTGCCAGGCGACGACATTTTGGGCTTTGTGACGCGGGGAGCGGGGGTGTCGGTGCACCGCGTTGACTGCAGCAACTCCGACAACCTGCGCTCCGAGCCGGAACGCTTGATTCCCGTCGAGTGGGCACCCAACGCCAAGAGCTCCTTCCTGGTGGCCATACAAATCGAGGCCCTGGACCGCAACCGGCTGCTATCCGACATCACGCGTGCCTTGTCGGACCAGCACGTCAACATTTTGTCTGCAGCACTGAACACCAGCAAAGACCGCATCTGCCGAGCCAAGTTCACCTTCGAGACCGCCGACCCAACCCATCTCGACCACGTGCTGCGTGCCGTACGTGGTGTGCCGGCGGTCTATGAGGCATACCGCATCCATAAGTAGGGCTCGGGGCACATAGTCAGCCGCCGAGATCACTCGCTGTTCGTTGGGCCTGCACGAGCCATTCCCGGTAGGTAGCAGCCGAAGCCCTCGCCTCACGTGCGGCCCCCTGGTCGCCACGTTCTTCGGCTTTCACGGCCCGCGCTTCGAGCGCGGCGATCTGCGCCTCCAGCTTTGCAGCGGTATCCGCAGCCCGCGCCTTCGCCTCGGGATTGCTGCGCTGCCAGCGCTCCTCTTCGGCAGCCTTTATGGCGTTCTCCACCGCGCGAAGGCGAGACTCGAGAGGACGAATCGCGTCACGCGGCACCTTCCCGATGGCCGACCAACGGCTCAGAATGTCCCTATACGCCGCCCGAGCGGCGCTCGGGTTACCGATCGGTAGCAGCGCCTCGGCCTCGGCCAGCAGTTTTTCCTTAGCTTGAGCGTTGACCCGGAATTCGGTGTGCTGCCCCGACAGTGCCGACTGTTTGGCCATGAAAAACCGATCCTGGGCTTCGCGGAATCGTTTCCACAACAACTCCTCGACATCGCGCGGGGCCGGTCCGGCCGCCTTCCAGCGAGCCATCAGGTCCCGGAAGGCCCCGGTCGTCGGGCCCCAGTCAGTAGATCCAGCTAACCCTTCCGCTTCGGTGACCAGCGTCTCCTTGATCAAACGCGCGGCCTCGCGCTGCTCATTCTGCTGGGCGAACTGGGCTTTGCGGCGCCGCGTGTAGGTGGTGCGCGCACTGGAGAACCGGTGCCACAATGCGTCATCGGTGGCACGATCCAATCGAGGTAGCGACTTCCACTCCTCGAGCAGCACGCGGAACCGGTTGACTCCGCCGCGCCAGTCATTGCCGGCGGCGAGCCGCTCAGCCTCGAGCACGAACCTCTCTTTCGCAGCGCGAGTCTCCTCGTGCTGTCTGGCTCGTTCCGCCTTGCGAGCGGCCCGCTGCTTCGCGATCACCGGACGAAGCCCTTCCAGCCGGGCCTGCAGACCATCCAGATCACCCACCGCACGCGCGTCGGCGACTGCGGCGCGCACTTTGTTGATCGAGCCAACCGCATCATCGGGTGACAAGGCCCCGGTCTCGATGCGCCGCTCCAGCAGCGAGACCTCAAGTTCCAAAGTCTCAAACCTACGAGTGAAGAAGCCCAGCGCTTCGGCTGCGGGAACATCGGGTACCTGACCGACCGCGCGTTCCCCAGCCGAGGTACGGACGTACACCGTGCCGTCGGTGTCCACCCGTCCGAAGGCGGCCGGGCCCAGAGCTTCAGGCCCAGCATGTTCGGTCATAGCTCCATCCTGCCCGATAGCCTCGAATAGTCTCGAACTCGTGCTCATAGCCTCATTTCCTGCTGGGCCATGGCAAACCAACTGTTACCTGGTGGCTGCGACGCCTGGCTCAGAGTGCGTGATCATCGATCCCGGAATGGACGCAGTCGCCGGCGTCACCGGGTTGATCATGGAGCACCATCTCAAGCCGGTAGCGGTGATGCTCACCCACGGACACCTTGATCACATGTGCTCTGTCACGCCGTTGTGCCGGTCCTACGACTCGACCTGCTGGGTGCATCCCGGCGACCGGGTGCTGCTTTCGGACCCGTTGCGGGCGATGGGGCTCGAGACGCGGCAGCTGCTGGAGAGCTTGACGGGCAGCGCGGCAGCTTTCACTGAACCGGATGAGGTGCGGGAGTTGACGGATGGGGCCGACGTAGCCGTCGCTGGCCTCAGGTTCCAGGCGATTCATGCGCCTGGACACACCCCGGGCTCGACCATGTTCCGGACCGCCTACCAGGCAAGCGCCGACATCGATTCAGTGGTCTTTTCGGGCGATGTCTTGTTCGCCGGTTCCATAGGCAGAACCGACTTGCCAGGCGGGAGCCTGCCCGACATGCTGAGGAGCCTGCGTTCCAAGGTGCTGCCGTTGCCGGACGCGGTCGCTGTACTTCCAGGACACGGTCCGCAGACGACTATGGCCCGCGAGCGAGTCGGCAACCCGTACCTGCAGAACCTCGCTGGATTGTCCAAGGAGTAGCGTGAGTCGCCCCAAGCCGCTGTCGGGCTTCCCGGAGTACACACCAGAAGCGCGCATCGTCGAACAGTTCGTACTGGACCGGCTGCGAGAAACCTTCGAACTGCACGGGTTCGCTTCGATCGAGACCCGGGCAGTCGAACCGTTGGATCGTCTGGCCAAGCAAGGGGAGATCGACAAGGAGGTCTACACGGTCCAGCGGCTGCACGCCGATCCCGACGAGCCAGCTGATCTTGGTTTGCGTTTCGACTTGACGGTGCCGTTTGCCCGCTACGTACTCGAGAACGCTCACCAGCTTGCTTTTCCCTTCCGGCGTTACCAGATTCAAAAGGTCTGGCGGGGCGAGCGTCCACAGGAGGGTCGGTATCGCGAGTTCACACAGGCTGATGTGGACATTGTGAACGCCGAGGCACTCGCGGCACATCATGACGTGGAACTGCCGCTGGTCACCCTGGCCGGACTCGAGCGACTCCATGTTGATCTTGGTTTGCCGCCGGTGTTGATGCGCGTGAACAATCGGAGGCTGGCTCAGGGTTTTTATCTGGGTTTGGATATCGCCGATCCTGCCGCAGTGCTGCGGCAAGTCGACAAGATCGACAAGATTGGGCCCGATCGGGTGATCGAGCAGTTGATCAACGAGGTCAAGATCACCGAAGCCCAGGCCAGAAGCTGCGTGCAGCTGGCCGAGATCCGCTCCGCCGACGCCTCGTTCATCTCCGAGGTGCGCCGGCTGGGGGTTGAGCATGATCAGCTCGACGAAGGACTCGACTTGCTGGCCGAGGTGGTGACCACGGCGGCCCGCTACGTGCCTGGTCGACTCATCGCCGATCTCAGGGTCGCGCGCGGTCTGGACTACTACACCGGCACCGTCTATGAGACTGAGCTGGTCGGCTTTGAGTCTTGGGGGTCGATCGCCTCCGGCGGCCGGTACGACTCGCTGGCCAGCGATGGCCGGATCAGCTACCCGGGCGTCGGGCTCTCGATTGGGGTCACCCGGCTACTGGCCCCGCTGCTCGGCAAGGGCATGCTGCGGGCCTCCCGGCCAGTTCCGACAGCCGTGCTTGTCGCCGTCGACAGCGAGCAGACACGCGCCACGGCGATTGAAGTCGCTGAGCAGCTCCGCGCCCGCGAGATCCCGACTGAGGTGGCTCCCCGAGCGGACAAATACGGCCGCCAGATCCGTTACGCGGACCGCCGCGGAATCCCCTTTGTATGGTTCGGTGGCACCGAAGGCGGGGAGGTCAAGGACATCCGCTCAGGTGAGCAGGTTGCCGCAGACCCAGCGTCCTGGATGCCGAGCCCAGAAGACCTGAAACCGTCGGTGGTCAATAGGCCATCGAGCTGAGATTGCGCAGGGCCCGGTCCATCGTGACAGAGATGACTCGACAAGACGTGCTACGACGCCGCCTGGCAACACAGCGGTTGCACGATGCTGGGCTGCCCTGCGCAGCCGAGGTCGTTCGGTTACTCGGCTGCGTGCAGTCGCAGGAGTACGCCCACGCTCTGTGGTCGCTTGGCATGCGGACCGCTGGGCTCAGCTCGTCCCAGGTGCAGGCGGAGTTCGACCGTGGAGACTTCCTCCGAACGCACATCCTGCGCCCAACCTGGCACTTTGTGGCCGCCGAGGATATCCGTTGGATCCTTGAGGTCACAGCACCCAGAGTTCAAAAACTCAATCAGACGATCTATCGCCAGTACGGGCTGGATCGGGCCACATTGGACCACGGCCTCGGCGTGATCGCCGATGAACTCAGGGGTGGACGGTATCGCACCCGTGCCGAGCTCGGTCAGGCGTTGGCCGACCGACGGCTGCCCAGTCACAGCATTCGGCTGGCCTACATCGTCATGAATGCCGAGCTAGCAGGGGTGGTTTGCAGTGGGCCAGTGCGCGGTGCACAGCAGACCTACGCGCTGCTCGACGAGCGCGTGCCGCGCTCCGGAAATGAAGCAGCCACCGCAGCCGAACTGGCGCGCCGATTCTTCATGGGCCATGGACCGGCAAGTATTCAGGACCTGGCCCGCTGGTCCTCGCTCACGCTCAGCCAATGCCGGGACGCACTGGATGCCGTCAAGGACCGGCTGGACTGCGCGACGGTCGATGGAGTCGAGCTTTGGTTCGACCCGGACACAGCGCCGACCGATGAGTTGTCGGGCGCTCTGCTGTTACCGCTGTACGACGAGCTCACGCTGAGCTATCCCGTGATCAACTTTCCGCAAGCGAGCGGCCATCCGCACACGCCGGGCGAGGATCTCTTTGTGGGCTGTGTGATCATCGCTGAAACCAACGTCGGAATCTGGCGGCGGATCGTGAAGGGCCGCAAGATGATCATGGAGATTTTTCTGGCTCCCGGTGTCCTGCAGCGGTCAGGCTCGCTCGCGGAGGCGGCGGCTGACCAACTGGCGACTTTTACGCAAAAGGAGCTGGAACTGACGATCACCGGCTGACGATAAGGTGACGTGCAATGAGGCGAGGAGGAGATCGTGACTGTGCAGCCGGCCGGACATATCGTCCTGGCGTCGGCGGACAGTGACGTCTATGCCTCGCTCCGGAAGCGTCCCAGCTCGCGCGCGGAGCGGTACGCGATGGGCCGGGCCTTGCGCCGTGAGGTTCCGCGCAAGAGCTTGGGTGTGTGGCGGGCAGCGGCCGATCGCCCTGACCCAGTGCAGTTGATCATCGAGTCGCACCAGGGCCGCCTCGACTGGTTGATTCCGGTCCGGGTGGCTCGCATGGTGCTCTCTCCGTACGGCTTCCTGCGCGGTACCGCGGTCGTGATGGCCGACGACGTGGCGCGGCTTCCGGCGACTGGCATCAACCCAGTCGTCTGTGGCGACGCGCATCTGGGCAACTTCGGCTTCTACGCCTCACCCGAAGGTGAGCTGGTCATCGACCTGAACGACTTCGATGAGGCCCATCCGGGTTGCTGGGAGTGGGACCTGCGGCGGCTGGTCGCCAGCATCTGGGTGGCGGGCCGGGAGAACGCGTCATCGGAGGACCAGTGCCGCGCGTCGGTCCTGGCCTGTGTCGCCGCGTACCGGACTGAGGTCCGATTCTTGGCCGACCAGCCGCTGCTGACGCGCAGCTACAACCGTCTCGACGTCACCGAGAAGTCGCTGCGGGAGGAAATCGACCGCTCCGCGAAGCGTGCCCGCACGCGCACCAGCGACCGTGCCCTTCCGCGATTTACCGTGGAGCGCGACGGTCAACGGCACATCATCGAAGACCCGCCGCTGATCACTCGGCTTAGCGAGCAGGAATACGAGGCGGTCGCACAGGCGCTGGACGAGTACCTTCACACCCTGGCACCGCATTGGCGACGCGCGCTTGGGGGCTACACCCTGATCGATGTCGCGCACAAGGTCGTTGGCGTCGGCAGTGTGGGCTTGCGGGCGTACGTGGCACTGCTGGAAGGGAGCAGTGCTGAGGACGTGGTCTTTCTTCAGCTCAAGCAGGCTCGTCGGTCGGTGCTGGCGAAGTATGTGCACGGCGATTCGGCGTGGCACGCCCACCAGGGCCAGCGTGTGGTGGAGTACCAGCAGGCTCTGCAAACGGTCAGTGACCCGCTGCTTGGCTGGACGACGATCGGCGAGCTGCAGTACTACGTGCGACAGTTCCGCAACATGAAAGGGACGATCCCGCTGGACGCAATCGATCCGGCGGCACTCACCGACTACGCCGGCATCGTTGGTCATCTACTGGCCAAAGGTCACGCTCGGACCAGCGGCGCTTCGATGATTGCCGGCTATGTGGGTGCGACGGACAAGTTGGATCAGGCGCTGGCGAAATTCGCCCGGGCCTACGCCGACCAAACCGAGGCTGATCATGCGGCACTGGTGAAGGCGACGCGTCATGGCATTCTTCCCGTGGCCGACGGTGCTTTGCAGCGGACCGGCTCATCGTTTCGTCCGTGATATTACGAATCCCCGCCTCGTCACCTTGAGCGGCGGGGCCGCCAGAGCACAGCGACACCGACCACGGCTAGGGCGCCAGCACATAGCGCGCCGATTCCTGCGATGGCGAACCCGCGCGTCAGGATCCGGTCCGCATTTGTGGATCTCTCCTCCCGATCAGATGCTCCCGCCAGAGGCGGTCTGGGACTGCGGAGCACGGGAGGTGCGATGCCGGTTGGCAGGTTGCCGCTGCACAACGTGGTGATGAGCCGGTTCACAGCTTGGTCGCCCTCACCCTGAATGCCGTGGATGGCGAAGATCACCCAGGTGCTTCCGACCCCCGGGTCGAGACCACAGGCATCTGAGTCACGCGAGGAGGCGACGACCTGTTCCCGGTAGACAGTTCCCTTGTAGACCCGATCAACGGCGAACCGGATGTCGGTCCTAGCCCGCTCGCTACGGCCAACGACCTCCTTGTCGATCACGGTGCCACGAAAAACCGCATCCGCTTCACGCAGCGCACGATTGGTCGAGATACCTGCACAGCTGCATGCGAAGGCTTCCGTAGTATCGACGAGCGCGACGCAGGTGCCGAGCAGCAGCGAGGCCATCAAGGCGACAAGGCGCAGCGCGACGCTCCTCACTTTGCAAGTCTCGGTTGCGGCTACGCCGAACACAAGATCGCTGCCGCGCTGCTACTGGTAGGCAGCGGCTTGGATTCGGTAGAGGTCAGCGTACGGGCCGTTGCGCCGCATCAGCTCATCGTGGCTGCCCACCTCTGCAAGTCGGGAGCCGTCGAGAACGACGATGAGATCGGCCATTCGCACGGTGCTGAACCGGTGCGAGACCAAGATCGTGATGCTGCCCGGCGACTCGTCGCGCCGCGCCGCATCTGCATAACGTTCGAATAGCTCGTGTTCGGTCTCGGCGTCGAGAGCCGCTGTCGGCTCGTCAAGCACCATCAGCAAGGGTGCGACGCGCATGTAGCCGCGAGAAAGCGCGAACTTCTGCCATTGGCCAAAGCTCAGCTCTTGACCACCCGGCCACGTTGGCCCCAGCTGGCTGTGCAGGCCCTCCGGCAAGCGCTCGACCACGTCGCCGGCTCCAGCTTTCCGTACCGCGTCTGCCACCGCAGGCTCATCGTCGAGCCTGGGTAGATCACCAAGACCGACACTGTGTTGGGCGCTGAACTCGAACCGGAAGAAGTCCTGGAAGGCGCCTGTCAGCCGGTCACGCCACTCTGTCGCCGCCATCCGACGCAGTGGCTGGCCGTCGATCAGGATCTCTCCTGAGCTTGGCTCATACATCTTGGCGAGCAACTTCACCAGAGTGGACTTCCCTGCACCGTTCTCTCCGACGACCGCAACCACCGCGCCCGCCGGCAGGTGCAAGGTGATGTCGTGCAGCGCGAGTCGGCTTGCCCCGGGATAGGCAAACGACACATGCTCGAACTTGATGCCATCCACCAGTCGCTCGGGAACCGTGATGTCGACGTCGGCGCTCAACGCGGCGGTGTAGTTCTCCAACCAGACAAGCCTCCTCGATCCGTCGAGCCAGATGCCGCGCAGGAAGCCAATCTCCCCGATCGTGCCACCGACGTACGCTGACAGCCGAGCACCAGCCGCCAAGATCAGCAAGACCGAGCCGACTGCGGCGTCGAGCCCAACGACAACGAAGACGACGGCGCCGACGTAGCCCAGACCAAAGATCGCCCAGGCCACAGAGTGCGAGATGGCGGTGCCCCAGCGGGCGCGGGCGACGGGTGCGAACCAGCGTTGCCATTCCGTACGACGCCGGTCGGCCAAGTCGTCTCCAATGCCGGTGACCCGCACCTCTTTCGCTGCGGCAGCACTGGTGGCCGTGGCGAAGAGGTGCTCAGCAAGCCGATTGTGCTGGGCGAACCGTTCTTCCACCTGCCGCTCGACGCCTGGCCGCCAGGCCGCGCTCAGCACGGTCGGCAGGGCGAAAACTGCCAACAGCACCAATAGCGGATCGATACTGGTCAGCAGCACGATCGTGATGATGACGCGTACGATCCAGCCGATCGTCTCCAGCAGCGACATGTACATGTGATCCAGCACGAAGACCTGATTGCGGAGCACCGCCAATCGGTCGAGATAGTCCTGGCGCTCCTGGAGCTCTAGTCCGGAAACCGACGCCTGAAGTGTGGCGACGTGGGTCTCGAGCGCGATCGTGACGCGGTCGCGGAACCGGCGGGTCATTCGCGTCGCGACGACACGGAGCAGCCAGGTCAAGGTCGCCGACGCTGCAATCGCCGCCAGCGTGGCGAACAACATGGTGGC
>Ga0193738_1000745_pt1 | contig 14846 bp, 6 predicted proteins | sample L2a1metaG_FD_144927 | JGI IMG/M metagenome (GOLD analysis project Ga0193738, IMG submission 144927) | Soil microbial communities from a riparian zone of the East river system, Colorado, United States - L2a1 | ecosystem: Environmental > Terrestrial > Soil > Riparian zone | place: USA: East River...
TCGGTACCGTTTCGTCACCGCCGCACGGATAGCCCGGCTGCTTCTAGTTGATTCGCGCCGCCGATCGAACAACCCCAACCGACGCGGGGCCGTCAGGCGAGCGCTGTAGGTGTGATTTTCCGCGCGGAGGCCGCGGCGCCGCGCCGCTGATGCGGCCCCGCATCAGCGCCCGCGAGACGGAGCGCGCCCCCGCGGCCCGGCGACGGACCTGCCCGCCACGGAAGGGCGCCGCCTACTGCACTTCCGCGGGCGTCGTCGGAGCGGGGGCGGTGTCGGGACGCGGGCGCGGCTTCAGCAGCCTGGCGAACTTGTTCACCAGATCGCTCGGCCTCACTTCGCGCATGCCGTCGAAGTAGGAGTAGACGACCGGCGTGATCAGCAGCGTCAGCAGCAGGCACAGCACCTGGCCGCCGATGATCGTCACCGCCATCGACGCGCGCGAGCCGGAGCCGGCGCCGCGGCCGAACGCGATCGGGAGCATGCCGGCGACGATGGCGATCGTCGTCATCAGGATCGGGCGCAGCCGGACCCGGTTGGCCATGATCATGGCCTGGTGGCGGTCCATGTTCTGGTCGCGCAGGGTGTTGGTGTAGTCCACCTGCAGGATCGAGTTCTTCTTCACGATCCCGAACAGCATCATCAGGCCGATCGCGCTGTAGACGTTGATCGTCATGCCGAACGCCATCAGCGCCAGCAGGCCGGCCGGCAGGCTGAGCGGCAACGATGTCATGATCGTCAGCGGGTGGATGAAGCTGTTGAACTGCGATGCCAGCACCATGTAGATGAAGAGCACCGAGAGGACGATCGCCAGCATCAGGTCGTTGCCTGCCTGGCTGAGCGTCCGCGCGCTGCCGCCGAAGGTGACCTGGTAGCCCGCCTTGAGGCCCAGCTCGCCGACCTTGGAGCGCGCCTGCGCGATCGCGTCGCCGAGCGTGATCTTCAGGCTGTCGAGGTTGGCGTTCACCGAGATCTGACGCATGCGGTTGTAGCGATCGATCGAACCGGGGGCGTTTCCCATCGTCAAGTGCGCGACGTCGGTGAGGCGGACCATGCGGCCGCCGGACGCGGGCACGAAGATATCGCCCATCGTGCGCGGGTCGTTGCGGAACTTGTCGTCGAGGCGCAAGCGGACCGCGAACTGCTCGTCGCCGTCCTTGAACTTCGACACTTCCTCGCCGCCGACCAGCGTCCGCATCGTGGACGACAGCGTATCGACTGCCACGCCGAGGTCGGCCGCGCGCTCGCGATCGACCGTGATCCGCATCTCGGGCTGCGTCGCCTCGAAGCTGGTGTCGGCGTCGGTGACCCCGTCGATCTCCTTGACCTTCTCGAGCAGCAGCTGCGAGTAGCCCTGGAGCTGCTCGATGTCGGGCCCCTGCACGATCATGCTGAGACGGTTGGTACTCCCGCCCCCGCCACCGCCGCGACCGCCACCGCCGCCGCCGGTTGACGCGCCCGAGATGTCGGTGCCGCCCGACACGCTGATCCGCGCGTTCTTGTACTTGCCCAGCGCGCGCCGCGTGACCTGCATCAGCTCCTGCTGTGACTGCTTGCGCTCCTCGATCGGCTTCAACTGGATCGAATAGTTGCCGCTGCCGTTCTGGATCGAGGTCATCAACGCGGCGAGGTTGTCGCCGAGGGTCGCGCGCAGCTCCCCTTCGATCGGCGTCATGTACTCCAGCGTGCGCTCGTAGCTGGTGCCGCGCGGGAGGCGCAGGTTGACGCTGAACTCGCTCTGGTCGTCGTCGGGCACCAGTTCTTTGCCGACGTACGGATAGAGGAACGCGGCCGACACCACCACGGCGCCCGCGACCGACAACATGATGGCCCGGTGCGCCAGCGACCACTCGAGCATGGCCGTGTACTTGCGGTCCATCCAGGCGTAGAAGCCGCGGTCCTTGCTCTGGACGTGCCCGGCCGCGGCGTCCTCGGGACGCAGCCACCACGCGCACAACGCCGGCGTCAGCGTGAACGACACGAACATCGACAGCAGGATCGCCGTCGCCGAAGTGATGCCGAAGCTGTAGAAGTAGCGGCCGACCTGGCCGGTCATGAACGCGACCGGCACGAAGATGACGACCAGCGACAGCGTCGTCGCCATGACCGCAAGGCCGATTTCCGCGGTCGCCTCAATCGCCGCTTCTTTCGGCGAGACGCCCTTCTCTTCGACGTACCTGAATATGTTCTCCAGGACAACGATCGCGTCGTCGATGACGATGCCGGTGGCGAGCGAGAGCGCCAGCATCGTCATGTTGTTGAGCGTGAAGCCCAGCGGCCGCATGAACGCGAACGTCCCGATGATCGAGATCGGGATCGCGAGGCCGGCGATGACGGTGACGCGCCAGTTGCGGATGAACAGGAACACGACGGCGGCCGCGAGGATGCCGCCGAAGATCAGGTGGTGCTGGATCTCGTCGAACGACTTGCGGATGAAGACCGACTGGTCGCGGCGCGGCAGCACGCGGATGTCGGTCGGCAGCGCCGCCTGGATCCGCTCGACGCGCGCCAGCACGCGGTCCACGACTTCGACGGTATTGGTGCCGGTCTGCTTGCGGATCGAGAGCGACACGGCGTTGACGCCGTCAAGACGGGTCTGGCTGCGCGCCTCCTCGATCGAGTCGGTGACACGCGCGACGTCCCCGACGCGGACGACCGACCCTTCCCGATAGGACAGGACGATCTGCTCGAATTCACCGACCGTGCGCAGCCGCCCCATGGTCCGCATCGAGATTTCCGACGGGCCCGCGATGAACGTGCCGCCGGGGATTTCGGTGTTCTGACGATCGACCGCGGTGGCGACCTGCTGGACCGTCAGCCCGTAGGCGTTCAGCCGGTTGGGATCGAGCAGGATGCGGACCTCGCGCCGGCGATCGCCCATCAGCGAAACTTCGCCGACGTCCTGGACGGTCTCGAGAACTTCCTTGATCTGCTTGTCGGCGATCTCGGTGATTTCCTTGGGCGAGCGCGGCGAGACCACGGCCAGTGTCAGGATCGGCGCCTGGTCCGGGTCGAACTTGCTGACGACCGGCGGGGTCGTATCGCGCGGGAAGCGCACCGTCGCGACCTTGTCGCGCACGTCCTGCGTCGCCGCCTCGATGTCGCGTTCCAGCGTGAACGTGATCGTGCAGTTGCCGTTACCCTGCGACGAGCTGCAGCGAAGCTCTTCGATACCGTTGATCGTGTTGACCGCGGCCTCGATCTCTTTCGTGATCGTGGTCTCGATCTCTTCGGCGCTGGCGCCCGGCAGGCTGGCGCGGACATTGACCGTCGGCGAGTCGGTCCGCGGCATCAGGTCGAGCCCGAGGTCGCGATACGAGAACCAGCCAAGGACGACGAGCGCCGCGCTCATCATCACGGCGAAGACCGGCCGCTTGACGCTGACTTCCGCGAGTTTCATTCGCCGCCTCCCCCGTCGCCACGCCGGCCGCGACCGCCGCCGCCACCACCGCCACCCTGCCCGCGCCGGCCACCGCCGCCGCCGCCGCGCGCACCGCCGGATCCCGGCGTCGAGTTGTCCACCTCGATCCGCACGCCGGTGGCGAGCTCGTTCAACCGGCTGCTGGCCAGGGTCTCATCTCCCTTCAGGCCGCCCAGCACTTCCCAGAGGTTGCCCTGGCGGATGCCGAGATCGACGTTCTGCTGAACGATCTTGCCATCCTTGATCACATAGACCGACGAGACGCCGGCAAATGTCGAGACCGCGCTGTCGGGCACCGCCCTCACGTCCTCGTCCTTGTGCGTCAGGATGATGCCCTTCGCGAAGAAGCCGGGCTTCAGGCGACGGTCGGCATTTTCGACGATGGCCTCGACGGTGAACGTGCGCATCGTCTGGTCGAGCGCGGGACTGACGTGCGCGACCTTGCCGCGGAACACCTGGTCGCCGAACGACTCGACGCGGAACTCGACCGCGAGCCCGGGCTGAATCAGGCCGGCATGCCGCTCCTGGACGCCGGTTCGAAGCTTCAAGGGATCGACCTGGACGATCGTCGCGACCGGCGTGCGCTCGCCGATGAACTCGCCGACTTGCACCAGGCGCTCCGACACGATGCCGCTGATCGGCGCGCGCACCGTGGCGTCGTTCAACTTCTTCACGGCGAGGTCGTAGGCGGCGCGGCGATCCTGGAGGAGCGCCTTCTGGCCGCGGGCGTTGTCCACGGCCGACTGGTAGCCGGCTTCGGCGACCTTCAGCCGGGTCTCGGCTGTCTGCAGGTCAACCGGGGAAATCAGGCCGCGCCCCGAGAGGGCTTTTGCGCGATCAGCGGCGGCGCGCGCGTCTTCGCGGTTCGCGATCGCGTTCCTCACCGATCCGATCTCGTCGTCGGGCGGTGCGGCATCGCCGCCATCGAGCTCCCCATGCATGCCGAGCTGCGCCCGCGTCTGCCGCAGCGCGCTCTCGGCACGCGCGACCGCGAGCGCCAGTTCTCTGGGTTCGATCCGGATCAGCGGGTCACCGGCACGGACTTCCCGGCCGATTTCCACCAGCACGCTGCGGATGATCCCTCCGGCCTCGGCGCTGACCCGCGCCTGGTCGGGCGACATCAGAGTCCCCGCCAGGTCTACCTGGCGCTGGACGGACATCTTCTGGACGGTGGTGGTATGCACCGCGACGGCAGGACCGCCGCCCCCGCGGCGGTTCGCACTGGCGGCCGGGCGATCGCAGGCGGCGGCCAGGAGGGCGGCCGACGCCAGAATTGTTGCGCTGGAAAACGCGTTTCTCGAAATAACCATTGGATCGGTGGTGTTACGACTCCGGCCAGACGTACGTTTCGCCCCTCGCCCGCAACCCGCTGATATCATTTCTTTTTCGGTCTTTCCGAATGGAGTTCCCGTTGCCGCGGCCCGCCTTCGCCTTATTTCTGCTTTCGCTTTGGCTGGGAGTCCTTCCAGCCTGGTCGCAAACGGCCGCCACGGTCACAGGAACGGTGGCTGATCGGTCCGGCGGCGCGCTGCCGGGGACGACCCTGACCCTGAGGAATACGGCGACCGGGCTGACCCGGACCGCGACCGCGGGCGTCGACGGCCGGTTCGTCTTTGCCGGGATCCCGGCCGGGACCTACGAACTGCGCGCCGATCTCGCGGGGTTCCGCGCACTCGTGCGCCAGGCTCTGCTGGTCACGACGGCCGAGACCGTCACCGTGCCGCTGATGCTGGATGTCGGCGGCGTCGAAGAAGCGGTCACGGTCGTCGGCGGCGCGGCGGTCAACACCCAGACGTCCGAATTGAGTTTCCTGGTCGCCGAGCAGGCCATCGAGACGCTGCCCTTGAACGGCCGCAACTTCACCGACCTCGCGCTGCTGCAGCCCGGCGTACTGCCCTACGCGTCGCGCGACGGGGGCTCAGTCGTGGCGCACGGACTCGGGATGAGCGTCAACGGGCAGGACTACCGCTCGAACGTCTACCTGCTCGACGGCACGCTGCAGAACGACTTCACGAACGGACCGGCCGGCAGCGCCGCCGGGACGTCGCTCGGCATGGAGGCCATCCGCGAGTTCCGCGTCGAGTCCAACGCCTACACCGCCGAGTTCGGGCGCAACTACGGCGGCCAGATCAACGTGCTCACGAAATCGGGCACCAACACGGCGCGCGGTAGCGTCTTCGAGTTCCATCGCAACGACGCGCTCGACGCGCGCAACTACTTCGACGTCGCCGGGAAGCCCGACTTCACACGCAACCAGTTCGGCGCGTCGTTCGGCGGGCCGCTGCAGCGCGACCGGATGTTCGGTTTCGGCGTGCTGGAGGGCCTGCGCGAGCGGCTCGGCAAGACCATCTCGAGCTTCGTGCCGGACGCGGCCGCTCGTGGGGGCGTGTTGCCCGACGGTCCGGTCACGATCAGTGACGTCGTCCGCCCGTATCTGAACGCCATTCCCGAAGCCAACGGGCCGGCGATCGGCAGCGGCCTCGCGACGCATACCTTCGGGTTCGAGCAAAAGCTCGACGAGGTCTTTGCGCAAGGACGGCTCGACTACCAGCGCGGCGCCGCGCACCAGTTCTTCGCGCGCTACACGTTCGACGACGCGGAGCAGCGACTGCCGACCGACTACCCCGCCTTTCCGCGCTCGTTCATCTCGAAGAACCAGTTCGTGACCGCCGAGTACCGGCACGTCCGCTCGGACCGGACGCTGGAGACGGCGCGCTTCGGCTACAGCCGCACCCGCATCGGGCAGGACGTCGAAGCGAACCTGACGCCTTCGCTCCCGCCCTTCGTAGCCGGCCGCGACCTTGTCGGCGACATCGACATCGGCGGCATGCAGCGGTTCGGTCCGCAGAGTTCCGCCAACCTGCGCCTGGCGCAGAACGTCTACAGCGGGCAGTACGACATCACGCACACGCGCGGCCGGCATCTCTTCAAAGCGGGCGCGCTAGTTGAGCGTTATCGCGACTTCATGACCAACCCGACCTTCAGCCTCGGGATCTACACGTTCGCGAACGTCCGCGCGTTTCTCGAGAATCGCGCGACGAGGTTCGTCGGACTCACACCCGAAGGGGACATCGATCGCGACTGGCCGTGGACGCTGTTCGGAGGGTACGCGCAGGACAGCTTCGCAGTCTCCCCGCGCCTGACGCTGAACGCCGGCCTCCGTTACGAGTGGACGACGATGCCGATCGACACCGGCGGGCGGGACTCGGCGCTGGTGAACCTGTCGGATCCCGCGCCGACCGTCGGCCGGTTGTACGAGGGACCCGGTCGCGCCAACGTCTCACCCCGCGCGGGCGCCGCATGGGATCCGTTCGGGGACGGTTCGACCTCCGTCCGCGGCGGCTACGGGCTGTATTTCGGCACGACCGTGCAGCAGAACCTCATCGTCACGGTCACCAATCCTCCCGCCACGCCGCGTTTCGTCATCGCGAACCCGACGTTCCCGGCGCCACCGTTCGAGCGCGGGGTCGGCAACACCATCCGGCCGATGCAATGGGACCTTCAGAGCCCGCGTCTGCACATGTGGAACGTCAGCGCACAGCGGACGCTGCCGGGCAACCTGATCGCGACCCTGGCCTACGCCGGATCGCGCGGCACGAACCTGTATCGCAACACCGACGTCAACATTCCGACGCCGGTCATCGGCGCCGACGGCCGTCCGTTCTTCGCCGCCGGACTGCCGCGGCCCAACCGCAGCTTCGGGACCATCGAGCTGAAGAGCAGCGACGGGGACTCCTGGTACCGCGCGTTGATCGTCGAGTTGCGGCGGTCGTGGCGTGCCGGGCTGTCGGTGCAGTCTTCCTACACGTGGTCGCGAACGGAAGACACGACGCAGGCGTCCACGTTCTTCTCGGATTCGACCAACGGCACGACGGTCGCCTTCCCGGAGATCATCCCCGATTACAACAAGGGCCCGGCCGACTGGGACACGCCGCACAACTGGGTGGTCAACGCCACGTGGGACCTCCCGTTCGATCGCAGCTGGCAGGTGTCTGCCATCAGCACGATGCGCAGCGGGCAGCCGCTCACGGTGTTCGTGCAGAACAACTGGTCGCGTTCCCAGTGGTCGCCGTCGATCGCGCCGACCACCGGTCTCGATCGGCCCGACCTGGCGCCCGGGCGTTCGGCCGCGAGCGCGGTCCTCGGCCGCCCGGAGCAGTGGTTCGATCCGTCAGCGTTCGTGCTGCAGCCGCAGGGCACGCTCGGCAACAGCCCGCGCGGCGCGTTCCGCGGCCCGGATCTGCGCACGATCGATATGGCGGTGGTCAAACGGATTGGCAACGCGAGCGGCCGCCGCGCGGAACTGCGGCTGGAGGTTTTCAATCTCCTGAATCGCGCCAACTTCGCCAACCCGACGCTCATCGCGTTCGCCGGTGTCAGCGCGACCGAGGCTCCCCTCTCGAGCTTCGGCCGCGTCCGCTCGACCGTGACGTCGGCAAGACAGATTCAGCTAGGTGCGCGGTTCGTCTTCTAGTTTGCGGCGCGCCTGTAAAGTAGACCCATGATGCACGTCAGGACCGCTGTTCGGGCGCTGCTCCGCAGCCGCGGATTCTCCGCCATCGTTATCGTCACGATGGCGGCGGGGATCGCGGCCAACACCGCCATCTTCTCGGTGTACGACCAGCTGGTCCTGAACCCGGTGACGATCCCGGATCCCTCGTCGCTCATCACGATCTGGTTCAACAACCCGCAGCGCAACACGCAGAGCCCGAACATTTCGATACCGCGCTACGACGAGCTGCGCGGCGAGGTGCAGTCGTTCTCGTCGATCGGCCTGTCGGCGTTCGACAGCTTTACGCTCACCGCCACGGGCGACGCCGTGCAGCTGACGGGCCTGCGCATCAGCGCGACGTTCCTGCCGACGCTCGGCGTCATGCCGGCGCGCGGCCGCAATTTCACCGCCCAGGAAGACGTACCGAACGGTCCCGCCGTCTGTATCGTCAGCCACGAGCTGTGGCAGACGCAGTTTGGCGGACGCGAATCGCTCATCGGCGACACGCTGCAACTGAACGGGATCGCGTGGCAGGTCGTCGGCATCATGCCCCCTCGGCTGAGCGTTCCGTATCGCCAGGTGCAGGTGTTCGCGCCGCGCGTCTTCGAGGTCGGCGGCCTGACGCCGGCGCAGATACAGGGAGGCGCCGGGTTCGCCCAGGCGATCGCCCGGCTGAAGCCCGGGTCCACGATGGACCAGGCGCGGGCCGAGCTGCTTGCCTTCAGCGCCGGCTACAAGCAGCGCCATCCCGCGATCATCGACGCGAACAACGTCAGCGAGCCGCGGGCGTTCGTGGCCTCGCTGGTCAGTGGCTTCCGGCCGACGATGTACACGCTGCTCGGCGCGGTGGGGTGCGTGCTCCTGATTGCCTGCGCGAACGTGGCCTCGCTGTTCCTCAGCAGACTGCTGAAGCGGCGCAAAGAGATCGCGGTGCGGGTGTCGCTTGGCGCGACGCGTGGAATGCTCGTGCGGCAATTCCTCGTCGAGAGCCTGGTGTTCTCGGCGATTGCCGGCGGGCTCGGCATTTTGCTGGCCAGCTGGGGACTCTCGGCGCTGCAGTCAACGGTCGCGTCGCAGCTGCCGCCGAACACCGTCCTGAGCCTGAACTGGCGCGCACTGCTGTTCACCGCAGGGATCACGATCGTCTGCGCGGTGCTGACCGGGCTGTTCCCGGCGCTGCAGGCCTCGGCCGGCGCCATCATCGAGCACCTGAAAGACGGCGCGCGCGGCAGCTCCGGCGGACAGGGCGGGCGCTTGCGTCACGCGCTGATCGTCGCTGAAGTCACGCTGTCGGTCGTCCTGCTGGTCGGCGCCGGGTTGCTGCTCACGAGCTTCCTCGAGCTGCAGCGCGCGGCGCCGGGATTCGAGCCGAAAGGCGCGGCCGCCGCTTTCGTCGGCCTGCCGACGGGACGTTACCCTGGAGTGCCGCAGCAGGCGGACTTCTTCGAGCGTGTCATCGAACAGTTGCGCGCGCAGCCCGGTGTCACCGGCGCCGCGGTCGCGTTTTCCACGCCACTGACCGGCGCAGCGCGCACGCCGTACGCCGTCGCCGGGCAACCGCAGCTGCCGATCGGCCAGCGACCGCTCGTCAACCGCAACGTCGTCAGCGACGGATACTTCTCGCTGTTGCGAATCCCTATCGTCCAGGGTCGCGACTTCACGCCGGACGATCGCGCAAACGCCCCGCCTGTCTGCATCGTCAACGAGACCTTCGCCAGGCGCGCCTTTCCCGGGCAGTCAGCCATCGGCCATGGGCTGTTGATGGGCGCGAACAACATGCGCGTCGAAATCGTCGGCGTGATTCGCGACGTGAAGAGCAACGGCGTCAACGTCCCAACGCCCGACGAGGCCTACTTGCCGCTCAAGCAGGGCGCGCGATCGGGCATGAGTATTGTCGGCAGGACCGACGGGGACGCGTCAACGCTGCAGGCCTCCATCCGCAGCGCGGTTGCCGCGGTGGACAAGTCCCAGGCGGTGTCGTTCTTCGCGACGCTGGAAACCAACCTGTCGCAGAGTCTCGGGTCACAGCAGATCGTGGCGACGCTGACGGGTATCTTCGCTGCGTTGGCGCTGGCGCTCTCGCTGACGGGTCTCTACTCGGTCCTCGCGTATGTCGTGTCGCAGCGGACCCCGGAGATCGGGATCCGGATGGCGCTTGGAGCGACGCGGCGTCAGGTCATCACGCTGGTGATGCGGAGCGGCCTTGGCCTTGTGGCCGTCGGCCTCGTGCTCGGTCTCGCGAGCGCGGCCGCGGCCAGCCGCTTGATCCGCCAGCTGCTGTTCGGCGTCGGGCCGCTGAATCCGATCATCTATCTCGGCGTGGCGGCAACGTTCGGCCTGGTGGCCGCCCTCGCGTGCCTTGGCCCGTCACTCCGCGCCTCGCGCATCGATCCGCTGGTGGCCTTCCGGGCCGACGGATGAACACGGTCTCTTTACCACCACGGATGAACACGGACAAACACGGTCTCTACACCACCACGGATAAACCCGGACAAACACGGTTCTCCTGCGGATCGCTTGCTGGTGGCTCTGGGATTCCGCGGCACGCGAGCGAGCACCGCGAGCGAGCCACGCGAACGGAGCGCGCCGGCGCAGCGGCGCGCGAGAGAGCGTGTCGGGGAGTCCGAGGGGCGAAGCCCCTCGGATAAGACTAGAACTGGAAGCGCACGCCGAAGCGGGCGATCCGCGGGTTCATGATCTCGGCGATGTCGTTGAACTCCGTCGAGCTCACGTCATAGATGCGGCCCAGGACCGTGCCGCTGTTGAAGACGTTGAAGACGTCGAAGTCGAACGCGATTTGCGACCGTCCGAACGTCAGGGTCTTCTCGATGCGCGCGTCGAGCGACTTGACCGCGGGCAGGCGGTATTTGCCGACGTCATTGGGGATCACCAGCACGTCCTTCGTGGCATACACCGGATCGTTGGTGCTGACGTCGTTCGAGTAGAACATCTGCGCGTAGCCCTCGCGCACGATGAAGTTCGCGCCGAAGTTCAGGCCCCACGGGCCCTGGTAGAAGCCGTTGGCGGTGAACTGGTAGCTCGGCAGCGTCAGGTAGATCTGCGACTTGCCGCTGCCCGCCGTCGGCACCGTGACCAGCCCGCCACTCACTTGCGGGTCCGCCGTCAGCGGCGTCGGATCGATGATCGACGTCGCCGGGTCATCGAAGTATTCGCGCGCCTTGTTCCATGAGAAACCGAACCGGCCCATCCAGCGGTTCGAGAGGCGCTTGGTCGCGGCCAGCTCGATGCCGTTGTAGATTCGGTGGTACCCCTTGCGGTTGGCAGTGATGGTGCCGGCACCCTCGGGCGCGGCGCTCTCACTCAGCGCGTAGTACGGGACGTCGTAGGGAGTGCCGTCCGGCAGGTTCCCCGTCAGGCGGCCATCGACGACGTAATCGGCGGCCGTGGCACCGATCGGGGGCGCGACGTTGAACAGCTGGTTCACGTAGCGACGCCAGGTGTAGTTCGCCGACACGCCGAAGTTGGCGGCGAGTTCGCGCTCGACGCCGAACGTCACCTCGTGCGTCCGCGGCGCGCTGTAGTCCTCGGCAATCCGGTTGACCACCTTCAGCGGATCGTCGGGATCGATGTTCTTGGCAAACAGCAGCCCCTGCAACTCAGAGGACTCGATGTTGAAGTTCTTGTTGGCATCGACCGCCAGGTAATAAGCGTAGGCGAATGACGCCGACGAGATGTTGCCGGCGACCGGCGCCGCAAGCTGGCTGGCGAACGCCGAGTAGCTGGCCCTGGCCACCGTCTTGCGGTCGCTGCCAATCGCGTAGCTCAGGCCGGCCCTCGGCGAGAGGGTGTTCCAGACCACCGCGTCCTTGACTTCGGGGGCGTTCACGCCCGGCAGCACGTCCGGCACGAGCGGGTGCGCCGGGATGGTGATCGCGTCCACGGAGCTGGTCGCCCGGTCGAAGCGCAACGAGCCGTTCACCGTCAGCCGATCCATCGAGATCGTGTCGCCGATGTAGGCGGAGGTGTAGACCGCGCGGTTGACCTGGTGATACGGCCGGATCGCGATCGCGAGCGTCGTCCCATCGGGATCGATCTGAATGTCGAGGAAGTCGCCGGCGTAGCGCGTCTGCTGGTCGTCGGTGTAATCGCGGAACGAGGCGCCGAACCGGACCTCGTGCTTGCCGCGGAACCAGTTGCCGTCGCCGTTGAACACGATCTGCGGCCGATCGTTGCCGCTGAACGTGTTGCTGTTGTGATAGACACCGTCGCTGTCGATGAACACCTGGCCGTTGTCGAGGCCCCCTTTCGGCGTCAGCGTGAACGGTCCGTTGACGAACGCGCCGCGCGCGGTCATGAACAACGAGCTGGAGGCGATGTAGTCGATCTCCCCCTTGTACATCTTCGACGGACCGTCCTGGATCCAGGTGGTCTCCGGCGGATTGAGCGGGCCGGCGCCGCGCCCGTCCTTCTGCTTGTTGCCGCTGAAGAACGTGAAGTTGCCGCGGAGCTTCTGGTTGAAGGCGGCCTGCACCTTCGCGGCGATGTCCACCAGCTCGGTTTCGTCGTCCACGCCGTCGAGCGTCTGGATGTTGACGTCGGTGCGGCCGAACGATCCCCATCCCCACAGGCGATCCTTGATGAACGGGCCGCCGAGCTCGCCACCGTAGTCGGCGTACTTGTTCAGGCGGTTACCCTTGCCGCTGGCGCCGCCGAGATCCTCGACCAGGTCCGCAGGCAGGTTGTCGCTCTGGAGGTCCTTGTTCTCGTAATAGGTGCGAGCCGACCCATGCGCGGTGTTGGTGCCGGACTTCAGCACGAAGTTCATTTGCACGCCAGGCGTCGCCTGGCGCGCGTCAGTGCCGCCCGTCGTCACCTGCATTTCCTGGAACATGTCGAAGTCGTAGTAGCTCGGTGACGAGCCCAGCGCCGTCATGTCGGTGATCGGGATCCCATCCATGTACCAGGTGTTGTCGCCGATCGTCGCCCCCTTGGCGACGTAGTTCGACTGCTGCCCCGACTCAGAGCCGCCGACGTTCACGCGATCGACGATCACGCCTGGCACGGTCTGCAGCACAACCCACGGATCGCGTGCGTTCGGGATGTTCTGCAGTTCCTGGTTGGTGACGCTGGTCGAGATCGCCTGCTTCTTTGGCTCGACGACCGGCACGTCGGCCGAGACCTGGACCTGCTCGGTCACCCCCTGCACGCCCATCGTGACGCGCAGCGGGACGACGCCGCCGGCGCCGACCGGGACGGCGCGATTGAGATAGTTGGCGAATCCCTGGAGTGACGCCTTCACCTGGTAGGTACCTGCTGGCAGGTTCAGGAGATGGACTTCACCCTGCGCGTCGCTGGTCGCGTTCTGGTTCTGCGGACCGCTCACTTCCACGAGCACCCCGGGGAGCACTGCGCCCGTGCTGTCTGTGACGGTGACGTCGATGCGGCCCGTGAACACCTGCGCCGCCGCGGGGATCGAACTCCCGACGACGGCGGCAAGCACCGACGCAGCGCATCGCCGCCACATAGCTGACCACTTCTTCATTGGATTTGGCCTCCGCGCGCGAGAGGAGCAAGCGAAGTGCCGCGGAGACCTGGGGACCAACGGCGGGAGGACGTGACGAACGCGACCGTGGAGGGGACGGCGCCGCGCGACGCGCGACGCCATTCAAGAATCTGTACAGTGCCTCCGGCAAACTTTCAATTTCCCGAAGCTGGCACCGGCATCAGCGTTGGCTGCTTTTCCAAAGAAGTAGTTTGTGGTGAGTCGCTGGCTGGCGGATAATCAGCCGGTTCGGGAGGCACTCACTATGGCAGATGCAGGGAAGTTCGTCTGGTTCGACCTGAGGACCAGCGATGACAAGGGCGCCCAGGCGTTCTACACCAAGGTCGCGAACTGGGGCACGCAGCCGATGCCGGGCATGCCCTCGTACGTCATGTGGACGGCGAATGGCCAACCGCTCGGCGGCGTGATGAAGCAGGAACCCGGCGAGCAGGCGCCGCCGCACTGGATTGGCTACATCGGCGTCTCCGACGTGGATGCGGCCGTGAAGAAAACGCAGTCGCTCGGCGGCGGGGTGATCGTGCCGGGCACCGACATTCCAAACGTCGGCCGCTTCGCGATCCTCACAGATCCGCAGGGCGCCGTGTTCGCGGTCTTCTCGGGCGCGGCCGGCGGGCACGAGGGTGAGCCGGCGATCGGCGAGTTCTCGTGGCACGAGCTCGCGACCACCGACTACAAGAAGGCGTTCGAGTTCTACAGCGCGCTCTTCGGGTGGGACAAGCAGGCCGAGAAAGACATGGGCCCGATGGGGGTGTACTTCCTGTTCGCGCGTAACGGGCGCGAGACGGGTGGCATCTACAACATCACGCCCGATATGAAGATGCCGCCCAACTGGATGCAGTACGTGAAGGTTGACAGCGTCGATGCGGCAGTCGAGCGCGTCACGGCGAACGGCGGCAAGGTCCTCAACGGCCCGATGGACGTGCCCGGTGGCAGCCGCATCGCCCAGTGCCTGGATCCGCAGGGCGGCGTGTTCGCGCTCCACTCCAAGGGCGCATAGCCGCGAGCACCCGTGTCGGGGGAGTCCGAGGGCGAAGCCCCTCGGACTTTGGTTGAGGTGGTCACGACCGGTAACGGCTGAGGAATCGCCCCTTGCAGTGCATCGGTTCTGTGAGGAACCAACAGAGTCCCCTTGGCCTGGGGTTGCGAGGAGCCGATGAACGTCGTCACGATAACCGCCGCCGCCACGGGCGCCCTTCCCGAGAGCGCCGGCGCGGCGATCGCCGTCGAGCCGGCATGCGAACGCTGTTACTCACAGCGGCCGCGCTGTCGGCCCCCCATGCAGCCAAAGTGCGTGCTGGAAGCGAGCCCACGGCCGCTAGCGCTACCGCCAAGGCCAACGTCAGCGTCAGCATCGGCTACGAGGCCCCGCTAAAGCTCCGCGACGCGTATGACGATCTCATCGAGGAAGCCGC
>Ga0193738_1000746_pt1 | contig 14839 bp, 9 predicted proteins | sample L2a1metaG_FD_144927 | JGI IMG/M metagenome (GOLD analysis project Ga0193738, IMG submission 144927) | Soil microbial communities from a riparian zone of the East river system, Colorado, United States - L2a1 | ecosystem: Environmental > Terrestrial > Soil > Riparian zone | place: USA: East River...
AGATGTTGCGAAAACAACACCACCGACAAGACCTGTACAAACTTCGGGGGGAACAACAAGGTACCCAACCAGGACCGGAGCATCGACAGGATCGGCAGTTTTAAAAACCGTTATCGATATCCTGGGTCAAGTATTATTCAAATCCGATCAGAATTTAAATAGTAAATACTATATGACAGACGGATCGAATGTACTCAGGATGATCAATAATAATTGGCATACGGTGGGTAAGCTGGCCAAACTAAATAATTCACAATATCCTTTCACGATCTATGATAATACGAATACAAGATTATTTGTAGACCGGACTGGAAATATTCTGAATAAAAATGGACAGTATCTTGGTGTGCTGAAAGCGATCAAAGGATAGGAAAACATATTAGAGTCCCGCTTAAGGCGGGACTCTTTTTTTACTGCATAGTGAATAGAATGGCTGGTTAGCAAGCATTACTGATCTTCTATTTAAATAAATCTGAATTGAAATAAGTTATCTAGTTTGTTAAATAAGAGGATCGTCACAGCAATCTATCATTGTTATGACAGCCAAAAAAGATATTCAGCATCAAATTCAATTAGATCATCGTGGCATTGTTCTTGCAAACGGGGGTACACCCTGATTATTTATCTAAAAGCCACCCTTTCTTTATTAAAAAATTTTACCTGCAAATTTTGATGGTTATAAGCAATGTCATCGTCTTATTGGTCGATGAATTCCCATCAGTTGAATTTTAAAGCCATCTAAACTGCTAATTGAGATTTTTGACCGATCCGGCCCCAAAATGTGTTCTCATTTTTACTTACCATATACTTAAAATTAAAAAATTATGAAACAATTCGGATGGATGCTGGCATTGGCGATGACAACTGTTATTGTGAGTTGCCACAAAGAAATTTCAACCAATGAGCAACTTGCAAACAGCAACGATTTACAAACAGAGATCACTACACAATCAGCGGGTACATCGGCCTCTTGTAGTGCTCCCGGCGGTCTTTCTGCATCCAATATTGCAGCCACTACTGCCACTTTGAACTGGAATGCTGTGAGTGGTGCCCTTGTTTATACAGTACAGTATAAACCAACTTCTTCGAGTACGTGGATAGTTGCAACTGGTGCTACCTATGGATTATCTGTCAATTTATATGAATTGTCGGCGAACACAGCCTATGATTGGAGAGTATATACGAATTGTAGTCTCACAGAAGCTAGTGGTTACACTACTTCGCAATTTTCAACATCAGGATCAACCACTCCAATTGTATCAGCTTGTCCCGGCCTTGATGATGTTAGTACAAACGGTTCTATCAGCGGTGCTGCAGCAATAAATGTGAATACGGATGTAAAAGGAACCATTGCTCCAGTGAATGATGTTGATCATTATAAATTCACGGTCAGTTCATATGGTACGATCACTGTTTGGTTAACTACATTACCTGCCAACTATAACCTTGCTGTATTTAATAGCAGCGGGGCGCAAATCGGTATCTCACAAAATAAGGGCTCTAAGAATGAATCGATCTCATTGATGGTTGAGGCAGGTGTTTATTATGCAAAAGTATATCCGGCAGGTAATGCGAATAGTGCAAGATCTTGTTATACGTTGAGAGTGCAAACGGTCACTGCAACGTAACAATTAAAATATAACATTTGAGATTTGACCTGACAAGTCAAATCTCAAATTTCCTCAAAATCTTTTCCATCATTTTTTTCAGCGATGATGAATGTTGCAGGTTATAGATATATTCTTCTTACCCCCATCGTGCTCCATAGTGTTCCTTCTTTCTACAAATCAATAAAGAATATTTTTTAGTTCTTTCTTTTCTTTGTCTAGATACAAAGAAAAGAAACAAAAGAAAAATCAAGGACAAACGAATGGCTCCGCCCGTTTGTCCAGCCAACGCACATGAACAGTCATTATACTTTGTAATCACATCTTATTACCGAGCTGATAGGACAAAGTTGTTACTGGGTGTTGTTTGCGACTCATGGAGGCGCTGTCTTTTTCGTTTGAATTTTTTAATGATGTTTGTGGTTTTAGTTAGACGAAAAAGAAGGCGCTTGTAAATTCACAAGAGTAGGAGAGTACCAATTAAATAAGGAGATCACGACTATCGTCGATGTTGATGAAAAGAATTGTTTGGCTGAGTTAACAGTAGTACGAAAGTTCAATCAAGGCGCCCGGCAATGGCTGTATATCATAGCCGGTGTGCTTTTCTTTGGTTCTTTCTTTTGCACAAGCAAAAGAAAGAATACCAGAATTCGAGCCATTGTCGATAGTGTTACTTTTTACTTCAAATCAATAAAGAGTATAAAAAAAATTTGAGTCGTTATGTTTAGTCCCGATAGCTATCGGGAGTGACTAAGCATCTGCTCCGAAGTAGAAGGGAAAATATTATTACTTTGCAAGAAATAACTAAGTATGCGATTATATGCCATGCTTGTTTTATTGTCTATTTATTCCATAACTTCTGCTCAACAATTCAAACTGGATGATGCTGGTGTTTTGAAAGACAGTAAGGGTGATCGCGATATGATCAAAGTAACAAATGGATTTATCGCTATTGAATATTCTACTAAAACCCGGATGGCTTACACCTTTACTCTTAGTAAACTCAGGTATGACAGTAAACTGATAAAGTATGATGACAAGCTAAACATTCAAAAGGAAATCATTTTATCAGGTGGCGAAAAAATTTATGGCCCCTTTACTCCATTTCTAAAAAATATCAATAATAAGACTCTTCTGTTTTATTACCAGTCTTCAGACAATGAAAATGAAATTATTTTATATGCAAGTGAAATAGATGAAAGTACGCTGGATCTCAACTCCCCTAAAAAAATATTAGCCATTAATCAAAAGAACATTGGTGTTATAAAAGCTTTTTACCTTTTTGACAACCAAAAGCTCATTGTCAATGTATTTCCGAACCATCAAAAAACAATTGTTGCCTGGTCATCGGGGGTCAATAATGAAATTTATATCTCTGTTATGGACCAAAACATGAATTTGATATGGTCAAAAAATGAAAAGGTGGCGGGAGCGGATGAAATAAGAATAACAAGTGCGGCTGTCGACAAAAATGGTACAGCATTCATTAGCTATATTAATAAACATAAAAAGGATAAAAAGAGTTTTATAATAATCGCAAAACAAAATGCGGTAACCGCGAACATTGAATTGATCATTGACGGAGCCATTGTTCGCCACGCTTTTATTTCTCCTGGCAGTAATGATAACGATATGCTGATTGCCGGTACCTATATGGAAGGTGCCGACTACCTCCTTACGGGTGCTTTTTCACAGAATATCGATGCAAACAGTTTAGTCTTTAGCAACACACTCAAACATCAATTTCCGAAATCCCTGGTAGAGCAGTTTAGGGAAGACTTCTATGCTCGTACCAAAAACAAAGACTATGGAATATTTGCTAATAGTGACCTTGAACATGTTGTTATGGAAGATGGGTCTGTAAGTATATCAGGTGATTTCAATAGGTATGTAGGTAGTACTCACCCAAGCCAGATCACCGGTAGCATCTTGCATATATTGATCATAAAAGACCGTGCAGTATTCAGCCGAATTCTAAAATCCGAAGACGAGGTAGTTAGGGGAGGTGAATCAACTAATTTATTTTATCCATTCGCTTATAAGGATAAAATGTTGGTTTTTTATAATAATGTGTATGATCGTCGTAACAATGAAGTCGTAGTAGCCATCATTGATAAAAATGGAACGGTAAGCAAGAAGGTATTTAGTGATGTTACTTCTAAAATTCTTTCACTGGCTATTGAGAAAATAAAACCAATCAATGCTTCCGTATTGATGTTACCCACAGTAGGCGATCATGTGGGTATACTGGAAATAAAAAATTAGAAAGTCCGATCCTCACGTGTTCGGTAGTATTCCTTCTTTCCTTCAACCAATAAAGAATATTTAAAAAATTTTGAGTCGTTATGCTTGGCATTAACACTTACTGACAATGTCAGCACACGGCGGACATAAATTACCCCTCGTTGTTCGTAGTGTTCCTTCTTTCTACAAATCAATAAAGAATATTTAAAAAGTTTTGAGTCGTTATGATTAGTTTCTAGCTAAGCATCTGCTCCGAAGGAGCAGGTAATTAGCGTATTCTCGATAATCCTAAATAAAATGGATCTAATTGGTCATAATAATACCGTGTTCAGAATTATTAAAACCACAATATTCACGGAACATTGGACAAAAAGCCAAATAGTCATCTTCTTTTGCAGTTATATGAATATTAGAAAAAGCTCCATCATCGCTAAAACTAAATTTGAAATATTTCTTGCCCGATGATTTATTAAAGTCTTTATTTGACATAATTCCTAATAAGCCAAAGCTGAATATATCTTCAATTAATTTATTTAATTCGGTTAGAGTGAATTCCGAAAAATATGTTTTTAACCTATCTTTAAAATCATATAGAGTCATTATACAGTTAGAATTATGCCAGGACCTAAGAAATGCGTGCATATTAGGATATACTTTTTCTAATTGGCTAGAAACCTGCTTTGCCATCAAGCTATTCGTTTCTGCTACTATTTGAGGGATAAAACTTGGATCTACTTTAAATGATGAAAACTTTTCATCCCATCTGTCTAATATATTCTGGATATGCATTAAAACCTGCCTTGGTCTGCCAAGAGTATGACGTAAAATATAATCAAAAGTGGTTTCTTCGACTCCATGTACTGGGTTGGTCAGTTTTTCTGGCATATATTCCGGCCACAAATCAGAGAATTTTGAAGAACGCTTTCTTGAATGTGTAAATAAACGTTTTTCCAAAAACAGTTCAAATTCGCTTTTGGTCCATTTTAATGAGTGGACATTATATGCAATTTTATCTGAATCCCATCCCATTGTTTCTGCATCGGCTGTGAGCTCTTTTGGTAGGAAAGCCTTGTAGCAAAATATTTCTGAGATTAATTTATCAGAGCGAAACCTTGATATTGCATCTATCAAGCCTGCAAAAATTGCTTTTCTGGACTCCGGTGTGTGATCAATAATAGAATCAAAACCATCTAAGCATACGACAACTTTTTTCTTACTTTTCTTGAAAAAAATAGAACAATCAACCAAAATATTCTCTATTTCTGTGTTAAGAGGAAAGACGTTGAAAATGTTTAACTGGTCAGAGCTTAGATCAAGATGAGTGCTTTTGCTTGTATCTTCTATTCCAAATTCAGTTATATATTCAAAAATTCTTTCAACTTGAGCAAGAATTTTTCGATTAGCGGAATCTTGATTGTTTATGGTTCTTGCATTGGGGCTTATAAATTTCTCTTTTCTGAGTATTGTTATTATCCTTTCTTTAATAGTTCGATCATTCATACAATCAATCAATGTATCTAGTCCATAATGAACAAGGTTGTTCATCCATACACAACGGGCTAAGTTTGGTACTTCTACGTTAGTAGTATCATTTAATTTTCGCAAAGATTTTAATAACGTTTCAAAACTTATTGACCCCAAGTCAATAATTTTAGAAGAATAAAAAAAATCTGATTCGAACTCTGTTAAGGCTCTTCTTAATGCAGTTTTTCCCACACCTTTCAATCCATAGATTATGTCAGAATCATGATTTTTAATTCGGGCGAGATACGGAGATTCAACAAAATGTTCGCTGAAAGAATTGTCTTTATCAGCATCCAAATCACCGAGAAATCTTCTATTTTTCATTGTTTGCTTTATGTTTTAATTTGTATGATCGGGATCCGCCAACGGCAATAAAAAAGAGAATTGTAACAATAATAAAAAGGGCGATACGAAATATCATAGCTTCCTTTGAGTCAGGAGTATCATGTAAAATATGACTCACTGATGAAGAAGTGTTTAGAACGGCAGCAACAACTATTAAAACATTCGATAACCCAAGTATCCCAGAATAAGAATGAAGAACCTTCCTGCCCGTGCTTTCGACTTCCTTTACATAGTTTGCTATTCCAACAAAAGACAAAAATATTGTAGCAATAGCCCATTCTGGAGACAAGAAAAAAAATTGCATAGAATTTTCTTGAATAGCTTCGATAGCAACATAAATTCCGACAGGTGTTACAATTAATAAATATTCAAAGAGAGCAAAAAGTAATCCTGCCTTAAAATATTTGCTGACGGCTGCCATTTTAAATGAATTATTACTAAATCTATTTCTTAGGACTTAATGGTTTAATAGGGAAGATTCTCTATGGGATATGTATTGGCTTTTAATCTAAAGGTCAACTCAGATGATAATATTAGCAATACCCCGAAAGTGGTATTAATAATTTTCAAATGCTAAAAATCGTCTTTCCCATTAACACTTATTTTTTTGTTTTAAAAAGATCCATCAGGTATCCTAATTGAATTTGAGTAAAATTTCGGTTGGCAAACTTATCTTCAAATGTGAATCTATATCTGAAAAAAAGTTTTGCATCTTCATTTGTTTTTAAGAAAGCTTCAACCCAGGCTGTATTTAAAATATTCATTTTTTTCTCTGGATCGGTTGGAATTGAAAACCCTTCATCTAATAAATTTAATTTTCTGCGATCCCAGCCAAAAACAATAGCATATCGGTTTTCCGGTTTTATTTCCCAAATAGCGCTAAATCCCCATCGTAACGTATTCAGTACATTAAAATTTGGTGCCGGCGATTTTTCAATTGTATTTGCACTTGTTACCAAAATTGTATCGACTACATTCGTTTTGAATATACCCAGGCTTGTATTTATTTGAAGGTTTGATTTTATTTCAGGAAAATTAACTTTCCATAGATTTAGATTTACATCAAAGGATGATTTTTGATATTGATAAAGTTCGATGGGTTGAAGAATAAATGATTTTTCACCGGTTTGTAGCAGACTTTGATCCAGGTCCGCAGATGTAAGCGGCAAAGCATTCTTATTCTTTTCAATTTTTGAAAAGGCTAAAACAGGCTCTACATAACTAAAGAAGCTGTGATATACAAAGGCTCTGCCGTATTTAGCTGTATTGAAATTTATTCTTTTTAAAGCTTCAATTTGGATTAATCCATTAGGCTCCTCATCTTGAATCCCAATAAAATCGGTAAATGCTCGTGCCGTTAATATTTTACTTCTTCTTTCTTTTTTAAGCTCAATGGTGGGGGCTTGTTTATTTAAGTGCACCACGGTATTTGCAGGACTATAATCTTCCCGGTCATTATCGGCAATAATAAAATAATCCAGGATATCCGACAGGTAGAAATATAAGTATTCGTTTGGAACGACAGTATCACCTCTGTTAATGCTGGTCGTTGCACTTTTTGGTACCAGGGAAAATTGTTTTTCTACCAGTGGTGTTTCAACTTTTCTAAGGTTGTATTCTTTTTTTAAGCGGTTTGATTCACCGACATATATTTTTATTTTTTCAAAAACATCCGGATCTGTTTTGGTTGATATCGAAATTGGCGATACGTTTTTGAACCTGATTGCATTTCCTGAAACAGGGATACCATTTTTATCAATAACCCTCAGATCGGCAAAAATATTTTTTATAGTTCCGTCTTCAAATTCAACAGTGATATCGTCAATAGAAAAACCGTTTTCTAATTGCGTGTTATTTTTATCCTGGTTTTCATGGTACCTGATTCTTCTATGATTGTCTAAATAACATTTGACAAAGTTGCTTTTTAATTTTAAATAGGCTGTTGCGGGTTCATCCTCCTGGAAATCCAGTCGTGACTTGATTTCAAAAAATAATGCAGTGGCTCTTTTGTCAATAACATTTTGTTCTGATGAAATACACTCAGGTAAAAAAGTAGACTTTCTTTTTGTGAGCAATTCTTTTACGATTACTTTGAACGGATCCTCTTCAAAAACATTCATGGGATATGTTTTTGTTTCTACGATAGAGACTGCACTCGTAATTACAGTCTCTATTTTGACGATGAAACTATCCAGCGGATAGCTATTTCCTTCTACCGTCCATGCAGATTGAAGATTTAGTTTTTTTGCATTTTTTATTAACGTCTTTAAAAGATCCTTTTTTGAATAAACATAATTTATAGTATTGTTCTCATTTATAACATCATCTATGAAGCCTGTAAATCCTTCCTTTATTTTTAAAAGGCTATCGCGTCGCAAGCTGTCTGTTTTGAGCTGGGTTTGATTTCCGGCTGCTGTACGTTGCCCAATGGTATCGCTTAGTGTTTTTATTGCATTTATTAAAACTGATTTGGTACTTTTCAGGGAGTCTGTATTAGCAACATGCAATAAGGTCTCGGTTTCTGCGAACTCAATTCTGAACGAGTATAACCCATTTGGATTTTTTGAAAAATTATAATTGAAGACTTTACAACCGATTTCAAATGTGCCAAGTATTTCTTTTTTTGTTTGTGCAAAGACGGTGGTATTAATCAAAATTAATAGCCCCGCAAAAATGAATTTACGATACATCATGGTGGTGGAGTTTTGGTGACAGGTTGGGAAAATATGAACGATTTTTCGTGATATCTATACCTCGAAAGGGGGATAGATATCACAATCTGTTTCTTCATGAGAGATAATGATCAGTATTCTCTCAGTATTCAATCCAAAAGATCATGTGTCGCATTTTTACGATTACAAACTCTAGTGTATAGCTATTTTAGGACGAGTCCGGACGAGACAAGGACTAGACATGTTTCATAGTAACTCCGACTCAACTCCTACTTAAAAGCGTACCGAAAGCGACTTACTTTTTAGTTTACGTTTTACTCCATCAAAAGTCATCTTTACATTTTTGATAGTTCCATCTTTATTGAAATAAAGCTTATCGATACAGGTTACACGGTGGTCGCGGTCAAGGTTTGGGATTGGTCGTCGATGGTATACAATATACCATTCATCAGTGTTTGGAATGTTAATTACTGAGTGGTGACCCGCTCCAGTCGCAATGGTTTCGTCTGCTTCCAATATAGTGGAAACCCTTTCAAAGGGTCCAAACACGGAATCTGAAATTGCATAGGCTACTTTATAGGTGCCGTTTGTCCAACCACCTTCAGACCACATTAAATAATATTTTCCATTTCTTATGAATAGGGTGGGTCCTTCTACATAATCTTTTGGCGTAATGTCTTTCACTAAACTACCATCCGGGAATTTTTCCAAAGAAGTAAAATTTTCATTGAGCTTTCCAATATTGCATTGTCCCCACCCACCATAGATGATATAATATTGCCCGTCTTTATCCTGGAAAACGAACTGGTCGATCGGCTGTGCATTATTATAGAACTGATTAATAAGTGGCTTGCCCAAATGATCTTTATAAGGGCCACCCGGTTTATCAGCTACGGCAATACCTATTCCGCCAAGTGTATCGTCCTTCACTCCGTTCCTCGCTTTGCTTTGAATATCATTTGCCGAAAAAAATAAAAAATACTTGTTGTCCTTTTTTACAATGCTGGGTGCCCACATAGCCATGTAGGCCCATTTAATTATAGATGTATCAATGATCTTAGGATGCTTTTGCCAGGTCACCATGTCTGTGGAAGAAAAAGCGTCCAAAAAAACCTGTTGCCTGTATTTGGCCGAGTAGGTGGGAAAGATCCAATACTTGTTTTCGAAAATAACACCTTCAGGATCCGCATACCATCCGTCAATAACTGGGTTGTGTGGTTTTGTATTCGCCTGCTGGGCATAAAGGGTTTGAATAAAAAATGCGGTAAGAATTGCTAAGCAGATCACAACTTTAGCAAAATGGTTGATAGATCGTTTGTCTGACATTGGAGGTTTCTGATTTTTTATAAAGTAGGGTTGAAGATACGTTTGCTTTTCTTTCTTTTGTTTGCCCAAAAGAAAGAAACAAAGAAAAGGGCAGCCAAAAACAAAAGCTCCGCTGTTTTTGGCGGGCCAACGCACATGAGGAGTCATTTTTTTTGTAATTACATTTTTTTATCGCACACATAGGTCGAAGAGTTTGCTTCGTGTTATTCGAAATCTCTGGAGGCGCTGTCTTTTTCGTTTACATTCATTAAAGAAATTATTCCTCTTAATATAGACGAAAAAGAAGGCGCTGGGAAATTCACAATAGAAGAGAGTGGCAATCAAAGAAAATCACTACGATTATCGTCGATGCTGATGATAAGAATTGTTTAGTTCAGTTAACAGTAGTATTGAAGCTTAATCAAGGCGTCCGGCAATGGCTGTATATCATTGCCGGTGTGCTTTTCCTTGGTTCTTTCTTTTGCACAAGCAAAAGAAAGAATAGAGAAGGGATAGATGTGGTTCAGCTCCTTCGGAGGACTCAACTATTCTACAATAAAAAGAAATTCTCCGCGATCCGATAGCTATCGAGTAATTTCTCCAACAATCTTCAAAATCATTTCATAAATTTGGTTACAACTAAATACACTTTTATGAAATACTTTTTGATCTTATTATTCCTCGGTGGAAGTTTAACCATTTTTGCACAAACAAATATTGATGGGAACTGGAAAGGTACAAGGGAAACACCCAATGGTTCATTTGAAGTTAATTACACGTTTAAGGTGGATGGTAAAACGCTTACCGGGATGTTGAAAGGCCAGTTTGGCGAAGTTCCACTGGAGAACGGCAAAATTGATAGTAATAAAATCTCTTATTCGATAACTTTTAACGGAACGACCGTTGACAGCACTGGTGAGATCCTTAATGAGAATGAGATCATGATCAAAAATCAATTTGGGGAAATGAAATTAACAAGAGTGAAGTCCTGATTATTTTAGTTACCTCCTGGTTCATAAAAAATAGGGAGGCTGTTTTATTTAATTATTTCGCCATATTCTGGTTTCCATTCCCATTTCCATCGGCGGTGGCTCCAAAGCCACATATCGGGATATTGCCTGATCCTTTCTTCAAGGTAAACCACAAATTTTTCCGTAAGCTCCTGTTCCGTCAATGAAGCAGGGTCTGTTGTTGCAAGTTTTAAAACTGCTTCATAAGATCCACGGCGTGGCTTATGAATAAATGCAAACACAACTGCTGTATCATTTAATATAGCACCCTTCGCCGGGCCTTTTAAAAACGGAGTTGGTTTATTAAAAAAATTAAACCACCATGCATTACCCGGATGACCGGGGCTTTGATCGGCTATTAAACCGAGCAGGTAATGTGTATGGCTATAAGGCAAAAATTCTTCACGCATAGTTGTGGCCTTTAAAAAAATAGCGCCGTTACGAGTTCGCAACTTATAAAATAATCTTTCGAAAATTTTATTTTTTATCGGCATATAGACAGCCAAAAATTTGAATGCCGTGTAATTTGTCAATATCGAATTTCCCCATTCCCAATTAAAATTATGACCAAGGTGTACCTGTACACTTTTACCTGTTGACTCCAGAGATCGTAACAATTCCCAGTTTGCAGTAAACCTCTTTGTTATAAATTTATCTGATACTGAGATCATCTTGATAGTTTCTAAAAACATATCAAAAAGATTCTTATAAAATTTTTTTGCAATAATTATTCTTTCCTTTTCAGTTTTTTCGGGAAAAGCCTGCAACAGGTTAGCCATTACAACTTTTTTTCTGTAACCAAAAACAGGATAAAAAAAGAAATAAGCGATGTCAGAAAAAAGGTAGAGCACTCTCAAAGGCAATAAGGAAAAAGCATAGAGGAAACCGTAAACGATATAATACATGATGCGTAAAGATAAGAACGATGGAGTGTTGTCAGTTCCTTTGTTGTCGGGAATGTTCCTTCTTTCTTCAAATCAATAAAGAATATAAAAGGAATCTTGAATCGTCCTGCGTTTAAATTATTCTACCTTTAAATGTCATCGTATAAACGAGATCGCTTGTTTTGGTTTACTTTAAAAACTATTTTTTTGATCTTTTAAAATATCAACAATGAGAAATGAAAATTTAGATCGTCGCAAATTTATGGGTATGGTTGGTCTCTCGGCTTTTGCAGGCAGCTTGCTTTTGCCTGGACAAAGTATTGCCAATCCTGCTAAAATATCAGATGCTAATATCAACCATATTGGCCCGATGGCGGGTTATACGCCGCAGATCGGTACTCTGATCTCAATGCTTGACTGGATCAGCGATTCAGTAGTTCGAACCACTCAAAAATTAACGGTAGAGGAATTGGATCGCCTGCACGATAAAGATTCCAATTCGATCGGGTCTTTAATGTTACATGTTGCAGCTACAGAAGTTATTTACCAGGATCTTACTTTTAATAATCTCAGCGGTTTTTCAAAAGAAAATAAGGACAAGTGGAATGTTGCTATGGAATTAGGTCCCGATGCTCAAATAAAGATCAAAGGCAATAAACATGAATATTATGTTGAAGCGATAAATTCTGTAAGGTCCAAAACAAAAACAGAGATGAAAAAAAAGGATGACAACTGGTTACTTTCTGGTGAAACAAAAGAATGGGATTGGAATAATTACTGTAAATGGTTTCATGTAGTGGAGCATTTTGCCAATCATCGCGGACAAATAACCTGGTATAGCAAAAGATTTGCTAAATAAATTTTCTCTTCCGTTGTCGGTAGTGTTCCTTCTTTCTAGACCAATAATTATTTATTATTCTTTAAGATCGAACATGCACTTCAACTCTATGTTCAATACCATCTTCTATTAGTTGTATTGCATTTCCTTTTCCTTCGTCTGCTTCACTTTTCCACCACGACTCTTCGTTTGCTTTCAACTGGTAGACGGTAATATGGTAAGCAGATGTTCCATACTTGTATTGTATTTTGATCGATGGCCATTGAGAAGGGAAACAGGGGTTGAATTGTAATTGATCTTTTTTCAATTCGATCCCGAGAAGGGAACTGATGATAAATTGATACATCCATCCTGCTGAACCAGTATACCACGTCCACCCGCCTCTCCCCCTGTGAGATTCGTTAGCATATACATCCGCAGCTATTACATACGGTTCGACCTTGTACACTTTCATTGATTGCATATCTGATGCATGACCCAGAGGCTGTATCATACTAAACAATTCCCAAACTTTATCACGATCGCGTAGTGCTGCAAATGCCATAAGTGTCCAGATGGCTGCATGCGAATATTGTCCACCATTCTCTCTTACTCCGGGTACATACCCCCGAATATAGCCAGGGCTGGGACCATTTGCATCAAATGGCGGATCGAGTAACTGGATTATTTTCAGATCTCTTTTGACAAGCCATTTGTCAAGCGCATTCATTGCCATCCTTTTTCTTTCATCACTTGCCGCACCTGATAATACGGACCAGCTTTGTGCAATAGCATCAATACGACATTCGGTATTTTCTTTTGAACCCAATGGTGATCCATCATCAAAGTAAGCACGGCGATACCATTCCCCATCCCAGCCTGATCTCTCAATATTAGATTGAAGTGTTGCAGCTTCTTTTTTGCAGGACTCAGCAAACAAACTATCTCCATTATCCGATGCGATAGCTGAAAATTTAATAAGCACATCATAAAGGAAAAATGCAAGCCATACACTTTCTCCTCTGCCTTTATTACCTACACGATCCATTCCATCATTCCAGTCGCCAGCGCCGATTAGTGGCAGACCGTGTTCACCAAAACGGTGACTATACTTTATAGCACGAACGCAATGTTCGTACAAATTGCCTGAAGCGTTCAATGAAACAGGAAGATCATAAAGCGAATCTTCGCCTTCGTATAATGTACGGCTTTCAAGAAATCCTATCTGCACCTGCAAAATATCTGCATCACCGGTAGCAGTAATATATCGTGACACGACAAATGGTAGCCATAAAAGATCATCAGAACATCGTGTACGAACACCACGCCCTTCAGGCGGATGCCACCAATGTTGCACATCACCTTCTACAAATTGTCTTGATGCGCTTAATAATATTTGTTCTCTTGCCATTGCCGGCTGTGTATGTAATAATGCAAGCACATCCTGCAACTGGTCCCTGAATCCAAAAGCGCCACCTGATTGATAAAAGCCACTGCGGGCAAACATTCTGCAAGCAATTGTTTGATAGGTGAGCCATCCATTTGCTAAAAAGTTCAGGGCTGTATCAGGAGTTGTTACCTGTACAGCACCTATGATCTTCTGCCAGTGACCTTTTACATTTTGCAACGATTGAAGAATTGTATCCCTGTTACTAAATTGTTGTAACAAGGCGGCCGCTGCACCGCTATTCCTTTCATTCCCGACCTGGAATATGATCTCTTTTTCGCCACCACTTATCAGATCAAATTTTACATGCAATGCAGCACAAGGATCCATGGCTGCACCTGTTCTCCCGGAAAGTTTTTTTCTATACAAGGCCTGAGGGTCAGAGAGGTCCCGATTTCTTCCAATAAATTCCGAACGATCTGCCGTGTAACTAAAATTGTAACCGCCTTCCACCTTAAAATAACTGACACGCTCCGCAAAGGCTGAATTGTACCGGTTACGTAATAACAGGGCACCGGTAATTTGATCTTGTTCGGAGAAGATATGTATATTGGTTTTTGATCGTACATCACCCAGTATGATCTCAAGAAATCCCATTGCCGAAAGTTTACGTTTATGTTCCGATTCGTTTTTCACTTTCAACACAATAAATTTTACGGGATGATCTTTATCTACGAATACTGACATTTCAGAATGAATACCATCTTCTTTATGTTCAAAAACGCTATAACCGAATCCATGTGTTATAATGTAAGGTCCGTTTCCTTTTTTCGGGAATGGCGAAGGCGACCAGAAGTGACCTGTATCTTCATCACGCAAATAAAAAGCTTCACCCCCCGCATCACTAACTGGGTCATTGCTCCATGGTGTGATGCGATATTCATGTGCATTGATTGCCCAGGTATAGGCTGATCCATTTTCAGAAACAACAGATCCGAACTGCGGGTTTGCAATTACATTCACCCATGGTAGCGGCGTAGATTT
>Ga0193738_1000748_pt1 | contig 14822 bp, 8 predicted proteins | sample L2a1metaG_FD_144927 | JGI IMG/M metagenome (GOLD analysis project Ga0193738, IMG submission 144927) | Soil microbial communities from a riparian zone of the East river system, Colorado, United States - L2a1 | ecosystem: Environmental > Terrestrial > Soil > Riparian zone | place: USA: East River...
CCAAGTAACGCTGATTCAATATGGGTGGAATTTTGATCCTGCCTTTCACTTTACCTCGAGCAACATTATATCAACCATTGGATTTTGTATGATCTTACTGTCTTTGATAATACACCTGCCGTTCAAAGTAATTCTGGCACTGGGAATTCTCATGGTTGCAGGGCATAATAGCCTGGACACCATTTCTTTCGAAGCCGGATCAGTGAAAGAAGTAGTTTGGTCGTTTCTCCACCAACGCAGACTTTACTCTTTGGATCACAATTATTCCTTTCTATTTCTATACCCCATCATTCCCTGGGTCGGGGTTATGGCATTAGGGTATTGTCTTGGAAGGCTGTATGATCAGAACTTTTCCGTTGAAAAAAAGAGATACGCACTTCAGCTTATGGGCATCATGAGTCTGATTGTCTTCTTTGTCCTTCGATGGATCAACAACTACGGCGACCCGACGCCATGGACATATCAACGAGATATCACGTATACAGTTCTGTCCTTCTTCAACGTTCAAAAATATCCGCCTTCTCTTCATTACCTGTGCTTTACACTCGGTATTGCTCTTGTGCTTTTGGGTATTTTGGAAGGTAAGAACCTTCAGCGATTGCGTCCAGTTACACTCTTTGGAAAAGTAGCACTATTCTATTATGTGATCCACATTTATACGATACATGTCCTGGCACTGATTACAGTCTCTTTGATAGGCTACCCGTGGCAAACAATGACCTTTTTTGGACATCATGGCCAAGCTCATCCGCTTACAAAAGGACATTATGGTTTCAGTCTCGGCGCAACGTATCTGATATGGATAAGCATTGTCTGCCTGCTCTATCCGTTATGCGTCCGTTGGAATTCCTTTAAGCACAAAAACAAGTTTCAATGGTGGGTGAGTTACGTCTGAGCATTCCTGTTTGCTGGAAGGTGGCTATTTGAGCGACTTCAGGACCGCCAAACATGGGGGTGCAGAATCAAACTCACTCATTCATAAGACGTTAGCTATACTCACAAAAAAAATGTCCTTTAACTGCAGTCTTTTTGTCGTCAAGTAAGGAGCATTTTGTCCTGGTAATATTGTAACTAATCTGGGTACTTTCGTTCCATCAGACAACTGGGCGAAGCCGCATCAAGTATGGTACTTTTGACAACCAGAAAATTTGACAATGCGGTACCTCCTTTTACTAATTGGACTGTTTCTGTTTTTTGAATCCGCTATCGGGCAGAACAAATCGCTTGACAGTCTTTACCTAACGTTACAGGAACATCCTAAGGAAGATACGATTCGGGTGAAGACCCTGGTCAGCATTTGCCGCCTTGAGGTTCTTTTTCAGCCCATCAAGAATAAGGAGCACGCAGAAGAAGCGCTCAGGATCTCTAAAAAAATCAATTTCGTCAGAGGAATTGGAAACGCTAACCGTTACATCGCCAATTACTATCACGTCGTGGGCGAATATCCCCTGGCAATAAAGCATACTTATGACATGTTGAGGGCATTTGAGCGGATTCCTTACGCTATTGGCCTCAGTCAGGCGTATCAGTTGCTTGGGATCCTGTATGATGATGCAGGCGATCTGGAAAAAGCGAAAGACTGTTACAGCAATGCTATTGAGCTCTGTAAAAAAGCGGACCTCAAAAAGGAGTTAGGATATTGTTATAACAACCTGGCCGCGCTGCATTTCGGTGCTTCGGAATTTGTCAAGGCTCATGAGTTCTTTTTGAAGTCAATAGAAATAAGACGAGAAATTAAAGACGAGCGCGGCCTTTCTACGTCGTATGGAAACCTGGCCTCTGTTTATGTAAAGCAGGAAAGGTATAATGACGCGTTGGTTTATTTTGAAAAAGCGTTGCCGCTTGCAAAAAAAATGGACTATCTGGAGCGCATAGCAAATATCTATGAAGGCATGGGTGAAATGTATACGTTGACTGGCGAGTATGAAAAAGCAGAGAGCTATTTACTTAATGCCATCTCTCTCGAACGAAAGTTAAATAACAAGAAGCAGCTGCAAACAACTCATAATTACCTGGCGTCACTGGAGACAAAAAGAAGAAGATTTGAGAAGGCTTTGCAGTACGTTGAGTCGGCAAACCAATACAAGGATAGTATATACACAGAAGATAAAGCAAAACAAATTGCAGACATCGGAGCTCGTTATGAGGTCGAGAAAAAAGACCAGGCCATACAATTGCTGGAGCGAGACAGAAGAATTCAACTGATATGGACAAATATTCTGATAGTGGTGTTGGCGCTGTTAGTGATTTTATCGGTTGTGACCTATCGCTTAATGTTGTATCGTGAACGAAAGAACCGGAAAATACTTAATCTGGAAATTGATCAGCTCGAAACACAACATCAGGAGCTATCGGAGAAGTTTAAAAATGTGTTGACTGGCGGAAGTGAAGGATCACTGGAATCGCAGGATCAAGGTCTGTTAAAAAAAGCTATCAAAATAGTGGAGGATAACATTGGTGATTCGAAGTTTACTGTTGAGACCATGGCCAAAGAAATTGGGATGAGCCGTACAAATTTGCACCGGCGGATAAAAGCCATCACGGGATTTCCTCCAAGCGAATTGATTAGAAATATTCGACTGAGAAAAGCTGCCACACTTCTCCTTAACCAGACGGAGTCGGTATCTCAGATAGGTTATATTGTCGGTTTTGAAGATCACTCTTATTTTTCAAAGTCGTTTAAGAAACAGTTTGGCGTTCCTCCGTCTGAATATCTGAGAACACGGGTCACTGATTTGCACTGATTTAGGGATTACACTGATGGGAACACGGATTTGGGTCACGGATTTGCACGGATTCGAAGAAGACACTGATGGGAGCGGGATTCACCTCCGTGGGAATCCTTTAATCCGAGTAATCCGTGTCTGAGTAATCCGTGTCAAAGATTGTAAGGATTTATGGGAGGCGGATTTTGGGATTGACCCGAGTATTTAATGTAAGATTATATTCAGTTAGGCAAATGCCCAGTTGTGTTGCACGAATTAAAACATAAGGACATTACTGAAAAGATAATCGGAGCTTCCTTTGAGGTTCATAAGTTTTTAGGGAACGGATTTCAAGAGGTAATTTATCAGCGGGCTTTAGCATTGGAGTTGAGACAGGCAGGGCTTCCTTTTGCGAGAGAAATTAGCCAAAACATTTTCTACAAAGACTTGCCTGAACCTATTGGCAGGCGGAGAGCAGATTTTGTTGTCGACGGCAAGGTACTGGTGGAACTCAAGGCAGTGATTGAACTTCAGGATGTACACCTTGCTCAAGTATTGAACTATCTCAAAGCTTACAGACTAGATGTTGGCTTGTTAATCAACTTTGGAAGTAAAAGCCTAACCTTCAAACGACTTGTCCTTTAAAACCGAATCCGTGAAATCCGTCGATCTGTGCTATCCGTGTTAAGTGCTATTTTTTGGCAGGTGAATTGTAAACACACTACCATTACCTTCACCGGTCTCTACTTTTATTTCGCCTCCATGCGCTTTCACAATATCATAACTTAACGAAAGTCCCAACCCAGTCCCCAGACCAGTGGGTTTGGTGGTGAAGAAGGGTTGAAAGATTTTGTCCAATATGTTTTGAGGAATGCCGTTGCCGTTGTCTTTTACTGAAATCAAAACGTTATCACCTGATTTTTTCGTGCTCACTGAAATAGTGGGTACGTATCCACCTTCGATTTGTGCCTTTTTCTCTTTAACTGCATAAAATGCATTATTGATTAGATTAAGAATCACTCGTCCTATATCCTGTCGAATGATATTCAGGGTTCCGATTGTTTTATCGTAATCGGTGTTCAAGGAAGCATTGAACGTATTGTCTTTGGCGCGAAGGCCATGGTAGGAGAGACGGACGTATTCATCGCACAACGCATTAATATCAGTGGATTCCTTAACGCCGCTGCTACTGCGACTGTGTTGCAACATTCCCCTTACAATTGCATCGGCGCGTTTGCCATGGTGACCTATTTTTTCTTCGTTACTAATAATATTCTTTACTATCTCTCTTACTTCCCCCAAATTTCCTTTTTCAATCCCCTCATCCATTTCAGCAAGTAATTCTTTATTCACTTCTGAGAAATTATTGACAAAGTTCAACGGGTTTTGAATTTCATGTGCAATGCCTGCCGTGAGTTCTCCGAGTGACGCCATCTTTTCCGATTGGATGAGCTGGGATTGTGTGGACCTAAGATTAGCCAGTGTAGATTCTAAGACCTTATTTGCTTTTTGTTTTTGGCGATTGTTATGAAAGAGGATAAAGGCAATAATTGAAAAAACACCAAGGCCACCAAGTAGCAAATATTTCTGAAGGCGGTTCTGATATTCCTTTTGTGTCGCTATGAGTTCCTGTTGTTGTTGCTGTGCATCAAAATCAATATTCTGAAATTCCTGTGTCTGCTTTGAATTAAAACGGTCGTCGTTAATCTTAATGATTAATGTCTGATATTTCACTATGCTGTCGTTGTTACCTGCAGTGTGATAATAGCGGTTCAAACGAGTGTACGCTCGTACTAACAAATCCGGGGCATCCAGATTTTTGGCTACTGAAAGTGCATCTTTTGTGTACAGAAATGCAGAATCATTCTTTTTGGACTCAAAGTAATAATCCGCCAGTAACAGGTTGGTTGCAACCACCCCTCTGAAGTAACCCTGGTCAGCGTTCGTTACGAGAGCTTTTCTGTAATAGTCGTTGGCCATTGATGTATTTTTCAGTGCAGCATAGGTACGTCCAATATTCAACAGCACACTTCCAAGATATCTTGTATACCCTGATCGTACGGTCTGGTCATAAGCCGTCTGTATGCTCATCATTGCGGAATCATTTTTCCCCAATTGCAAATAGACCCTGTTCAATGTCAGATTAATAAAACTTTGCACGATCAGATTGCCGGATTGTTCGCCTTTTTGTCTGCCCTGCAGGTGATGATACAACGACTTTTCATAGTTATTCGAATTGGCATACAAGACACCCAGGACTTGATGAGCAAAGGCTATTTCACTGGCCCGTTGCGCATGTGGTGAAGCAGTGCGATCTGACGTGACATCATCACCTGGAAATTTGCCTATTAAAACATTTTTTTCGCTTTTTGGATCTTCCAGGATTTGCATTGCCGATAATAGTGTTTTCAATGAACGTGGATAATTGCCTCGATTCAGAAAAGCATAACCCATTTCGCGCAACGCATTCGCTTCATCAAGTTTAAGATTCAATTTCCTTGACAGCTGCAACGACTGTTCCGCGTAGTAATATGAACTATCGGGATTTATCTCGGCGTAGATGCGGGCAATAGTTCTAAGCCATACCAGTCTGAGGGTGTCATTTTGGGTGATTTTGGCTTCCCGCTGAAGGCTGTCAATTTGGAATTGCTGCGCGAAAAGTAGATTAATCGCAACAAGACAAAGTAACGAACATGCAATCAATTTCATCCTTGATCTCTATAAGGTAGGTTTATGATGAACTCGGCCCCTTCACCCATCTTGGTTTCAACTTTTATTTCACCACCATGCGCTTTTAGAATGTCATAAGTTAGTGATAACCCCAATCCTGTTCCCTGTCCGGTGGGTTTTGTGGTGAAGAAAGGTTGAAATATTTTTTCCAATATGTTTTGAGGAATTCCTTTGCCGTTGTCTTTTACTGAAATTAACACTTTGTCGCCCGATTTTTTCGTACTCACTGAAATAGTGGGGACGAATCCATCTTCGAGTTGGGCCTTTTTCTCCTTCACTGCATAAAAAGCATTGTTGATTAGATTCAAAGCCACCCGGCCGATGTCTTGTGGAACTACATTTACGTTACCAATCGATGGATCAAAATTGGTTTCAACCTTTGCATCGAAAGATTTGTCTTTGGCGCGAAAGCCATGGTAGGAGAGCCGGAGGTATTCATCACACAAGGCGTTAATGTCAGTTGGTTCTTTGAGTCCTGAGCTGGCACGGCTGTGTTGTAACATTCCTTTTACAATCCCATCTGCTCGTTTTCCGTGTTGGTTTATTTTTTCTCCGTTGTCCTTAATATTTTTAAGAATTGATTTCACATCCGAAATATTTCCTTTCTCAATTTCCTGATGAGCGTCATCAATCAATTCGGTGTTAAGCTCCGAGAAGTTGTTGACGAAGTTCAAGGGATTCTGAATTTCATGCGCAATGCCGGCGGTGAGTTCACCTAGTGAAGCCATCTTTTCGGATTGGATGAGTTGGGATTGCGTGGACCTAAGGTTAGAAAGTGTAGATTCTAAAACTGTATTTGCTTTTTGTTTTTGACGATTGTTATTAAAAAGGAAATATGCAATAATTGAAAAAACACCGAGTACGCCAAGCAGCAAGTATTTCTGCAGGCGGTTCTGATATTCTTTTTTAGTCGCAATGAGTTCCTGTTGTTGTTGATGTGCATCAAAATCAATATTCTGAAATTCCTGCGACTGTTTGGCATTGAAGAGGTCTTCATTTATCTTAATGACTAATGCCTGATATTTGACTAGACTGTCGTTGTTGCCTGTAATGCCGTAATAGCGGTTCAAACGAGTGTATGACCGTAATAACAGATTCGGGATATCCAGATTTTGTGCTAATGAACGTGCATCTTCTGTATATAGAAACGCCGAATCGTTCTTTCCCGATTCAAAGTAATAATCCGCCAGTAAAAGATTGCTGGCAACCATGCCCCTGAAGTAACCCTGTTCTGCGCTTGATGCGAAAGCTTTTCTGTAGTATTGGTTAGCCATAGAAATGTTTCCAATTGCAGCATAGGTACGTCCCATATTTAAAAGCACACTTCCAAGGTATCTTTTATACCCTGATCGTACGAAATGTTCATATCCCATCTGTATGCTTATCATTGCGGAGTCATTTTTCCCCAATTCCAAATAGGCCCTGTTCAGTGTAAGACTAACCAGGCCTTGCATAATTTCATTGCCGGATTGTGCCGCTTTTTGCCTGCCCAACAGGGCATGATGCAACGACTTTTCAAAGTAGTTCGAATTGGCATACAAAATGGCTAGAATCTGATGGGCAAAGGCAATTTCGCTGGCCCGTTGAGCATGCGGCGCTGCAATGCGGTACATAATGGCATCGTCGCCAGGAAATTTGCCCACTAAAACATTTTTTTCGCTTTTTGGATCTTCCAGGATATTCATTGCTGATAAAAGTGTTTTCAATGAACGTGGGTAATTGCCCCTATTCAGCAATGCATATCCCATTTCGCGCAGCGAACTCCCTTCATCAAGTTTAAGATTCAACTTCCTGGAAAGCTCCAATGCTTGTTCTGCATAGTAATAGGAACTATCGGGATTTGTCTCAGAGTAGATGCGGGCGATAGCTCTCAGCCGAACCAACCTGAGAGTGTCATTTTGAGGGATTTTGGTTTTCCGCAGAAGGCTGTCAAGTGGGAGTTGCTGCGCGAAAAGTAGGTTAACTGCCACAAGGCAAGATATTGAACACGCAATCAGTCTAATCATAGATATCTATAAGGTAGGTTTATAATAAATTCGGCCCCTTCACCTGACTTGGTTTTAACTCTTATTTCACCACCATGCGCTTTAAGAATGTCATAAGTCAGTGATAACCCCAACCCTGTTCCTTGCCCGGTGGGTTTGGTGGTGAAGAAAGGTTGAAAGATTTTGTCTAATATGTTCTGAGGAATTCCATTGCCGTTGTCTTTTACGCTGATCAAGACATTGTCACCTGATTTTTTTGTACTCACTGAAATGGTGGGGATATATCCATTTTCGAGTTGCGCTTTTTTCTCTTTAACTGCGTAAAAAGCATTATTGATTAAATTGAGAATCACTCTTCCTATATCCTGTGGAATGATATTCAGCGTTCCGATCGTTTTGTCGTAATCGGTGTTCAAAGTCGTATTGAATGTATTGTCCTTGGCGCGAAGGCCGTGGTAGGAGAGGCGGAGGTATTCATCGCAAAGTGCATTGATGTCTGTGGGCTCCTTGACGCCGCTGCTACTGCGACTGTGTTGCAACATTCCCCTTACAATTGCATCGGCGCGTTTGCCATGGTGACTTATTTTTTCTTCGTTGCTGATAATATTCTTAACGATATCTTTTACTTCGGCGAAATTCCCTTTCTCGATTCCCTCATCCATTTCGGCGAGTAATTCCTTATTCACTTCAGAAAAATTATTGACAAAATTTAGCGGGTTTTGGATCTCATGAGCTATGCCGGCCGTGAGCTCGCCCAGGCTAGCCATTTTTTCGGATTGAATGAGCTGTGATTGGGTGCTTTTTAATTCTTCCAGTGTTTTTTCGACGATCGTCTTTTGATTGTCTATTTCCTGTTTTTGTATTTGTAACCGTGCCAGTGATTTTTGTTTGAATATATTTCTTCTCCACAATCCAACAGCAATAATTAGAAGCACGAGGATACTCGCTGACAAAGCGACCAACTTTATCCTATTTTTATAACCAAGGTTCACTTGATTCAGCCGTTGTTGTGCTTCTCGTTCACCGAGCTCCTGGCTGAAGGTAAGATATTGTGAAGCCCGAACCTTTTGCTGATTATAGAGCGTGTCACCTGTAACCTTGTTGAGTTGATAGTAGATAATGGATTGTTTGGGGTTGACCTGCGATAATTCTCGTGCAAGAATTCCACTAGCCTCATAAATTCCTCTCACCAGTGAAGCGGACTGCGCCAGATGAAGCGCCTCCTTTGCATGTAACAGGCACGAGTCCCGTAAGTCCTTTTTGCTGAAAATTTCAGCAAGACCAATATGGATATCCGCCAGGTCTATGGCAGAGGAAGAATATTTTCCCTTAAGTCCATTTTGATAGTAGTGAATTGCCGAGTCAAACTGATTGAGTTTTTGAAAGGCTTTACCTTTTACATATAATCGGTAAGGCCAAGCGATCCACTCTTCAGTGTTTGGAAGAATCTGGTTAATATAATAGAGAGAAGAATCAGGTTTTGAATTAATGTAGGAAAAAGCAATTTCGGCATTTTGAAAAAAGAGCGTCAATTCTCTCGTGGACCCCCAATACATTTTTATGTCTGTTCCAGGTTTCAACGCTAATGTCATTCTTCTTGCCTTCATCAAGTAATTGAGTGCTTGCTCTAAATCTCCCTGGTCCCGATATATCGTCCCGATTTGCTCTGTTACTATTATTTCACCGCCCAGGTTTTTTAAGTCCTTGAAAACTCCAAGCGATTTATAGCCATATCGCAATGCGTTCGGATAATTACCAAGTTGCGAAAGATTGGTAGCTATGTTCCAACAGCTTAGAGCAATACCTCTCTTGTAATCAATTTCTTCAGATAAGGTCAACGCTCTTTTAGCATAATACAGGGCAGAATCAGGGATATGATAGGTGTAGCTGTTGCTTAAATTCAAAAGCGTGAAGATATGAATACTATCCCTGCTTTGCCTTTTCAACACGTTTCGTAAGCTGTCAAAATTGGGCATGTTGGAATTTTGTGCAGTGGAGTCGATAGCTGGAATCAACAGTGCGAAAATCAACGTGATGATTTGAAAGATAGATTTATACATGCAGGGTAATGGTAAACGCAGTTCCTATTGATTCTTGTGAAGTTACAGTAAGTCCTCCATTGTGCCCCTTCGTAACAATATCATAAGCCAGTGAAAGGCCCAATCCTGTTCCTTGCCCGGTGGGTTTAGTAGTGAAGAAAGGTTGAAAGATTTTGTCTAATATGTTTTGAGGAATGCCATGGCCGTTGTCTTTAACGCAGATCAACACATTGTCACCTGATTTTTTAGTACTCACTGAAATGGTGGGGATATATCCATTTTCGAGTTGCCCTTTTTTCTCGTTAACTGCATAAAAAGCATTATTGATTAAATTGAGAATCACTCTTCCTATATCCTGTGGAATGATATTCAGCGTTCCGATCGTTTTGTCGTAATCGGTGCTCAAGGTCGTATTAAACGTATTGTCCTTAGCGCGAAGGCCGTGGTAGGAGAGGCGGAGGTATTCATCGCACAGAGCATTGATATCTGTGGGCTCCTTGACGCCACTGCTACTGCGACTGTGTTGCAACATTCCCCTTACAATTGCATCGGCGCGTTTGCCATGATGACGTATTTTTTCTTCGTTACTGATAATATTCTTAACGATGTCCCTTACTTCGCCAAAATTTCCTTTTTCAATTCCCTCATCCATTTCAGCGAGTAATTCCTTATTCACCTCGGAAAAATTATTTACAAAGTTCAACGGGTTTTGAATCTCGTGCGCTATGCCTGCCGTGAGTTCTCCGAGTGAAGCCATTTTTTCCGACTGAATGAGTTGAGATTGGGTGGATTTTAGATTGGCAAGCGTGGACTCTAAGACTTTGTTTGTTTTTTGCTTTTGACGATTGCTTTGATACAGGATTACTGCGATGAGTGAGAATGCACCTAAACCAACTAACAATCCATATTGTTTCATCTGGTTTTCATAAGCGACTTTAGCGCCTTCTATTTCTTTTTGTGTGGCCTCCTCCTTTGAAATCAGAGATTGAATCGTCTTGATATTACCCGCACCAAATAAGCTGTCTTTTGCCGTTGATGCAATTTTGTAATACCGCAGGGCTTCTCCTGGATCTTTGGAGTCATACAGTTCAGCCAATATATTGCTGGAAAACAAAATACCTTTCTTATAGGAAACGAGTTGTCCATATTTAAGGCCCTGCTTTGCGTACATGATGCTGGAATCAATTTGGTTTAATTGTCTAAACATTCTGGCAGCATCCGAATAAATGAATGAAATTGTACGAAAATCGTTCAGCGCTAATCCGGCATCTATTCCTTTGTGGTAGTAAAACAGTGCTAGTTTCGGGTTGCCTTTCTTCGCGTAAATATTTCCAAATACCCGATTTACTTCGGCGTATAAATCTTCGATATGCTCTTTTCCATTCTCTGCCTTTCGAACAAAATACAATGCCGAATCAAGAATGGACATGTATTCATACATCATACCCAAATTCATACCTTCAATAGCCATCCCTCTTTTGTGGTGTATTGATTCACTCAATTGTAACGCTTTTTGAAAGTAAGGAAGGCCCGTGCGGTACTCCTTCAAATCCATATACACCAGGCCAATTCGTCTCAGTGAGAGCGAAGTTTCAAACACATAATTGTTAGCAAATGCAATTTTATAGGCGCTCATGGCCAGCTCTAATGACTTTGGCAACTCGCCCTTTTCCCTCATGGTGAGAGCAATGGTATTGATGGCAAGCGCCTGACCTCTTAGAAATTTGATTTGTTCTGCCAGGGTCAATGCTTTTTTACCATAAAAAAGCGCTGAATCGGGGTTGGCATATCTAAATTGTAACCCTAACTCTGCCATGAGGACTACCCTGTTCGTATCTTCATGTGTAGCGGCTAATTGACTTTTTAATTCTTTAGTAAACTTATTTTGCGCAAGGGCTGCGCAATGAAATAACAGCCAAAAAAAAGTAAGTACTAATGTTTTGTTAGCCATTATTGCTTTTAATTATATGTACCGAGCCTACGGCTCTCGATCCTAATGTTGTGCCTATCGACGGATTAAAATCCGTCGTTACAATATGAGACGAGGCTACGCCTCTAGCTACCTTTCGATAATACTGGAAGCTGAATAACAAACTCGCCCCTCGTTCACCTTCCTTCGTTTCAACATTCAAATCACCACCATGCGCTTTTACAATAATACATAACTCAATGATAATCCTAAACCAGGTTCCTTTTCCCCTGTGGTTAGTAGTAGAACTTTAACTCATATTCTTCGTGAAATAGCTCTACCGTTAACTCTAATTGGAAATTCAGAGCCGTAGGCTCGTAATATCTTATAACAACGGATTTTAATCCGTTGCAGCGAAGCACTGAAAAATGCAGAGTGCCTAGGCACGCTACATCTTTTTTATGCGAGATTTTGGAAGATATACTGTTCATCATAAGTTATGTTGAACTCTTTTAGCAAATCAAGATATTCTTCACGAAAGCTTCTTGTTTTATGATGTTCTTCCTGATTTTGAATGTACTTAAAAATCGTATCGAGATCACTTTGCCTGTATGAAAATGCACCGTAACCTTCCTGCCATTCAAATTTCCGGGGAGTTAGGCTGTGATCATTTACATACTTGGATGACTTTGCCTTGACTGTTTTCATCAGTTCAGAGACAGAAACAACTGGTTTCAACCCTAAGAAGCAATGCACATGATCTTCAACTCCATTTACAATAATGGTTTTACAATTGGTTTCATTAATCAGATTGCCAATAACTCCAAATAGCTGACTTTTCCATTTCTTATCAATTACTGCATTCCGATACTTCACGGCAAAGACTATTTGAAGATAGATTTGGTGGTATGTGTTAGCCATCGTTATTCAAATTATATGTAGCGAGCCTACGGCTCTCGATCTTAATTTTGTTTACCGGTCGACGGATTAAAATCCGTCGTTACAAAATGTGGCGAGGCTACGCCTCTAACATTCTCATCCATTGTTTTTCTTTGAAGTACTGACAAATTCTAAAGTATTTACATAGGTAAGTGAATCACAAACTCACTTCCTTGATTTTCCTTCGTTTCGACAATCAACTCTCCGCCATGCGCTTTCACTATGTCATAACTCAATGATAAACCTAAACCCGTTCCTTGCCCGGTTGGTTTAGTGGTAAAGAAAGGTTGAAAGATTTTTTCTCTGATGTGTTCGGGAATGCCGTTACCATTGTCTTTCACCGAGATCAGCACGCAGTCATCACGTCTCTTTGTGCTCAGGTAAACGGTAGGATGATATTCTGCAGAACTTTGATGTTGCTTTTCAGTGACGGCATAAAATGCATTCGTTATCAGATTGAGAACAACTCTGCCAATATCCTGCGGCACAACGTTTATATTTCCAATACTCTTATCCAGATCGGTGTTGGTAAATGCTTTAAACGACTTGTCTTTTGCCCGGAATCCATGATAGGCGAGGCGTAAATACTCATCGGCCAATGCATTTATGTCCGTAGGTTCTTTCACGCCGCTGCTACTGCGGCTGTGCTGCAACATGCCTTTTACAATTCCGTCAGCACGCTTACCGTGATGGAGAATTTTTTCCAGATTCTGTTTTATGTTATTCGTAATTGCTTGCACCTCGTCATAGTTGCCTTTGCCTATTTCCTCTTTCATTTCATCCAGCAGCTCATTGCTCACTTCCGAGAAATTATTGACAAAGTTTAACGGGTTTTGAATTTCATGTGCAATGCCCGCGGTTAGTTCTCCCAGTGACGCCATTTTTTCGGATTGCACGAGTTGGTTTTGAGTCAGCTTTAAGTCGGTAAGCGTTTTTTCGATTTGAGCTTTCGCGGATTCCAGTTTATTAAAATCTTCATAACGTGCATAAGCGGTGGAGAATGCATCGGCAACGGATTGAATCAAATGAATATCACTTTCCTGCAGTTGTGTAGTGTTGCCCACGTATAGCATACCTTGCATAAAAGGAAGGCAATGCAAATGAATTCCGTCTACCGGTACCGTATTCATGTAAACTTCCTTCGAGGGTATCGCTCCCTGTTGAACCAGTAGCTCGCCCAGTTCGCTGAATGCCGTTGCATCCCAGTGGCTGATATACATTTGTCTGGTCCTCCAGTGATTTAAGAGGTCGCCGATATTTCCAGGAGTTTCGTACGGCAAATGAAACGCGGCAATTGCTTTGCCTTCCGGTGTAGAAAGGAACGTATGTATTAACTGCTGTAAGTCGTCCATGATAAATACACCACACCGCACGAAAGGGATATTCAAGATATTAAGCTCCTTCCAGATCAACGGAGTAATTCGGTCGAGGTCGTTTGTGGTGCGCATCGAGGCGATCTCGGCACGAACGCGGTCAAGAGATGCCTGACGTATGGCTTCCATTGCATTCTCCTCCGACTTTTGCAATTCCATGTACCTTCTGAAGGTGAGGTCTACAATTCCTCTAAACCGATGCAGGATCTTGATTTCAGTTTCTGTGTAAGGTTTTTCTGACCAACCATAAAATAGGCCTTCAGAGAAAGGAAGAAAGTACCCATGTTGTTCGTAGCCTTCTGACTGTTCAACAGGCACAGTGAACGTCGCCACAATTTTCTCATAATAACTTTTCAAAAGTTCTCCTTTCAGTACTGGAAAATAATCTTCGTTACTGACCCAACTATCATAAGTTTTAGTAAGCACCGGGTGGTGATCAAGAACAGCCCAGCCTACAACGGAAAAGCTACCTCCTTCTTCTGATGACGTTGCGGAATATAATTTTACGTTACGGTTTTCTTTCGTAAGCAGCCCCACCCCGCTGCGAAATGAGTTGATACCAAGTTTTCTCAATTCAGTAAATACAAGGCTGGCCGTTGAAATCAAATCGTTGCTGTTGTGCATGGCTATGGCTTTGCCCCGTACTTTTTCGAGCGACGCTTCAATGGTTGCTTCCCGTGCCTGGGCTTCTGCTTTTTGAACATCCCGATAGCGAGTGTAGGATTGCTGGAATACCCGACCAAAACGTTGAATGATGTCATTGACTTCATCGGAAAATGGTTCAAAGCCCCCAGCCATCAATAATCCGTAGTCACCAATAGCACTGGTTGTGAATATTTTTTTCTCCGAACGCATACCATCCTGCACGGCCTTTGGTATTCTCGAAAGTTCGGTGTTTTTGAAAAGGTAGTCTTCCCAGGAAACTTTGAGGTCATCGCCCAACGTGTACAACAGTAACGGTGACTTTTTTTGCCACGCCTCATAATATGTTAAAAACACTGGATGCTCAACGTAATCCACTCTATAACTTTCGGCGTTGCTTTCTGCTTCTGGATTTGCAGACCACCATGTAAAATACTTCTCATCAGCGTTGAATAACCAGATAAGGACCCTGTTTAAGGCGACATCAAGTAATGTAAGTT
>Ga0193738_1000749_pt1 | contig 14820 bp, 13 predicted proteins | sample L2a1metaG_FD_144927 | JGI IMG/M metagenome (GOLD analysis project Ga0193738, IMG submission 144927) | Soil microbial communities from a riparian zone of the East river system, Colorado, United States - L2a1 | ecosystem: Environmental > Terrestrial > Soil > Riparian zone | place: USA: East River...
GCTTTTTAATAGTAAAGAGTTGTAAAGGATGAGTAAAACGTTTGTAAAACGACCGAAAACTGGGCTTTAATATATTATTTTGCACTCATGAAGACATTTATTCTGTTCGGATCTTCAATCATGATAATTGCTATTTTGATCTCTGCTGTTCCATTTATCAATAAAAAGAATGAGATCCCCGGGAAGCATGTAGAAGTTGTATTACGTGATCTAGGACATCAACTTTTGCTTACAGCTAAAGATTCTTCATCCCGGGTGATGCCGGTTAAGAAATTAAATGAACATACATACCAGATCTCCTTTCAAAATGACTTTGGTTTTATTTCAGATACACTCATCAACTTAGTTCAACGAACATTTCAAAAAAATGCTCTGTCAAAAGATTATATAGTGAATTTGAGGAATTGCAAACAAAATGAAACTGTCTTTGCATTCGAAATAAATAACCAAACAGGCGATCTAACACCTTGCAAAGGTCGTACGCTGGAGGTTGGTTGTTATGTTATTGAAATTGAACTTTTGAAGAAAAATAAGTTTAATTCCTTTTGGTTGTTGCTGTTGATCATTCCTTTGATTTTTCTTGGTTTTTATATGAAAGACAAGTTTCGGAAAAAAGAAGAGGCAGCATCAATCGTCGATAATAGTGATTACATACAATTAGGAAGCTTTAGATTCTACGCAAATAATAATGTTCTTAAAATTGAGAATAAAAGTATTGAGCTTTCGGAAAAAGAAACAAAAGCACTAAAAATATTTGCAGAAAATATAAATCAGATCGTAGAAAGGGAAAAACTGATGAAAGAAATTTGGGAAGATGAAGGTATAGTTGTGATCAGTAGAAATGTTGATGTATTGGTGTCTAAATTACGTAAGAAATTAAGCGATGATAACTCCATTAAATTTATTAACGTTCATGGTAGGGGTTACAAATTTATTATTGAGTAGATGCCAATTAAAAATCAAGTAAGTGTATAACAAATTAGATTGTGTGATCAATACTTTGTCAATTGTCATGAGTTGTCTGATTTAGATTTACACGATTTCTTTCAACCTATTTCAGGACGTTAGAGGCTCATAGCCTTGGCGATGTGGCGGTATTTCGTGTTCCGTCTCCCCGTTGCCGCTGCTGATTAAAGAAACAAAAGCTCATTGTCTATTCTGTTGCTCGACATTATTCGTCTGCCGAAACTGAAGCTGAGTAGCGAACAAAAAGCTGAGAATATATTCGTCGCCAGCCATATTGCCAATGCAAATGTTAGGAGCAGCATTATTGACGTGGAATTAGTGAACTATTGGGTATAGTCTTGCTATGATAAATTGTGTCAGCCATGCCTGTTTGAAGAGTGTCCCTATAAATTCGTCTTATTGAAGTACCAGGGCCAGGGATAAAACCAATAGTATCTCGTATTGACTCCGTATAATATTCAATTATATTTTGCTGATTTGGTAAATGTCTAACTAATATTGTTGTGTCTATTGATTGGCCTTTTAGTAGGGTTACTTGCCTAATGGCGGTTGTTCTTACTTTAATTGTATCAAATGGGTTTACCAATACTTTTAAGTGAAGTTTTGTATAATTCAATTCTCGTCCTCTCACAACAGCGTTTGAAACATTTGTCGAATAATTGAATTTGAATAGGGGCTGCGTATTGTCAATTACATAGTTAGTTTGATTATTGTAAACGTAGCCTCCATATTCCAATACACCTAGTTGTAATCCGTAGTCAATAGATTTACCGTCAGCAGTAAAGCTTATAGAGAATTTTCCATTGTTGTCCGAAACAGTTGAATCAAGTGGCCCTTGCGAATAATAAATGCCATAGAAAGTCTGGTGAGCACCAAACAGGTAAAGCTTTGCGTTTGCCAAAACCTTATTTTTAACTGAGTCAAACACAATTCCCGAAGCCGTTACTCTCGTCCCTAATGGTACTTCTTTTCTACAAGAAGAAAGAGCAATAAGGGTTGTCAAAGAAACAAAACCTATCATAGTTATAGAATGTTTCATAAATGTTGCTGATAACGTCAGGGCTTGGCGATGTGGCGATATTCCGTGTTACGTAAGCCTGGACTGTTGCTGAGTAAAGATAATAAGATGAAAACATATTCTGAAGCTTGGCACTATTCGTAAGATTGATATGTCGCTGAGCAGCGATATGTCGATGAGGATATATTCGTTAAGCCGCCATATCGCCAAACCCCTTGTTGGCTGCCGTTGTTTTTCAGGATTTTGAGAGGAGAATATCAGCGGTTTCAATTAGAATTTGATCGTCTTGAACGGCAAGGTTGGGAGTTTCTAACTTTCGAATTAAAGTTCTTTTCTGAAAATAATAATGATTCCGCTTTTTGTGTTTCCTTTCCCCGTAAGTCACCTTGACCGGTTCGCTGTCAATAAAGTAGAACAAAGTAAAGGAAGTATCTCTATATACCGCGATAAGATAGATGCTACCATCTGTTCTATAGTGATAGTTTTCTGAACCGCCATTTGATCCCTGCAATTTCTTGCCTGTCTTTTGGGTCTGAACATTTTTAAGCAAGCTGTCGATCTGATTTGCTGTAGTTGGAGAACTATGCTGTGAGTAAGACTTGATTGAGGTCCCGAATATGAAAACTAGTAGTATTATGAAAAGCCGTAGTGGCATTTTGCTCACGATAATTGATTAACAATGGCAGCCAACTCTTAAATATACGCAATAGCTGGCATAGATTTTATTTGAGAATCAGTGTATTTTTATGCCAGCAATAAGGGGAAATTGAATTATATAATTACGATAAGATATTTTAATCCCATCTTAAAGATCGGTCTGCAGGATGTGAGAAAATTATTGTCTTTCTGAAAACTTTCAAAACATAAAAATAAAAAAGCAGGATGGCTAGACAACCCCCTGCTAATGGGTCTTTTTGACCCCCACATGAGAAAACTGTATTTTAACTTTGTTTGTCGTTGAGCATGAGTAACATTATAAAGTTAGATTCACAATTACGATCAATCTTGATAAGCTTGCTGAAGCATGAAAGTTTCATACTGAAATTTTTGTTTATCAAATTGTAGTGTAGCGAACCAAAGTGCTGGAGCCAGGCTGCGCAGCAATTCCGGAAGCATACGCATTACCAGTAACAGGAAACGCTTCAAACTTTTGCCCGGTAAATATTGTTACATCCACACTTATATCAAATACATCTCCCGCTACTATGGGAGTGCCGAATAAACTTGCCAGTTGTGATCCTGTAATTGTTATGTCACTTGGAAACGTTGTTACGTTTGCCTGGATCACTTTCACATTTGCTTTGTCATTATTCTTTATCACCACTACATCATATTTTTGAGGTGGTGTGCCAGTAGGAAAATAAAGACCAACCTGGAATTTTCCTGAAAATGCATTGGGATTCGCAGCAGATATTGACTGATCCGTACCGGCCACCTTCACAACTAATGGAGTGGGAAACTGTGTTAGATTATCCGGTAATTCTCCATTCTCATCTTTCGAGCAGGCCGTAAATAAACCTGCTATTGAAAAAAGATATAAGCTAAGGATGATTATTTTTTTCATGATAATTTTTTATTTGATTTTAGAAACATTGAATTCGTCATAAAATTTTTCATCGCTGATTTAATTAAGGCATCCAGAAAACTTTATAGGTGCTCGGATTTTTTTGTGACGGTGCATTTGGATTGCTTTCAAGTTCTGTCTGGAACCATGGTAATGCCAATGCAAAGGTTCTGCTCTGTTGTACCGGAACCGATTTTTGATTACCTGGATTTACAGGGTCACCATTTATAGGTGGCTGAACTCTTCCGTTGGGTGCCATAGCAGGATTAGAAGGATCAAAAACAACAGGATATCCTGTTCTTCTTATATCTGTGTATTGATCAACTGCACTGCCAACAGATGACAACCACTTTTGTGTCATGATGATCTCTAATTTCTTTGCAGTTGATGCGGCATCATATTCCACTAATACTTTATCAGTATAAGTTGCGACCGCAGTAGTGCCATATAATGCAGGAACATTTTGTGAAGGGTTTATATAGTTTGTAATTACATAATCAACCTGTTTGAATGATTCATCCATCGCTGCAGCAAGTTTTGCTTTTGCATCGCCGGTTATTACGCCGGTATTAATTAATTCTGCTTCGAGATAAAGCCTGTCAGCATAGGTTATAAGCCTGTAAGGCGCAGCACCAGTTCCGCTATTCGCATTCGCTATTGTTGCGCTACCGTCATCATACTTGCCACCCACCGGATAAATTCCAAAAAGACTGATCGTATTTTGCTGAGTTCTGTCACGGTCTGGACCTACAGAACCAAAATAAATTGAAACAAATGGACCATCTCTATATTCTGTTTGATTTCCATCCCGAGAAGCTTGTGTTGCATTTACCTGGTTATATATATAGTATTTGATCCTTGGATCAGGGTTACTAGTAAAAATATTTGGATTATATCCTTTCATGATCTCATAAAACCATGGGCTCACATGATTGCTTCTTTGAGTAGCGAAATAGGTATAGAATCCAGGGTTTCTGTCATCGGTTGCATCATTAGGTCCGTAAGGGACAAGAAAGCTTTCACTTGTTTGACTTATTAGATTTCCTCCGCTGATCAATGCATTTATTTCCGCAGAAACATTTTTTACTTTCCTTATCTGTGTATACAATTTCAGTTTTATTGTATTGGCTGCTTTTATCCATAGGTCAACATCTCCACCATACATCAGATCATCATCCCCGGGTTCCTGTGAATTTGGAGCTGTAGTATTGTTAAGATCTGCAATGGCTTCATTAATTAAGGGAAAGAGACTTTCATAAATAGTTGCATCATCATCAAATTTTGGATGAAGAACTCCTTGTTTTAATTGATTAGCTTCGGAAAAAGGTACATCTCCAAATACATCAACTGCTACACTATATGTGTACGCTTTCAAAATTTTAGCAATGCCTACATAAATTAAGTTGCCTGCGTCTGTTGATTTGGCGATAATATCTTCCAGGTTTTGTAACACACCGTATACAGGAAAGGTTGATCCCGGGTTAGCGGTGGAAGCAAATAATTTGGACCAGGCAGTTTGAAGATTAGCATCTGCGCCTGTAATTCCATATTTATCTGCTTCTTCCCTGGTTGACATTTGATGCGTATATACTGCGAGTATTTCAGACAGGCCACCATTTTGTTCATCCAGGGATAATGCATCGCCTAAAGTTCTTTGCGTTGTCGGCAACAACTTTGATACTTCAATTGATGTTGGATTGTTGGGATCTGTGTTTATATCCAGAAACTTCTTGCACGATATTGCCAGCAAACCAACGATCGGGATCAATAATTTTATTTTATGTAACATGGTATTAAGATTTGAGTTTAATGTTTAGAAAGAAAAATTCATATGAAAACCAAATCGTCTTGTTGTTGGCGCTGCTGATAACTCTATTCCTTGTACTTCAGTAGAACCAAAACTGTTTACTTCAGGATCGAAATTGGTGTACTGAGGAAAGTTAGGAGCAAGATGCCACAGGTTCCTGCCAGTTAAGCTCAGCGTGATTCCTTTAAAAAAGGACATTTTTTTATACACCGTTTTTGGAACATCATATGATAATGTTACTTCCCTTAGATGGAAAGATGTTGCATCATATACGGCCCATTCCGTAGAAGAGTTAATTCCGAATGAACCGGAAGGTCCGCCTGCAGAGAAATAAAGATCATTTGTTGTGATCACAGTATGATTTGGAACTGTTTTACCACCAACCAACAATGGTTGACCTGGATCATTTGGATCACCATATATACCCGGAATGATCCATGAAGTTTCCCTGACTCTTGTATCTTTTGTAACACCTCTGCCCAATAACGAAGAAACTGTTACTGAATAAAGATCGCCACCCTGTGTCCAATCCCAAAGTACATTTAATGAAAGCCCTTTATAACGAAGTGTATTTGTGATCCCCATTTTAAAATCAGGAGATGGGTCACCGACCATTTGTTCATCATCGAGAGTGATGATCCAACCTGTAACAGGATCAATTAATAAATTTCCTTCAGGATCACGGGCAGAAACTGTTCCTCTCAAATAACCAAACGGTTTACCTGGTTCTAAATATGGGTTGATACCTGAGACGATACCGGCCATTTGAATTCTCTCAACACCACCTGTTAATTCGGTAACTATATTTTCATTCTGGGTAAAAATTCCATGTATATCCCAACTGAAATCTTTTCCTCTTATGGCACGCACCATTAGATCAATTTCAATCCCCCTGTTCCTGATGCCTCCGAAATTTGTGACCTTTGCTAAGTAACCTGATGATGGGGGAGTAGTTATGATGGCAATAAGATTAGTGGATTGCCTGTTATACCAGGTAAAATCAACTTCAACTCTTCTTTTTGCAAAACTCAACTGTGTTCCCAATTCAATTTCTTCTGTAAACTCAGGTTTAAGATCCGGGCTATTTGCAGTATTTGGAAGTGTAGCTGAAGGAACTCCTAAGAAACTTGGATTAATTGTATATACATCATTTAATGAATAAGGTGTTGCATCACGGCCAACTTTAGCCCAACCAGCTCTTATTTTTCCATAATCAAGTATGTTGCTTTTTATGCCAAATGCATCCGTAAAGACCAAAGAACCGGATATTGATGGATAGAGATAACTCCTGTTTTCAACCGGTAATGTTGAAGACCAGTCGTTGCGAAGTGTTCCATTTAAGAAAGCAAAATTTTTATAACCAAGTGTTACATCACCAAACAAACCAATTATTCTTTGTCTTGAATAAAAATCATTGGTGAACTGTTGCTGTGAAGTATTGGTAAGAGTGTAGATGCCTTTTGTAATAAACTCGTTACCGGTTTGCAAAGCATCAGTAATGGTTCGCTGATTTACATTATTACCAACAAGTACTTTTAAATTAAAGTCTTTATTTTTTAGTTCAGGAGAAAGTGTAACAATAAGGTTTGATTCTAATTCCTGCTTTCTGTAGTCATCTAATACTAATCTTCCAAGACCCGATGCAGCTCTTGAGCCGATTTCCGTTATTTCTCTTCTATCAATTCGGGCAACATTGGTACCAAGTGAATAATCAACACGTATCCATTTTTTAATTGTAAAATCGAAATGTCCGCCAGCAACCATTCTCTCTTCATTTGAATTTATAGTATTATACTGTGCTGACCAACGGGGATTATCATAACCAGTTACGTTTGGTTGTAAAGGCAAGCCATCTGGATCTTCGTAAGGAAGATTAAGATCCCAGTTGCGGGCAAGGAATAAAGAACGGGCAAAAGAAGATGCTGTACCTCCAACCTGGTTTTCACCAAAGAAACCACCGCGTTGATTGGCACGGGTATAGCTAAAGTTTCCACTTACATTAATACCAATACTCAATTTTGTAGAGGCACCTAAAGCAATATTAGCTCTTTCGAGGTCTGAATTATATACGTATCCTTTATGAAATAAATGCGATGCAGTAACACCTATAGAACTTTTCTCGTCTCCACCGCTTACGTTAATTGAATTTTCATAAATAAACCCATCTCTGAAAAGATCTTTTACATTATTAGGATAAGGAGTGTAATCAATATTTGCTGATGGAAATAAATCCGGGTAAGCGGCTTTATAAGTGGGCCATGCAGGAATTGAATCCCGTGCACTAAATGCCGGACCCCATGATCCATTTGCATTTGAATATGCTAATTGGGAGCCGGCTCCATATTCATTTTGATATTCGGGAAGGTTTGCAATTGTTTCACTGGAAAAAGATGATTTAAAATTTATCTCTGTTCCTCTTGTACGCCTGGTACTGGCCGATTTAGTAGTTATAACAATTACACCATTCGAAGCCCTGGATCCATACAATGCCGCCGCTGATGAACCTTTTAATACGTTCATGGTTGCAATATCATTTGGATCAAGATTGGCGATACCACTACTATAAGCACCGCCATTAGAAACCTGGCTTGTTGTTGTTACCTGGTCATTACTATAAGGAATACCATCCACAATAATTAATGGTTCACTGTTTCCAAAAAAAGAGTTGTTACCACGAATTTGAATTCGTGTAGCTGCGCCGGGAGTTCCCTGTGAACTTCGAATATCAACTCCGGCAACTTTGCCCTGCATACTTTTTAAAACATCTGGTTCTGATTTTTGTAAAAGGTTATCAGGATTCACTTTGGCCACCGAATAGCCAAGGCCACGATCAGTTCTCCTGATACCGAGTGCAGTAACCACTACTTCGGCCATAGCTCCCTGGCCAGTTAGGGTACTATTAATTGTGGTTTGATTGCCGACATTTATTTCGCTGGCCTGATAACCAGTAGAGCTGAAAACAAGAACAGCATTTGCAGGGGCCTGGATGCTGAAGTTCCCATTTTCATCGGCTGATACAGCTGTGGAAGTTCCTTTAACCGTTATAGTGGCAAAAGGAATAGGCTTTCCGTCAGCACTAGTTACCTTACCGGTAACTGTTCTGCTTTGTCCAAACATTATTAATGCGGACAAAAAGAATAAGGAAGTAAATAATAATTTTTTCATGCAACTTGGTTTTTGTTAAACACTATGGAGGTAGGCATCAATTTGCATGATTTTGCTTCAATATATATGCGTTCAATTACTGAAGCATGAATGTTCGTTATTAAAACCTGCTAATCTGTTACCGAATTCTTCAGCAGTTTGTAATTTTTGATAAATGATGCAGCAATAAAGCAATCAATGAAGTCAGCATTATAGCTTTCACCTCCACATGACTATCAGTTGATTTTAGTTTGCCTTTCGTAATGGTATTTGTCCATAAGACATTATTTAATGTTAGTTAACATCAAGGACAAATAAATTGAGTGAAAATATCGTTTGATAATTTTCACACCTACACATTACGAAGCCGTGCTATTTATTATTGACCACAACCGATGCTGCTATTATGGTAAGAGACGTTCAATTAAGGCTTCTGTTTATTCCCCTGCTTGGGTTGTTGATACCTGCTGTATCGGGAATAATTACATATGAGAAATATTCTGCGGCGCAGTTAATTATTTCCAATTGCTATTTTATACTTACTTCATTTATAATATGGGGTGGTTGCAATTGGGCACATAAGAAGTTGAGGCCATTGTTTCGTAGAACCCAGAACCCGTTTTTTAAGATCCTGTCCATATCTATCGTATCAGCATTATATGGTGCCGCATCGGGCGGAGCAATGACGATGATCTGGTTTCGTATTTCAAAAGACAGTTTTACATGGGAAAAGTTTTTTTCTTTCAATGCTTTTACTGTAATGGCGGTGCTGGTCTTTACCCTGATATACGAGATACTTTTTTTAAGTAAAGAAAGAGAACTGGATACTAAGATCGTTGAAGAACTGGATAGAGAAAGAATGGAAGCAGAGTTAGATGTATTAAATAATGAGATCGATCCGCATTTTATTTTTAATTCGCTCAATACATTGAATCATCTCATCATCACGAACCCTGATACGGCCTATGTTTTCAACTCACGTCTTGCACAGGTGTATAAATATGTATTGATGAATAAGAACAAAGAACTTGTTTCTTTATTTAAAGAACTTGAATTCATCGAAAGTTATTTTTTCCTTTTGCAGATCAGGCATGAAAATAAATTACAGTTTGAGTTAGATGCAAAAGAACCGGATACAAGAAAAATAATGATGCCGCCCTGTGCTTTACAAACAGTGGTGGAAAATGCGATCAAGCATAATGAGTTCAGTGTTGAAAATCCTTTGATGATAAAACTGTCATTGAATGGAGAGTATTTAAAAATAATTAATAATAAAAGGCCGAAGCCCTATCTCGTTGATTCAACCAGTATCGGGTTGAGGAATTTAAGCTCGCGGTATAAGCTTGTTTGTAATAAAAATATTGTTATCGAAAATGAAGAATTCCATTTCCTGGTTAAACTTCCATTGATCACTAACCTTTAAAACCTTAAGCCATGTTAAACACTATTATTATTGAAGATGAACGTCCCTCGAGGGAAAGTCTTTTGCAAACCCTTGCCCGCATTGATGCAGACGTAAACCTGCTTGCAGCAATTACATCTGTACAGGAAGGTATCAGCTACCTCGGGCAGCCACGCAATGCTGATATAATTTTCAGCGACATACAATTGCCGGATGGTTTGTCTTTTGAGATCTTCCGGAATTGTATAGTGGAGGCCCCTGTGATCTTTGTTACTGCATTCGATGAATTTATGATGAATGCTTTTGAGCACAACGGCATTGATTATTTATTAAAACCCGTCGATGAAAAGGAATTGGACAAGTCGCTAAGAAAATATAAAATGCTGCAACACCATTTTTCAGGTAAGGGCAACGATTTAAGTAAACTCGTAAATCCATTCTTACAACCAAAGAGAACTAGGTTAGTTGTGAAAAAAGGCATCGAAAGCATCGCTTTGCCTTATGATGATATCGTTTTATTTTTTACGGAGAACAAAGTGGTCTATGTAATTGACAAGGCAGGTAAAAAATATTTATGCGATAAAAATCTTTGCGATCTTGAAATGGAATTGGATAAGAACAGGTTTTTCCGGGCGAACAGGCAATACATCGTAAACATAAATTACATCAGGAGTTTTAAGCCGTACGAAAAAGTAAAACTGCAGATCGATCTTGCCACTTCAGATATTAATCATGCGATAATTGTAAGCCAGGAAACAGCGCCAATGTTTCGTAAATGGGTGTATGAAGCTTGATTAATTTACTTTGACTTATTTTGCTTCACAAAGTCAAAAGTCAAAATGAGTGGCATTATAAGAGTTGCAACCAAAAACGATTCGGCTGGTATGCTGGATATATATGTTCCATTTATTCTTAACTCTGGTATTACACAGGAAACAGAAGTTCCATCAGTTGAGGATTTTCAACAGAGGGTTATTTCGAACCTGGAAGAAAGACCATGGATTGTTTGTGAAATTAATAACCAGGTCGCTGGTTATGCTTATGCAGGAAAACATCGTGACCGCAAAGGATATCAATGGTGCACGGAGCCATCAGTTTATATATCGGAAAAACATTTTGGTTTCGGCATTGCAAATGCATTGTACACTGCATTGTTTGATATTTTAAAAGTACAGGGTTATGTAAATGCTTATGCTGTTATTACTTTGCCAAATGACAGGAGCATTGCTTTTCATAAAAAATTTGGATTCGATTATCTTACTACTTATAAAAAGATCGGTTATAAACTTGGACAATGGCATGATGTGGGTTGGATGCAGTATGAAGTAACTCCTCACAAAGAAGATCCTGCCGATCCAATAAAGTTTCCTCAAATTGATAAGACAGTCGTTGACTCTATTCTTAAAAAGTCTTCTGCATTATTAAAGAAATAAAAAACCTCCAATGTGGAGTTTACTTTAATTATTTTTATTGCAATATTGTTTTATAAAGGTAGCAGCCTTTGGGTTTCCATTTCTAAGCGACAGATTAAAATCTTCACAGGCTCTTTCCTGTCTGTTTGATTCTAAATTAATTGAGCCTCTATACAAATATGATTTTGAAAGTAAGAAATTGTTCTTTATACATATATCAAAATTTATGAATGCTGATCGCAACTCACCTTTATAGTAATGAGATTCACCAAGTCCATAGACTATTCTAATATAATCTATATCATATTTGCTAATATCATCACTCAAATTTGAATTCTCGTGATAATTAATCACAGTGTTTTTGTATGTTTTTTTATTTAATGCGATTTGAAAATAATAAATAGAGGAATCGTATGCGTCTACTAATTGGTACAGTGCTCCTAGTTTATAAAAGGCGTATATATTGTTAGAATCTAAAAGCAGGCACTTTTGATAATCTTGTTTGGCCAAGTTTATGCTTTCGTCAGAAGCAAGTAAGATATCTCCTCGGGTTAAATAAATATCTTTGCACAAACTGTCCGTTGTCGCCATTTTGTTTAAGATCGTAATTAATTTTGATGTATCAATCTTATTATTCATTTGCTTAATCGCTGCCGAATAATTTTGACGAAATTGAGAACATACACTCTGATAATTATTTGCTTGGCAGCCTAAAAGAACAAGCATAATAGAAATGAGTACAAGCTTAATCATAGGTTTAAATTAATTTTTTCTGATTGAAATCAGCAGCATATCTATTTACAACTAGGGATTTCATTCCAAAATTTGTTCTCTAATTTTATTTTCCTGAAACATTTAGGAACCCTGTTGTTTAAAATCTGTCGACAAACTTCTGGCTTTTTAGGTAGAATTTTAAAAAACATAAGGCTATCAACAATCATTCTGTCACCTATGGGTCCAGCAAAACTTCTTACATATTTTTTATTCTCGTAATAATACTCGTATTTATAAACCCAGCCATTATCTGCTCCAAAGGATGAATTAAAAAGAGATCCAATCACAAAAACTCCTTCACGTTTTAATTTAGCTTCTTCAGATTTACATCTATTCATTAAAATAATAGTCACACAAACAATGATAGTAATCACTATGATTTCAGATTTGTTTTTTTATCATTGATTGATTGCTTTGTAACCTGCTTTCCTTCCTCCCGGTTGGCCGACAGGAAAATTACAACAAAATAAAAAACCTCCGAGGTGGAGGTTTTTTTGCAATTACTTTTTATTCACAATTGGGTTGTTTGATCAGACTCCCAATTGGGAAATTTTATTTCATTCCTTTCGTGGCCTCCATGATAGGATGACGATCGATATATTGTACCACTGCATCCACCTTACCCGCATCATTATAATGATAATCTGTATGCACCCAGAAATGAAGCCATTTACCATTTTTATATTTCACATGGGTAAAAGTCCATCCTAATACCCATTTACCCAAAGTGGCATATTGTGGAGACTGGCTTTCATTTATTTTGATCGGCAATAAAACAACTTCAGAGAAACTGAGAGAATCTATCACTTTCCAACGTGCAGTCCAATAATCAATTACTGCTTTTTTGCCTATAGCACTGTCGCCGCCTGACCATCGATAAGCGACATTATCAGCATAGTCGGTGGTCATAGCATTTACATCGCCCTTGGCGAGAGCCGCAATTCCGGCTTTTACTCCATCTGCTTCACTAAGATCCAAGACTTCAGTTGCAGCTTTTTTTGTTTCGGTAGTTGGAGCAGAGGTTTCAGTTGTTGTTTTATCTTCTGCTTTTTCGGCGCAAGAAATGAAAAACACGGAGATAAAAACTCCGAAAAGGAATTTTTTCATAAACATTTTGTTTTTTGTTAATAATTAATTGGTGGAGTTCAGTAGAGCTAGATCAGGAAATATTCAGAGGGGATAGTCATTTTAAATGTAACACATTTCCAGCATATCAAAATAATTTTTTACTGCGGCAACTTTAGTAACTACTGCCTCGAATAGGATAATGTGAGGCGTTTTTCTTAACTTTAAGAAGCATGTTATGAAAAGGTGTCTACTTATACTGCTCCCGGCAATTTTGCTTTTCAGTTGCCATACAATGAAGAAAATGGAAGACAGTGTTTATATTCAGCAACGCACATCAGCAAATAAGGATTATCCACAGGTTGATTCGATTTTAATTGTTGCTAATGGAAATTCAGCCACAAAAAGAATTATGGAAGATGTGATGCCCATCTTTACAGACGGCCTGAAAGAAAGAGGTGTCAATACAACCGCTGTCTTTGTTTCTTATACTGATAGAAGAATAAACGAATCAGAATTCAATAAAATGAATTATACGTATACACTTTGGATATATGAACAGGATAAAGCGTTGCAAAAATTGGATGGTTATGATCATCTTGTTCCTCTTGCTATGAAATTGACTGATAACCGCACTTCTGATAATGTTTGGATAGCTACTTCTATTTTTAATGGTATTGTAAAAAAGAAATTTTATAAAGAAAAATATGCAGGCACATTGATGCTTCTTTTCAGGGCAAATGGCATTATAAAATAACTTCCTCTCTTAACTGAATCTTGTTTTTGTGAGCAATCGTAAAGCTGTAAAAGTTGTAATAGTAAGTGTAGTATAAAAAAAGATCCGGATGACCTGTTTATCACGCATATAGATCATAAGCAGTGTAGAACATATCATCATCAATCCCAGTATAAATACAAAAGCAAGGCGATTGATGTTCATACGGAATGCTTTATTGGCAAAACTGTCTTCGCTGAAATTAATTTCATGACGTATCACACCGTCCTTCAATTTGCCAACAACTTCCCTGATATCTTTAGGTAATTTACTTACAAGGTATAAATAATCTTCTGCCGAATCTGACACTAATTTCACCACTGCATCCCAACTGAATTGCTCTTTAATTTTTTCAGTAGCATAAGGCCGGATCATTCCCGCTATAGAAACATTTGCCTCCAAATGTTCGGCAAACTTTTGAATAGTGGCCAGTGATTTTATTAATGTAAAAAGGTTGGAAGGAACGGTTAATCCATATCGCCCAATAACTTTAAAGGCTTCCGTCATGATGGCGGAAATATCCACCTGCTCATAACTCATATAACTATACTTCTTGATTATTTCTCCAAGACGGAATTCAAGATCTTCCATTTCTTTGAAATAAGTTATTTCCGATAAACTCAATAATGATTTAGCAATTCTATGCGGATCATTTTTTGAAAAACCGAGCATGAAATTTATCAATGCCTGTATTTGCCTTGGTTTTAAACTCGCCGCCATCCCATGATCTAATAAAACGATCTGGTTATCGCCACGGATAAAAATATTTCCGGGATGCGGATCGGCATGAAAAAATCCATGACGAAGGATCATCTTTAATATTATATGCGTTCCGTTCTCAGCAATTACCTGGGGATCGAAACCGGCTGCTCTTAATCCATCAATATCATCGG
>Ga0193738_1000750_pt1 | contig 14819 bp, 11 predicted proteins | sample L2a1metaG_FD_144927 | JGI IMG/M metagenome (GOLD analysis project Ga0193738, IMG submission 144927) | Soil microbial communities from a riparian zone of the East river system, Colorado, United States - L2a1 | ecosystem: Environmental > Terrestrial > Soil > Riparian zone | place: USA: East River...
GATCACCGAGCGCGCGAATGCGCTGATCCCGGATTTCGACATCCGGACGCCGTCCGGTGCCGTGCCGGCCTCGACCCTGTCGGGCGGTAATCAGCAGAAGGTCATCGTGGCGCGTGAGTTCAGCCGCGACCTCAAGCTGCTCGTTGCCGACCAGCCCACGAGAGGGATCGACGTCGGCTCGATCGAGTTCATCCACAAGCAGATCGTCGCCAAGCGGGATGCCGGCGCAGCCGTGCTCCTCGTCTCGGCCGAGCTCGACGAGATCATGGAGCTGTCCGACCGGATCGGCGTCATGTACCGCGGACGGCTCGTGGCGATCCTCGACGCCGAGGGCGCCGAGAAGGACCGCGTCGGCCTGATCATGGCGACTGGCAACCCCGAGATCGCGGCATGACCGAGACGGCGAACCCCGGCGCGTCCGGGATGAATCTTGACCCGACCACCCTCGTGGGCGGCCGTCAGTCCATCGGGCGCCAGCTCCTCGTCACGACGATCGCGATCCTGCTCGGACTGCTCGTCGGCGCCGTCCTCATCATCCTGTCCGGGGTGATCGGGCCGGCCCAGACCTTCGACCTGTTCCTGCCCATCACGGCCTACAGCGCCATGCTCGAGGGTGCGCTCGGCGGGCCCAAAGCCATCGCGAACACGCTGAACGCGGCCACCCCCCTGATCTTCACCGGCCTGTCCGTTGCGTTCGGATTCCGCGCCGGCCTGTTCAACATCGGCGCCAACGGCCAGTTCCTCATCGGGGCCTTCTGCGCCGCGATCGTTGGCACTGCGGTCGGGCTACCGTTCCCGATCGCGCTCCTGCTGGCGACCCTGGGCGGTGCTCTCGGTGGGGCGGCCTGGGGCTTCATCCCGGGTGCGCTGAAGGCATGGCGTGGGGCCCATGAGGTGGTCACCACGATCATGCTCAACAGCATCGCCTACCTGCTCCTCAATCTCCTGGCGAGCAGCATCTTCAAGGACCCGGCAGCGACCTTCCCGCGAACCCCCGACATCGGTGTCGGCGCCGTCATGCCGATCATCCTCCCCGACACGCGCCTCCATGCCGGCATCCTGCTGGCGCTTCTCACGGCGTTCGTCGTGTGGTTCGTGCTCTTCAAGACGACGCTCGGCTTCGAGATCCGGACCGTCGGCGCCAACGCCAGTGCGGCGCGCTACGCCGGGATCCGGCCGTCGCTGATCATCGTCCTCACGATGAGCATCGCGGGCGGCCTTGCCGGCCTCGGTGGCAGTGTCGAGATCCTCGGCATCACCAAGAACTACCCCGCGGAGTACCTGGTCAACTTCGGATTCGGCGGGATCGCCGTCGCGCTGCTCGGTCGGGCGCACCCGCTCGGGGTGGTCGGTGCGGCCCTGCTCTTCGGGGTCATGAGCGCCGGCGCCGGTTCGATGCAGCGAGCGACCGACATCCCGGTCGACATCATCCTGATCGTCCAGGGCGTGATCCTGCTGTTCGTGGCCGCCCAGGCCGTCATCGAGAGGGCGCTCCCAGCAGCGCGCTCGCGGCGTCGCGGTCAACCCGCGGCCGCAGCGGCGTAGGCGCGACGATGACCGCTCCCGCTTCCGCCGCCCCGCTCGCTCGCCGCGATCCGCGCCTCGTCTGGGGCTGGGTCGCCGGCGGGCTCATCGTGGTCGCCCTGCTCGCGCTGGCGCTCGACATCCCGTATCTGGGCAGCTTCATCGACTGGCTGATCAACCGGGTCCCGCCGCTGTCGTACCTGATCGTCCAGTACTCGGTGCCGATCGCCTTCGGGGCGCTGTGCGGGATCATGTGCGAGCGCGCCGGCGTCGTGAACATCGGGATCGAAGGCTTGATGCTCATCTCTGCGTTCGTGGCCTTCCTGACCGGCGCCTATCTCCATCCGGTCGTCGGGGTGCCGTTCGCGGCGATCCTGGCGATCGCCGCCGCCATCGTCGCCTCGATGGTGTTCTCGGCGCTGCACGCCTGGCTGTCGATCACCGTCAAGGCGGACCAGATCATCAGCGGCACCGTCATCAACATCCTGGCCCTCGGTGGGACGGCGTTCTTCAATCAGCTGCTCGTGTCAACGACCGGGCTGTCCGGAACGAATACGCTGCCGCGCTTCGACGTGCCGAACGAGGTCGCGGCGATCCCCCTCATCGGCCCGATCATCGATGCCCTGTTCAACCAGGGGCCCATCGCGATGAGCCTGATCGTCGCCGTGATCTTCCTGCAGGTGATGCTCTTCCGGTCGCGCTGGGGCCTGCGGACACGGTCCGTCGGTGAGCACCCCAAGGCGGCCGACACGGTCGGCATCGACGTCTACCGGACGCGCTATCGCAGCGTGATCCTGGGCGGGGTGTTCGCCGGCCTCGCCGGCGCTTATCTGACTTTGGAGCGGTCCAATGCGTTCCAGGACAATATGACCGGCGGCGTGGGGTTCATCGCGCTCGCGGCCGTGATCTTCGGACGCTGGACGCCGCTGGGCGCGTACGGGGCGGCCCTGCTGTTCGGGGCCGTGCAGTCGGCGCAGCTGGCGGTCCGCATCTCGCCGCCGGCCGGCGAGCTCGGGGCGATCATCTCGACCATCCCGCCACAGATCTTCGGCATGCTGCCCTACATCTTCACGATCGTCGTGCTCGCGGGCGTCGTCGGGCGGGCGATCCCACCGGCCGCGGACGGCATCCCGTACGACAAGGAGGCCCGCGGCTGAGCGACGGGGAGCTGCCGGACGATCGCGCCGCACGGCGCGCGGAGGAGCGCGATCGCGCGACGGCGTACCTCGACCTGCAGGAAGGCACGGGGCCGGTCCGCGTGCTCGACGATGCGGCCATCGAGGTCGTGCTCCGGGCGACGCGGAGGATCGCCGTGATCGGTGCGTCGTCGGACGCCTCGCGCCCCTCGTTCAGCGTGTTTCGCTACCTCCTCAACCAGGGCCTCGAGTGCGTGCCGGTCAACCCGAATGAACGGTCGATCCTCGGGATCCCGGCGTTCCGCAGCCTGGCCGAGGCGGTCGATGCGACCGGACCCTTCGACATGGTCGACGTCTTCCGCCGGTCCGAGCTGTGCGTGCCGCACGCGGAGGAAGCTGTGGCGGTCGGTGCGCGCTGCCTCTGGCTGCAACTCGGTGTCGTCAACTGGGACGCGGCCCGGATCGCCGTGGCGGGCGGCCTGTCGGTCGTGATGGACCGATGCACGGCCATCGAATGGCGGCGGCACCGCCTGACGGGCTAGCGGGCGCGCTCCGTCAACGACCAGATCAGCTCGAGCTCGTCGTGCATCTCGATGCCGTGCTCGCCGATGACCGGGATCGTCGGTTTCAGCGTCCGGCGCGCCTCGTCGACGGCCCGGACGCGAATGTCGCTGAGGCGGAACCCGCGCCGCTAGTAGAACGCCAGCGCATCGAGGTTGTCGTTGGTCGTCACGAGCCAGATCCGCGACGCGCCCGAGGCCGGCGCCCAGGTCGATGAGCGCCTCGACCAGCGCCGTCCCGGTCCCGCGGCCCCTCGGTTCTGCGGCCACGGCGGTCAGCTCGATCGCGTCGGCCTCGACGCGGTAGGTGAGCACTCCGACGCCATCGCCCGCGACCATTCCGAGGCCCGGGGCCAGGACGTCGATGATCTCGCCGCGACGCACCTGGCGCCGCCCGCCGAGGTGGGCGTCGAGGAACCCGGCCGCCCAGAGCTCGTCGGCGACCGGATCGTACGGACGGACGAAGCCGGCCACGGCGGCGGGCGTCAGCCGAGCAGGAAGCCCAGGAAGATGAGCACCACCCCGACGATCGCGATCGCGGCGGCCGTCTGGGCCTGCCGGCGGAACAGCGACATCGCGACCGATGCCCCCGTCGGCTCGCTATTGCGCAGGCCGCCGCGCCACGACTCGTAGCGAGAGATGTTCGCTTCCTCGGCCTTGAGCGCCTGGTAGCGCGCCCACGGCCCACGAGCGCGGCTGTAGCCGATCGCCACGAGCGCGACACCGGCGCCCCACAGCAGCAGATTGAGCGGACCCATGCCCTCCCCTACTCCGCGCGCTCGAGGCGCTCGCGCACCGCGGCCTGGACGAGTGCGGCGTTCGCCTGCCCGCGCGTGGCCTTCATCACCTGACCGACGAGGAAGCCGACGGCCTGGACCTTCCCGGCACGGTAGTCGGCGACCGCGGCGGGATTGGCGGCGAGGACCTCGTCGACGGCCGTGCCGACCGCCCCGCTGTCGGAGATCTGGTGCAGGCCACGCGCCGCGATGATGGCCGCCGCCGCCTGGCCCGTGCTCGCATGGGCCTCGAACACCTCCTTGGCGTTCGAACGCGAGATCGTGCCGTCATCGACCGCCCGGATGATCGCCGCCAGCTCGACCGGGTCGATCTCCACCGAGGCCTCGGGGTTCGCGGCCTTGCGCAGGCGGAGGTACTCCCCGGTGACCCAGTTCGCGACGGACTTGGGGGCGATCGCCGGATCTGCGGCGAGCGTGGCCTCGAACAGGCTCGTCGCATCCGGGTCGGCGGTCAGCACCGCCGCGTCATAGGCACCCAACCCGAGCGACGCCTGGTACCGCGCGCGCCGGGCGGCCGGCAGCTCCGGCAGGCGCGCGCGCAGCGTCTCCAGCCATGCCCGATCGACGTGCAGCGGCGGCAGGTCGGGCTCCGGGAAGTAGCGATAGTCGTCCGAGGTCTCCTTGGACCGCATGTGGTACGTGGCGCCGCGATCGTCCGACCAGCCGCGGGTCTCCTGGGCCAGCGGCTCCCCGGCATCGAGCGCTGCGGCCTGGCGGTCGATCTCGTACTCGATGGCCCGCTCGACCGACCGGAACGAGTTCATGTTCTTGACTTCGACGCGCGTCCCGAACGCCTCCGTGCCGCGACCGCGGAGCGACACGTTGGCCTCGACCCGCATCTGGCCACGCTCCATGTCGGCATCCGACGCCCCGATCGTCCGGAGCAGGAGCTGGAGCTCCTCAGCGTAGCGACGCGCCTGCTCGGCCGACCGGATATCGGGGTCGGTGACGATCTCCATCAGCGGTGCGCCGGAGCGGTTGAAGTCGACCAGGCTGACCTTGCGCCCGTCGGCATCGGTCGCGTGCACGAGCTTGGCCGTGTCTTCCTCGAGGTGCGCCCGGGTGATGCCGACGGTGATCGCCCCATCGGAGGTCTCGATGGCCAGCCGCCCCGCCGACGCGAGCGGCAGGTCGTACTGGCTGATCTGGTAGCCCTTGGGGAGGTCGGGATAGAAGTAGTTCTTGCGGTCCCAGCGGGTGGCGTCAGGCGTGCTCGCCTCGATCGCGAGGCCGGTCGCGAGCACGTGTTCCACGGCCAGGCGGTTGATGACCGGCAGGGCGCCCGGCAGGCCCAGGCAGACCGGGCACGTGTGGCTGTTGGGGGCGGCCCCGTCGTATGCGGTGGAGCAGGCACAGAACATCTTCGAAGCCGTGCGCAGCTGGCAGTGGACCTCGATGCCGATGACGGCCTCGTACCGGGTCATCGGATCGGCGGCGGATGGGTTCGCGGTCGGGCTCACGGCGCGAGTCTCGCATATCCACGGGAGCGGCCGTCATCCCGGGCCCCGGAGGTCGTCGATCGAGGGTGGCGGAGGACGGTCGGCCGGGGTGCGACGAGGGGATGTCCGACTCCAGAGCGAAACCTGCGAGTTCGTGAGAGCGCTCTCTTGACAACAGGTGCTAGAGTCACCAACGAAGCGTGAGAGCGCTCTCACACGACCGTCACGAAGGGTACGATGGCGCAACTCGAGACCCCCGTCACGCGCCCACCTGCGACCCTCGATGAGGTCGCGCGCGTGGCCGGCGTCTCGCGAGCCACGGTGTCCCGGGTCGTGAACGGTTCACCCAAGGTCAGCCCCGAAGTGCGACGCACCGTCGAGCGGGCGATCGACCGCCTGGGGTACGTCCCGAACCGCGCGGCGCGCAGCCTGGTGACCCGTCGCAGCGAATCGATCGCCGTGGTCATCACGGAGCCGGCGACCCGCCTGTTCAGCGATCCGTTCTTCCCGCGCATCATCCGCGGCATCAGCACGGCCCTTGCCGCCCGTGACCTGCAGCTCGTCCTGCTCATGCCCGACGACCCGCAGGAAGAAGCGCGGACCGTGCGCTATCTGACCGGTGGGCACGTCGACGGCGTCATCCTCGTCAGCCTCCACGGCGACGACCCGCTCCCCCAAGAGCTGGCCGCCCGCCGCGTGCCGTTCGTCGTCGTCGGCCGGCCGCCGCGCGGCACCGAGGTCGACCACGTCGACGCCGATAACCGCGGGGGCGCCAAGCTTGCGACCCGTCACCTCGTCGACGGCGGTCGGCGGCGCATCGCCACGATCACCGGCCCGGCCGATATGGTCGCCGGGCAGGACCGGTTGGCCGGCTATCGCGATGCCCTGACCGACGCGTCCATCGCCCAGGACCAGACCCTCGTCGCCGTCGGCGACTTCACCCACGACAGCGGCGCCGGCGCGATGGAGCATCTCCTCGCCCGCCGCCCCGATCTCGACGCCGTGTTCTGCGCCTCCGACCTCATGGCCGTGGGTGCTCTCGGCGTGCTCCAGGCGTCCGGCCGTCACGTCCCCGACGACGTCGCCATCGTCGGCTACGACGATTCACCGGTCGCCACCACCACCCGTCCCCCGCTGACCAGCATCCGGCAGCCGGTCGAGGAGATGGGTCGCGAGATGGTCCATCTGCTCGGCGAGAGCATGGACGATGGCGACCGGATCGCCCGCCGGGTGATCCTTGCCACGGAACTCATCCAGCGCGCCTCGAGCGCTGGGAGGGTCACGCCCTGAGCCGGCCGGCGACCGGCGGGCACCGATCCGAGGGGATCGGAGCCCCACCCACTTGGGCCTCATCAACGAGAGGTAGGAGATCGCAGAAGATCTCGCACAGGAGGAGTCGATCGCGATGAACCAGTCTCGATCCGGACCGCGAGCCTTGATCGCCCTATTGGGCGTCATCGCCATCATCGCGGCAGCCTGTGGCGGCAGTGCCGCCTCCACCGCGCCAAGTGTCGCCCCATCAGAGGCCGTTGCGCCGTCGGCAGAACCGACCCCGCTGCTCACCCCGGAGCCCATCGATGCCAGCGTGCCCGGCCCCAACGGCGGCCAGATCATCCGCTGGTTCGTCGGTCTGGGCGCGGGCGGCCAACCGCAGCAGATCCAGGTCCAGAAGGACTTCGTCACCGCGTTCAACAACGATCCAGCGAACAAGGACAAGGCCTACATCTCCCTCGAGATCCTCGACAACAATGTCGCGGCCAACATCCTCAAGACGCAGATCGCGGCCGGCAACGCGCCGGACATCATCGGTCCGGTCGGCGTCGAGGGGCTGAACATCTTCATCGACCAGCTGGCCGACCTGCAGCCGCTGATCGATTCGACCGGGTACGACATGAGCAAGTACCCCGAGGCCCTGGCCAACTTCTTCAAGATCGGCAAGGGCGGCGCCACGATCGGCGTGCCGTTCGGGACCTATCCGTCCTTCCTCTGGTACAACAAGAAGCTGTTCGACGAGGCCAACCTGCCGTACCCGCCGACCAAGGTCGGTGACCTGTACGAAGGCAAGCCGTGGGACATTGCCGCCGTTCGCGAGCTGGGCATGAAGCTCACCGTCGATGCCAACGGCAACGACGCCACGAGCCCGGACTTCGATCCCGCCAACATCGTCCAGTGGGGCTTCGACTCCCAGTGGGCGGACAACGCCCCGACGGCCGAGACGGCGCTGTTCGGCGCTGGCTCGTTCCTCGCCGACGACGGCAAGACGGCCCAGATCCCAGACGCGATGCGGACCGGTATCCACTGGTTCAATGACGGCGTCTGGAAGGACCACTTCATCCCCAACCAGAACCAGGTCAACGGCGACCTGTTGGCCAAGGGCAACCCGTTCCAGTCGGGTAACCTCGCCATGACCGAGATCCACACTTGGTACACGTGCTGCGTGAACCCGGCGGCACCGGCCGAGCCCATCGTCGGTGACGACTTCGGCTGGGCCGTCGCCCCGTCGTACAACGGCACCACCACGGCCAAGCTGCACGCCGACACGTTCAGCATGCTCAAGACCACCAAGCACCCCGACGAGACGTTCGCCGTCCTGTCCGCGCTCGCGGCCTCCGGCGATCTCGCGACCATCTACGGCGCCATGCCGGCCGACCCGTCCCAGACGCAGCCGTTCAAGGACGCCATCGAAGCGGCCTACCCGAAAGCTGACCTCGATTGGGCCGTGCCGGAGGCCATGCTCGGCAACCCGGACATCCCCAACCACCAGGCCTGGGTCCCGGACTATGCGAAGAGCAAGGCCGCCTGGCAGGCTTTCGGCGTCGGCTACCGCACCGCCGAGAGCCCGGACATCGACGCCGACCTCGACAAGCTCCAGACCACGCTCCAGGGCATCTTCGACGCTGCCCCGGACAAGAACCCCTAGCAACCTCCTCCTCCAGGGCCTCCCGCGGCGGTCATCCGACCACCCGGGAGGCCCACTCACACCTAGCCCTACCATGCCCATCGAATCGCACGGAGCCGACCAGGACCCATGAGTTCGACGATCGAGGAACTGCCGACGACGCAGCTGCCGGCCGGTCGTCCGTGGCGACTCCGGCCGTCGGTCCGCGAGGCCTTCTGGGGCTTCGTGTTCATCGGCCCCTGGCTGATCGGCCTGGTGCTGTTCACCGCCGGCCCGATGATCGCCTCCCTGGTGATGTCCTTCACGGACTTCAACCTGGTCCGTCCGGATGCGACGACGTTCGTCGGCCTCGACAACTACATCCGGATGGCCAACGACCCGACGATCGCGCAGTCCCTGGTCGCGACGCTCAAGTTCGCGCTGATCGCGATCCCGGTGACGATGCTCGCCAGCCTCGGGTTCGCCCTGCTCCTGAACCACCCCAAGCTGCCGATGAAGGGCCCGCTGCGTGCGCTGGTGTACCTGCCGGTCATGATCCCGCTCGTCGCCTCGACGCTCGTCTGGACGGGCTTCATGAACACCGAGACGGGCTGGCTCAACCAGATCCTGGGCTCGCTGGGCCTTCCCCAGCCCGACTGGATCAACAGCGAGACGTGGATCTACCCGACGCTGTCGATCATCGGCCTATGGGCGATCGGCAACTTCATGATCATCAACATCGCGGGCCTCCAGTCGGTGCCCACCGAGCTATACGAGGCCGCGCGGATCGACGGGGCGGGGGCCTGGAAGTCGTTTCGCAACATCACGATCCCGCTGATGTCGCCGGTGCTGCTCTACAACCTGGTGATCGTCCTGATCGGCACGTTCCAGTACTTCACCCAGGCGTATGTCATGACCAACGGGCGTGGTGACCCGAACAACTCGACCCTGTTCGTCAACCTCGTGCTGTTCCGTGAAGGCTTCGTGTTCAACAACATGGGCTACGCGGCCGCGATCGCCTGGTTGCTGTTCGCGATCGTCCTGGGCCTCGCACTCCTGCTGTTCGGGTTCGCGCGTCGTCGCGTCTATTACGCCGGCGCCGACCGATGACGACGACCGCGCGGGTGCAGGAGAAGGGCGAGGCACGCAACCGCGCCTTCAGCGACCGGGGCCCGGTGGCGAAGTCCTACCGGCGCTTCCTGGGCAAGTCGATGCTGCTGATGATCACCCTGGTGATCATCGGCGCCTATCTGCTCCCGCTGCTGTACATGGTCACCACGGCGTTCCAGCAGCCAGGCCAGTCCACCACACCCGGCGCGCCCGTGTGGCCGGCCGCGCCGCAGACGGCCGAGTACGAGGGCGAGTCCTTCCCCGTGTACGCGGTCCCCTTCCCGGACGGGACCACGCGACAGCTGATCCTTATCGAAGCCGGGCGCGAGTCCAGCGTGTTCGTGGACCCGACGGCGGCCAGCCCGACGCCGATCGAGTGGCAGGGGCGGTGGCGGACGCTCGAGCAGGCGTGGACGTTCGCGCCGCTGGTCGAGAACTTCAGCACCGCCTGGAACCAGCTCGACTTCCCCAGGCTGCTGCGGAACACGTTTGGGATCGCGATCCTGAGCACAATCGGCGCGGTGCTTTCGTCGATCCTCGTGGCCTACGGGTTCGCGCGCTTCCGCTTCCCCGGCAAGAACGCGCTGTTCGTGATCCTGATCGCCACGATCATCCTGCCGTTCCAGGTGACGCTGCTGCCGCAGTACGTGCTGTTCACCTGGCTCGGCTGGAACGGCACATGGCTCCCGCTGATCATCCCGCACTGCTTCGCGAACGCGTACAACGTGTTCCTCCTGCGACAGTACTTCATGACGATCCCGCGCGACCTCGACGAGGCCGCGATGATCGACGGCGCCGGGCCGTTCCGCATCCTGCGCTCGATCATCGTCCCGCAGTCGGTCGCGGCCATCGTCGCCGTCAGCCTGTTCCACTTCTTCTTCGCCTGGAACGACTTCTTCGTCCCGCTCCTCTATCTCGCCAGCAAGCCCGAGCTGCAGCCCGTCTCGATCGCCATCCAGCAGTACAACGCCCTGTACGCGGAGCAGCCGACGCTCATCCAGGCGGCGTCACTCATGACGATGGCCGTGCCGATCGTCGTCTTCCTGCTGGCCCAGCGCGCGTTCATGCGCGGCGTCGTGGTGACCGGGGTCGACAAGTGACCCTGCCGGCCGTCGCCGAGGGCGATGCGATCGACTGGCCCGCCATCCCCGACGTTGCCTGGCGTCGCGGGATCGGGGTCCCCTGCCCGCTCGTCGGGCGGCCACGGGTCCATCTGCCGATGATCGACGACGGAGAGTGGGCCGGCGTCCCGATGGGCGGCCTCGGCACGGGGAGCATCGGGCGGACGTTCCGTGGCGACGTGGCGCGCTGGCACCTGGCCGTCGGGGCACACCGCTTCGAGCCCGTCGCGGCCGACGGGTTCGCCCTCTATATCGGCCAGGCCGACGGCACGTCGCGGGCCACGGTCCTGTCGGCCTGGCGACCGCCGGACGACGTGCTTCCCACGTGGGGCTGGGACCTGCCCGTCGGCGGCGGCACGTACCACGCGCTCTTCCCGCGCGCCTGGCAGACGTTCGAGCCCGAGGACGTCGGCGTGCGCCTCGTCGGCGAGCAGCTCTCGCCGGTCATCGGCGGCGACCTCGAGCGGAGCGCGCTCCCGGTCGGGGTCTTCGAGTGGTGGGTGGAGAACCCAGGGCCGGAGCCCGTCACCGTGGGTCTCCTGGCGACGTTCGCCGATCCGCCCGGCGGCCCGGGCGACGGTCCCGCGCCCGGCCGGCCCCACGACGTCACCCGAGAGGGCCCGGACATTGTCGGCGTCCGCCTCGGCGATCCCGGCGATGCGGCACCGACGGCGTTGCGCGGCTCGCTCGCCCTGGCCGCCCTCGCCTCGGACGGATGGTCCCTGACGGCCCGCGCAGCGTTCGATCCTGTCAATGACACCGACCTGTGGTCCGACTTCGCGACCGATGGACGACTTGCCCAGGCGTCGCCGGCCCGTGCCGATGCCCCCACGGCCGGGCCGGCCGGCGCCGCCCTGTGTGCGACGACGATGCTCGCTCCGGGCGAGCGGCGGGCCATCCGGTTCGCCCTGACCTGGGACCTGCCAATGGTCGAGTTCGGGGCGGGCCGGCGCTGGTGGAAGCGCTATACCCGCGACTGGGGGCGAGCTGGGACGCGAGCCTGGGACCTGGCGGTGCACGCGCTGCGCCAGGCACCGGCCTGGCGGACGGCCATCGAGGCCTGGCAGGCGCCGATCCTCGAGGACGAGGCCCGGCCGGCCTGGTACCGGGCGGCCCTGTTCAACGAGCTGTACTTCCTCGTCGATGGCGGGACGTTCTGGGAGGCCGGCGAGGTCGGCGCGCCGCCGCCGGAACCCGACGACCCGGGACGGTTCGCCCTGCTGGAGTGCGTGGACTACCCGTTCTACGACTCGATCGATGTCGACTTCTACGCCTCGTTCGCCATCCTCGAGCTGTTCCCCGAGCTCGAGCTCCGGGGCATCCGCGACCTGCTCGCGACGATCCCGGTCGACGATCCGACGACGGTCACGATCGAGGCCTCAGGGCGGCCCGGCCTCCGCAAGGTCGGCGGGACCGTGCCGCACGACGTCGGGGGCCCGGCAGACGACCCATTCCTGCGCCCCAACTGGTACCGCTTCCAGGACGTCAATGGCTGGAAGGACCTGACCCCTAAGTTCGTGCTCCAGGTCTGGCGCGACGCCGTGGCCGCCCCCGGGCCGGTCGGCGATGCCCTCATCCGGGACGCGTTCCCGACCGTTGTCGACCTGATGACCCGGCTGTCCGCGGCCGATCGCGACGACGACGGCCTGCCCGAGCACGATGGCGAGCCCGACCAGACCTACGACACCTGGCCGATGCACGGGCCGTCGGCCTACGGCGGGTCGCTATGGCTGGCGGCGGCCGCGGCCATGGAGGCGATGGCCGAGCGGCTCGGTGATGGCCTGGCCGCGGCCCAGGCGGCCCACTGGTTCGAGCGTGGCCAGGTCGCCTTCGACCGGCGCCTGTGGCGCGGCCGCTACTACGCCTACGACGACGGGGCGGGGCCTAGCTCCGACTCGATCATGGCCGACCAGCTGGCCGGCCAGTGGTACGCGGATGCGACCGGCCTCGGCGACATCGTGCCCGCGGACCGGGTCGAAGCAGCCCTGCGGACGATCCACGCCATGAACGTCGCCGGCTTCGCGGGCGGCCGGATGGGCGCGGTCAACGGGATGCGCCCAGACGGGACGGTCGACGCGTCGAGCGAACAGTCGGCCGAGGTGTGGGTCGGGACGACCTACGCGCTCGCGGCGTTCATGATCGGCCGGGGGCTCGTGGCCGAGGGCTGGGCGACGGCCGAAGGGGCGGCGGCCGTGACCTACGAGCGCGGCCTGTGGTTCCGGACGCCCGAGGCGTACGACGCCCGTGGCGACTTCAGGGCGTCGATCTACTTGCGGCCGCTGGCCATCTGGGCGATCGAGGAGGCCCTCCGGCGCCGTCGGGCGACCCGCTAGCCGCCGGCCGACCGGCGACCCTCAGCCGCGGACGCGCTCGACGAAGCGACCGATGCGCCGGAGCGCCTCCTCCAGGCCTTCGTACGAGGTCGCGTAGCACATCCGCACATGGCCGGCGCCGGACGGCCCGAAGGCACTCCCCGGGACGACCGCCACGCGCTCCTCGGTCAGGAGGCGCTCGGTGAAGGCCTCATCGTCGAGACCCGTCGAGGTGATGCGCGGGAACGCGTAGAACGCGCCGCGTGGTTCGAACGTCTCGAGGCTCAGGGCGTTGAGGCCGTCCACGATCAGCCGCCGGCGGCGGTCGTACTCGGCGACCATCCGCTCGACGTCGGGCTCGCCCTCGAGGACGGCCGCGAGGGCGGCGTCCTGGGCCGTCGTCGGGGCCGACATGATGCCGTACTGGTGGACCTTCACCAGGCCCTCCAGGATCGCCGCCGGGGCGGCCACGTAGCCGACCCGCCAGCCGGTCATCGCGTAGGCCTTGGAGAATCCACCCATGAGGATCGTCCGCTCCCGCATCCCAGGCAGCGCGCTGAATGCACGGTGGCGGTAGTCGCCGTAGGCCAGGCGGTCGTAGATCTCGTCGCTGTAGACGAGCAGGTCGTGTCGCTCGGCGATCGACGCGAGCTCGTCCTGGACGTCGTCCGGCAGCACGGCGCCGGTGGGATTGGAGGGATAGCCCAAGAAGAGGGCCTTGGTCCGGGGCGTGATGGCCGCCTCGACGGCCTTAGGGTCGAGGGCGAAGCCGTCCTCGAATCGGGTCGCCACCAGGCGCGGCACGCCGCCGGCGAACACGATGGCCGGCACGTAGGCGACGTACGACGGCTCGTGGAGGATGACTTCGTCGCCCGGGTCGCAGGTCGCGCGCAATGCGAGGTCGACCGCCTCGGAGGCGCCGACGGTGATCAGCAGCTCGGTCGCTGGGTCATAGGCGACGCCGTACAGGCGCTCAAGGTGGCGCGACAGCGCCTTGCGGAGCTCGAACGTGCCGTAGTTGCTCGTGTAGTGGGTGCGCCCTTCGCGGAGGCTCTCGACGCCGGCCTCCACGATCACCCGGGGCGTGTCGAAGTCCGGCTCCCCCACCCCGAGGCTGATGACATCGTCCATCGTGGCGAGGATGTCGAAGAAGCGGCGGATCCCCGACGGCGGCACGATCCGGACGCGTTCCGACAGGGCGCGCTCCGCGAGGGGCGGGCGACTGGTTTCCGTGGACACGACCGAAGCCTACCGGATGTCTCGGTCGGCGAGGGTGTGGACGGGTCATCGAGGGCGGCGATTCCGGCGGGCTCGATGCTGCGCCAATCGGCATCCGCGGTGATGGCCTCGTAGCCGCGGGCGAGCGTGAACAGCTCCAGCTCCGACCACGCGGCACCGATCAGCTGGAGGCCGACCGGCAGCCCCTCCGACAGCCCGGCCGGGATCGAGATGCCGGGCAGCCCGGCCATGTTCACCGGCAGTGTGCAGGCGTCGGACAGGTACATCGCGACCGGGTCGGCGAGGCGGGCACCGAACCGGAACGCGACCGTCGGCGACGTCGGCGCGACGAGCGCGTCGAAACCCTGCGCCCAAAGGGTGTCGAAGTCGCCCTTGATGAGCGTGCGCACCTTCTGGGCCTTGAGGTAATACGCGTCGTAGTAGCCGGCCGACAGCGCGTACGTCCCGAGCATGATCCGGCGCTTGACCTCCGGCCCGAACAGCCGGCCCCGCGTGGTGAGGTACGTCGAGAGCACATCGCCGTCCCCGAGTCGCGGACCGTAGCGGATCCCGTCGTAGCGAGCGAGGTTGGCCGACGCCTCGGCCGGCGCGACGATGTAGTAGGTGGCCAGGCCGTACTCGGTGTGGGGCAGGCTGACCTCCTCGACGACGGCCCCGGCGGCCTCCAGCGCGGCCACCGCCTCGCGGACGCGAGCCTCCACGT
>Ga0193738_1000751_pt1 | contig 14816 bp, 13 predicted proteins | sample L2a1metaG_FD_144927 | JGI IMG/M metagenome (GOLD analysis project Ga0193738, IMG submission 144927) | Soil microbial communities from a riparian zone of the East river system, Colorado, United States - L2a1 | ecosystem: Environmental > Terrestrial > Soil > Riparian zone | place: USA: East River...
GACCAGCGCCTGCTGCGCGGCGAGTGGTACACGGCCTACACGCCGTACCAGCCAGAGGTGTCGCAGGGAACGCTGCAGTCGATCTACGAGTACGAATCGCTCCTGGCGGAGCTGGTCGACCTCGACGTCGTGTCCGCGTCGCACTACGACGGCGCCGCGGCCACCGCGGAGGCCGCCTTGATGACGTGCCGGGCGACCCGCCGCGAGCGGGTCCTCGTGAGTCGGGCGGTGCATCCGCACTATCGCGCGACGCTGCGGACGTACTTCAGCGGAGGCCTCGAGCTCGACGAGATCCCCCTGGCCACCGATGGGGACGCCGCGGGCACCACGGACCTCGCCGCGCTCGAGGCGATGCTGGCGGACGCGGACCGCCCGGTGGCCGGGGTCATCGCCGCGAACCCCGACTTCCTCGGGCTCCTCGAGCCGATGCCACGGATCGGTGAGCTCGCCCACGCCGCGGGCGCGCTGTTCGTGGCCGTGATCGAGCCGGTCTCGCTCGCCGTCCTGGCCCCGCCCGGCGCCTATGGCGCGGACATCGCAGCGGGCGAAGGCCAGCCGCTCGGGATCGCGCCGCAGTACGGCGGGCCATACCTTGGGATCCTCGCCTCGACCGACGCGCTCGTCCGCCAGATCCCGGGCCGGCTCGTCGGGATGACCACGGACCTCGACGGCCAGCGCGCGTTCGTGATGACGCTACGCGCGCGCGAGCAGGACATCCGCCGCGACAAGGCCGCCAGCAACATCTGCACGAACCAGGCCCTCCTCGCCCTGGCCGCCTCGATCTACCTTGCCACGATCGGGCCACACGGCCTGCGCGATGTGGCCGCCGGCGGCGCCTCCCGTGCGGCCGAGCTGGAGGCGGCCCTGCTGAGCATCGGCGTGGAGCGCCTGCACCACGGTCCGTACCTGAACGAGTTCGCCGTGAGGATCGCCGATGCCCGGACCGTCCATCGGCGGCTCATCGAGCGAGGCTTCCTGGCCGGGCTGGTCCTCGCCGACGCGGAGCCCGACGACCCGACCCTGGCCGACGGCCTGCTCCTGTGCACCACTGAGCTCACCACGTCCGGTGACATCACCCGGTTCGTGACCGCGCTCGAGGAGGTCGTCGCCGGGCGACCGCCGGTCGCGGTCGAGGCGGGGGCCGGCGATCGACCCGGCAGCGACCGGATCCCGGCCGCCGGAGCCGCCCGATGAGCGTCACCGGGCCGAAGCTCCAGCCGACGCTGTTCGAGCGAAGCCGTCCCGGGCGCGGTGGTGGCAAGATCCCGCACCCGCCCCACGACGCCCTCGACCGGCTGCCGGCGGACGCTCGGCGCGCCACGCCCCCCGCACTGCCCGAGATGAACGAGCCGGACGTCGTCCGCCACTACGTGAACCTGTCGCAGCTGAACTTCGCGGTCGATACCGGGTTCTACCCGCTCGGGTCGTGCACGATGAAGTTCAACCCCAAGCTCAACGAATGGGCCGCGCGGCTGCCGGGTTTCGCCGAGCTCCACCCGATGGCCCCCGACGAGGTCGCCCAGGGCTCGCTGCAACTGCTCTGGGAGCTCGAGCAGGCCCTCGCCGAGATCTCGGGCATGCGCGCGGTCACGCTGCAGCCGGCCGCCGGCGCCCAGGGCGAGCTCACCGGCATCCTGATGATCCGGGCCTACCACCGCGAACGGGGCGACCTGGAGCGGGACGAGGTCCTCGTCCCTGACAGCTCGCACGGCACGAACCCGGCGACCGCGTCGATGGCCGGCTATCGGACCATCACGATCCCGTCCGCGCCCGACGGCGGGGTCGACATCGAGCGGTTCACGGCGGCGCTCGGGCCTCGCACGGCCGCCGTGATGATCACAAACCCCTCGACGCTGGGCCTGTTCGAGAGCCGCATCGGCGAGCTGCTCAGCGCGGTCCACGAGGCGGGCGCGCTGGCCTACATGGACGGCGCGAACCTCAACGCGATCCTCGGTCGGTTCAAGCCGGGCGAGGCTGGCTTCGACGTGATGCACTTCAACGTGCACAAGACGTTCAGCACGCCTCACGGCGGCGGCGGTCCGGGCGCGGGACCGGTCGGGGTGGGGGAGCGGCTGCTGCCGTACCTGCCGACGCCGCGGGTCCTGGCCCAGGACGACGGCACGTTCCGACTGGAACGGCCCGACGAGCGGCCGAGCTCGATCGGCAGGTTGCGCAGCTTCGTAGGCAATACGGGCGTGCTGGTCCGCGCGTACGCCTACATCCGGGCCCACGGCGGCAGCGGCCTGTCCGAGGTGAGCGACGACGCGGTACTCGCGGCCAACTACCTCAAGTTCCGCCTCGCGGGGACGTACGACCTGCCCTACGACCGCCCCTGCAAGCACGAATTCGTCGCGTCCGCCGCGGGCATCAAGGCGCGGACCGGGGTGCGGACGCTGGACATCGCGAAGCGGCTCATCGACTTCGGCTTCCATCCACCGACCATCTACTTCCCGTTGATCGTCGAGGAGGGGATGCTCATCGAGCCGACGGAGACCGAATCGGTCGAGACGCTCGATGCCTTCGCCGACGCGCTCATCGCCATCGCCGCCGAGGCCGAGACGGACCCGGCGACGGTCAAGGCCGCACCGCACACCGCGCCGGTCAAGCGCCTCGACGAGGCCACGGCGGCCCGCCAGCCCAACCTTCGCTGGCGGCCCATGGCCGGCGCCGAGATGCCCTGCCCGGACTAGGGCGGTAAAAACCGAATGAACCTTTCGGGCGAACCCGGGGTATGGTTCTGGTACTAGACCGGGGGATCATGTCCGTGTGCACGGAGAAGTCACGACGAACGACGAGACGGCCCTAGAGACCACCGTCGGCGCGCGCACCGCTGCTTCATACGATCCGACTGGACCCATCGACGCCGACGAGCTTGCGCGTTTCGAGGCCCTGTACGAGCGATTCCACGCCTACGTGTTCCGGACGGCGTACGCGCTGACCGGGGACCGCGGGCTCGCCGAGGAGATCCTCCAGGACACGTTCGTGCGTGCCTATCGGCATAGGGCGAACCTGTGGACCGATCGATCGCCGCTGCCCTGGCTCAACCGCGTCGCCATCAACCTGTCCTACACGCGGCTTGGGCGTCGTCGCCTGCCGACGCGGGTCATGGACGACGTCGTCACCGACACGCTGCGTGATCAGGCCCTCGGACCCGACGAACTGGCGGAGCACCAGGAGCTGTGCGCGACGGTCCGGACCGGCATCGAGGCCCTGCCACCCAAGCATCGCAGCGTCGTGGCGCTCTACTACCTCGACGGGCTGTCGCTGCAGGAAACGGCCGAAGCCCTCGGCATCCGGCTGGGGACCGTGAAGTCCCGGCTCCACTACGCCCTCGATACGCTTCGCCGTGAGCTGATGCCGCCGACGCTTCCGACCGACGAGGTCGCGAGGCCGAAGGCCGCCCGGCCCCACGCATCGGGACGGCGGCCCGGATGATCCGCCGCCGCGCGGACGCCTGTGTCTGGTACCGTCCCGCCCTGGTCGATTTCGTCGAGCATCGCGCGCTCGGGCCGGACAGTCCGGCGGCGTTGGATCATCTCGCTCGCTGCGTTCGGTGTGAGCACGACCTGAGTGAGGTGGCGCAGACCGTCATCGCCCTCCGCCGCCTCGGGGCGCACGCTCGTGAGGTCCAGGCCCCGTCGGATGGCTGGCCGACCCTGCGCGAACGACTCGAGCGGTCCCAGCGTGCCGCCGATGATGCCGCGCGTCGCTTCCGACGCGCGTTCGGCGGAGCGGTGGTCGCGATGGCGGTCCTGGCGATGGTCGCCATCCCGAGCCTGACCGGCACGGTCACGTCGGGGCTCGACGAGGGGATCGCGGCGGTTCCGGCGGCTCGTTCACCGAACGCCGACTACGCACGCCGCTACGACCCGTACGCACAACGCCTCACGGAAGGCATCGTCCTGGCCATCGCCGGTAGCGGTCCGTCGCGGGCATCGCTCGCGGAGCGCGTCGGCGGCGGCCCCTCGTCAACGGATCGGCAAGACCGCCAACGGGCGTTCGTGACCATCCCCTTCACCCCAGAACCCACCGCGCCACGGACGGCGTACCGGACCTGACGGCGGGCGGCATCGCGCCGCTCGCGCCAGCAGAAAGGAGACATGCTTCGGCCAGAGCGGAAGCGCATTTGACACGACGGCGCCGATTGCCACATATACTGCACCGACTCCCGCGCCAGATGGGCCGGATTGGGAGGTCCAGGGCCCGTCGCGAGCGTGGATCATGGGTCGAACGAGGCCTGACGTGGCTGTCGATCCAAACACATGAGGAGGAGAAATTCGGATGATCTCGACTAAACGCCGCGGGCTGGCATTGCTCGCCGTGTTCGCCGTCGTGGTGAGCGCGTGCGGTGGTGCGACCCCGTCTGCAGCCCCTGGGTCGGTCGCCCCTGGCGAATCGGCACCACCGGCTAGCGCCCCGGCCGCGGCCGGCGGCGACTTCACGTTCGTGGTCGACAGCGAGCCGACCACCCTGGCCGGACCGCCTGATGACCTGCCGACGTCGTGGATCACGGCGTTCATCTACTCGACCCTGTATCAGCCGGACTACCAACTCGTCTACCAGCCGCTCGCCGCGGATGGCCAGCCAGAGATCTCGGAAGACGGCTTGACCTGGACGGTCAAGCTCAAGGACGGGATCACGTTCCACGACGGTACGCCGATGACTGCGGACGACGTGAAGTTCACGTACGACTTGCTGGCGTCGCCGAACTGCCGCGTCAACCCGGATGTCTGCTCGAGCATCGCGGACAACGTCACCTCCACCGAGGTCGTCGATCCGCTGACGGTCAAGTTCACGCTCAAGCAGAAGTACGCGCCGTTCTTGTCGAGCGGCCTTGGTGCCCCCCTGCTTCTCCCGAAGGCTGCGGTCGAGGCATCGTTCGCCCGCTTCGAAGAGGCAGCAGGCCGCGTCGACGCGGCGTCGGTCACCGCGCTGGTCGAGAAGGTCTCCGCAGAGACCAGTGCCGAGAACCCGAATTGCGTGGTCGCGGAAGGCGCCACCGCCCCCGAGAGCTGCCTGTTCGCCACCTACACGGGTGAGATCGAGGCCAAGCTCACGGAAGCGGGTGTCGAGCTCGCCAACAAGGCCGGCTACAACACCGGCGGCGAGTCGGGCACCGAGTTCGACCCCGAGGCCTACGCGCAGGGCATCTTCGCCCAGCTCCAGGACCTCGACAAGGCGATTGGTGCATCGTCGATCGACGCCATCGCCCAGGCCCAGAAGATCATCGACTTCGGCAAGAATCCGATCGGCTCGGGCCCGCTGAAGTTCGTCAAGTACAACGCTGGCCAGAACGTCGAGCTCGCACGCTTCGACGAGTACTTCGGCGGGACGACGAGCGTCGATCCGGCGAAGATCCCGGCCCGCGCCTTCGCGGTCGTCATCCGCAGCACGGCTGCCGCCACCGCGGCTCTCGGCAATGACGAGATCCAGTGGCAGCAGAAGATCGAGTCGGATGCGTATCTGACCGTCAAGGACAACCCGAACATCCAGATGGCGGAGTATCCGGACAACGGCTACTTCTACATCGCGTTCAACCTGCGCGACGGCCATATCTATTCGGATAAGGCCCTGCGCGAAGCCTTCTCGATGTGCATCGACCACGAGGAGACCGTCAATGTCGCCACCGGCGGCAACGGTGTCCCCGTCCGGGCCAACACCCCGCCGTTCTCGTGGGCCTACAACCCCGATGTGAAGCCGTACACCCTCGACGTCGCGGGTGCGAAGGCCAAGATCGAGGGTGCCGGTTGGGCGCTCGGTTCCGATGGCGTCTACGCCAAGGACGGCGAGCGCCTGTCTTCGATCCTGTACGTCCGGGTCGGCCGGCCGCAGCGCCTCGCATTCGCCGAGCTCGCCCGCGACCAGCTCAAGGAGTGCGGCATCGAGGTCGAAGTCCAGGAAGGCGACCTCAACACGGTCCTGATCCCGAAGGTCCTCGACTACCCGAACGACTTCGACACGTACCTCGGTGGGTGGTCAACGGCCCTCGATCCGGACGATTACTCGATCTTCCACAGCTCGGAGATCCCGTCGAAGGAGACCCCCTCGGCGAACAACTTCCCGGGCTGGCAGAACCCCGAGGCCGACCGCCTGCTGAAGGAAGGTCGCGAGGAGCTCGACCAGGAGAAGCGCAAGCAGATCTACGCTGAGTTCCAGAACCTCATCCACGATGAGCTTCCGTACTACTTCACGTGGGCGGACCTGGCGCACACCGGTCTCTCGAGTCGAGTCACTTCGCAGAACGACCCGCTCGATCTGACCAGCGTCGGCATCAACTACTACAACACGGACGCGTGGACTGTCGCTGCTCAGTGAGCCGGCGATCCTAGCGATCCCTTGTAGTGACTGAAGCACGGGCGGTGGCGAAAGCCACCGCCCGTGCCGTACCATCGACGCCGGATCCCAGAAGCCGGTGACCCAGGGCGCATGCTGCGACGAGCGGAGCACTGAATGGCTACGTACGTTTTACGCCGCCTGATCCAGGCAGTCCCGATCCTGATCGGGATCAGCGTGATCTCGTTCCTCATCATCCAACTCGCTCCGGGTGACCCCACGGACCGCTTCCGGTCCGGGCGTGTGTCACCGGAGACGATCGCGAACCTGATCCGGATGTACGGTCTCGACAAGCCACTGCCCGAGCAGTTCATCAGCTGGTTCACGACGTTCTGGACGTTTCCCTGGAACGTCGCCGCCTGGGGTTACTCCTTCGTCGACGGGCGGCCGGTCGTCGAAAAGATCTTCGACCGGATCCCATTCACGCTGGAGCTCATGGTCACGTCGCTGATCGTGACGATGATCGTGTCGATCCCGCTGGGCGTGCTCGCAGCCGTGCGGCAATACAGCTGGGCGGACAAGATCATCACGACGATGGCCACCATCGGCTACGCCCTGCCGTCGTTCGTCCTGGGCATCCTGCTGCTGTACATCTTCTCGATCAAGCTGAACCTGTTCCCATCCTTCGGCCGTCAGTCGCTCGGCCAGGAGGGCAACCTACCGGACCTCATGTGGCACCTGTTCCTGCCCGTGTGCGCCCTCGCGATCCAGCAGATCGCGGCGTGGAGTCGGTACATGCGGTCCTCGATGCTGGAGGTCCTCCAGCAGGACTATGTCCGAACGGCTCGCGCCAAGGGGCTACCAGGCTCGAAGGTGCTGTACAAACACGCGTTGAAGAACGCGCTCCTGCCGGTGATCACGCTGCTGGGCCTGAGTCTGCCCAGCCTGCTCGCTGGTGCGGCCATCACGGAGTCGATCTTCTCGTGGCCGGGTCTCGGGTATCTCGCGGTCCAGAGCGTCACGACCAACGACTTCCCGACCATCCTCGCGATCGTGATGATGGGCGGGATGATGGTGATCCTCGGGAACCTGCTGGCCGACGTGCTGTACGGCCTCGTCGACCCACGAATCAAGTACTGAGGGCCGACATGGAACGCATCGAGACCACGATCGCCCCTCGCGTGGGCACCGCCGCAAGTGGCGGCGAGCAGGATGAAGTCGATCTCATTCCGGTTCGGACGTACTGGCAGCTGGTACGCCAGCGTTTCCTCGCGCACCGGCTGGCCGTCATCGCGCTCTTCACGATGTCCACGCTCGTGGCCCTGGCGCTCATCGTGCCGACCTTGACCGGCGAGGCGTACGCCAAGACGAGCCTGTCGCAGTCGATGCTGCCACCGTCGCTGGCCCATCCGCTCGGCACGAACCAGATCGGCCAGGACATGTTCCTGCGCCTGATGAAGGGGCTCCAGACCTCGCTGATCATCGGGTTCATGTCGGTCGGGATCATCGGCCTCATCGGCGTGACCCTCGGCTCCATCTCCGGCTTCTACGGCGGGAAGATCGACAACCTGATCATGCGCTTCGTCGATGTGGTCCTGTCGCTGCCCGTCTTCTTCGTGATCCTCATGATCGTGGCGGTCCTCGGCAAGGGCTCGGCGGCCGTCGTGATCATCGCCATCGGATTGACCGGCTGGACCCTGGCCTGCCGCCTCGTCCGGGCGGAGTTCCTGAAGTTGCGAGAGGCGGACTTCGTCCAGGCGGGCCGGGCCCTGGGAGCGTCGAGCCGACGCATCATCTCCCGGCACATCCTCCCGGCATCGCTCGCCCCGGTCGTCGTCGCGGCGACCCTCGGCATCGCCGATTCGGTGGTGGCCGAGGCTTCGCTGTCGTTCCTGGGGTTCGGGATCAGCCCGCCCGAGGCGAGCCTGGGCAATCTCCTCAAGAACTTCGACGAGGATCTCCAGGTCCGCCCGTGGCTCCTGATCCCGCCCGCCGTGACCATCGTGCTGGTGGTCCTCTCCGCCAGCTTCCTCGGCGACGGCCTGCGTGATGCGCTCGACCCACGGCAGCGGGTCGAGTCCAAGTGACGGCGACGTTCCGCGACGCGGGCCGGGCCGCCCGCAAGGACCCGACCAGGCCGCTCCTCGAGATCAAGGGACTCAAGACCCATTTCTTCACGCAGGACGGGGTCGTCAAGGCCGTCGATGGCGTGAGCTACTCGATCCCTGACGGCGAGACGCTCGGGGTGGTCGGTGAATCCGGCTGCGGGAAGAGCATCACGGCGATGTCGGTCCTGCGGCTCATCAGCCGGCCCGGCCGGATCGTGGCAGGCCAGATCCTCCTCGACGGCCGCGACCTCGTGACGTTGTCCGAGGACGACCTTCGGGACGTGCGCGGCAACGCGATCTCGATGATCTTCCAGGAGCCCATGACCTCGCTCAATCCGGTCTTCACGTGCGGTGACCAGATCGCCGAGGCGGTCGCCCTGCACCTTCACGTGGGCCGCAAGTCGGCCATGGATCGGGCGGTCGAGATGCTCGGCTTCGTGGGCATCCCGGATGCCCGGCGGCGGGCGAAGGAGTACCCGCATCAGATGTCGGGCGGCATGCGCCAGCGCGTGATGATCGCCATGGCCCTCTCGACCAATCCCGCCCTGCTCATCGCCGACGAGCCGACGACCGCGCTGGACGTCACGATCCAGGCGCAGATCCTCGAGCTCATGAAAGAGATGCGGACCCGGAACGGGATGGCCATCATGCTCATCACCCACGACCTCGGCGTCGTGGCCGAGATGGCGCACGACGTCGTCGTCATGTATGCCGGCAAGATCGTCGAGCAGGCCACCGCGGAGACCGTGTTCGAGCGGCCGCATCACCCGTACACCAAGGGCCTACTCGCCTCGATCCCACGCCTCGGCGAGCGGCGCACCCGCCTCGAGGTCATCAAGGGCACGGTCCCGAACCCGCTGAATCTGCCCGCCGGCTGCCTGTTCAAGCGTCGCTGCCCGTACGCGATGCCGATCTGCGATACGGCGCCGCCCTTCCAGCAGGTCGCTCCCGGGCAGTTCTCGCGCTGCTGGCTGACACCGACCGGCGAGCCGCCGGCGGTCGGGGCGACCGCGCCGCCGGACGTGGCCGCAGCTGAGGCGGCTCGCCTCTCGGTCGAGACGATCGCGCCGACGGACGGGGCCGCAGCCGCCCAGCCGGTGGCGTCATGACCGAGGGATTCGGCGTGTCCTCCCCGCCCGAGGCGGCGACCCCGCTGCCGGTGCCACTGGAACCGGCGGCCGAGATCGTCGACGGCGTGACCCCGAAGGACGGACAGACCGACGTGCTCGTCGAGGTCAGGGACCTCGTGAAGCACTTCCCGATCTACGGAGGCATCCTCGGCGTTCGCCCGATCGGCGCGGTCCAGGCCGTGGATGGCGTCAGCTTCGACGTCCGTCGCGGCGAGACGCTCGGTCTCGTCGGCGAGTCCGGTTGCGGGAAGACTACGCTCGGCAAGGTGATCCTGCGACTGATCCCGCCGACCTCTGGCTCGGTGACCATCAACGGCCGCTCGATCTTCGAATTGAGCGACAAGGAGATGGTCGCGGTCCGGCGAGACATGCAGATCGTCTTCCAGGATCCGTACGCCAGCCTCAACCCGCGCATGACGGTCGGCGAGATCATCGGCGAGGGTCCGTACGTCCATGGCCTCACGAACAAGCGCGAGCGCGAGGAGATGGTCCGTGAGCTGCTGGCCCGGGTCGGCCTCAACCAGAGCCACATCCATCGCTACCCGCACGAGTTCTCAGGCGGCCAGCGGCAGCGCATCGGCATCGCCCGGGCGCTCGCCCTCAATCCCGAGTTCATCGTGTGCGACGAACCGGTCTCCGCGCTGGACGTCTCGATCCAGAGCCAGGTCCTGAACCTCCTCGACGACCTCCAGCAGGAGCTCGGCCTGACGTACCTCTTCATCGCGCACAACCTCGCGGTGGTCGAGCACATCAGCGACCGGGTCGGGGTGATGTACCTCGGCAAGCTCGTGGAGCTCGCGGACGTCGACGACCTGTATGCGACGCCTGCGCACCCCTACACCGTGGCCCTGCTGTCCGCGGTGCCCGAGACCGACCCGCGCAAGCGCAAGAAGCGGATCGTCCTGAAGGGCGACGTCCCATCGCCGGTCGCCCCGCCGTCGGGCTGCCGGTTCCACACGCGGTGCTGGCTGCGCGAGCGGCTCGGCAATCCGGAGCGTTGCGCGGTCGAGGAGCCCCTGTTGCGCGAGATCCGGCCCGGCCAGCAGACGGCCTGCCACTTCAGCGAGGACATCACCCCGCAGACGATCGAGGTCGTCAGCCGGACTGCGGACCACGTGGCCACCGCGGAGCCGGCGGCGAGCTGAGTCATCGACGCCGAGGGCCGCGAGTCCCTTCCGAGGCGACGAACCGTCAGCGAACGGGCCGCCCAGCGTGAACGCATGCAGCGGGGCGGCCGCGACCGGTACTCGAGCCTGCTGCGGACCCTGCAGGCGGGCCAGGAGCTGCCATGGCAGCAGCAACGGCGCGGCCGCCGAATCACGTGGCACCCGATCGCCGGCACGCTCTTGCGGGTGGCCCTCGTCGGCGTCCTGCTGTACTTCGGCGTGACCGCCGCCATCGGGCTCTGGCGGGACAGCCGGGTCGAGGTCTGGGCGGGGCCCGACGCGTCAGTGACATCGGGCCAGCGCCTGGAGGGCTGCGCCCTGATCTCGACCGAGACCATCCGTCCGATGGGGTTCCAGCCCGATGCGGACTTCCCGCCGACGGGCTACACGCTCGGAACGATGACGCTGTATCGGATCGCCAACACGCCCGAAGGCCAGTCCGGCAACATCGTCGCGGTCAAGCTCGAGACTTCGGCCGTCGGTCGCATCTTCCGGGCCACGCCCGACTGCAGCTGACCGGAGCGTCCCGTGGCTCGCGTCCGCCGGGCTTGGCTCGTCGCGCTGCTCGCCATCGTGGTCGGGGCGTGCGCGAGTGCCCCGAGCCCACGACCGTCGCCGGTCCCGTCCGCCGCCCCGACGGTCGCACCGACCCCCTCACCGCCCCCCGAGCAGACACTGACGATGGCCATCGGGGGCGAACTATCGGGTGGCCTGTCGAATGCCGCGACCGGCCCGGACACGCCGCGGGTCGCCTCGTTCCTGTTCGACGGGCTGTACGGCCTCGATGCGCACCTGGCGCCCGTTCCGCGGCTCGCCACCGGCCTGGCTACCGTGTCGGCCGATGGGACCCTCTGGACGATCCGCCTGCGAAGCGGGGTCACGTTCCACGATGGCACGCCGCTGACGGCTGACGACGTCGTCCGGACGTACGAGATCGCTCGAAGCCCGAACTGCCGCTTCGCCCGCTCGCTGTGCGCCGGCCCCGCCATCGTGGCCGTCGACAAGGTGGACGACCTCACTGTGGCGTTCACGCTCCGGGCGCCGCTCGCGAGCTTCGCCACGACCTACCTCGGTATCTGGATCGAGAGCGCGGCGGCCGTGGATGCCTCATACGCGCGCTTCAGCGATGGCATCGACGCGGTATCGGCCGCCGAAACGACGACGTTCCTCGACGAAGTCGCGACCGAGGAGGCGAACCCGACCGGCCCGGCCGGGGATGATGGCGCCCCGACCATCGACTACGGCCGGTTTCGCGCCGACGGCGAGGCGCTCTTGACGAAGGCCGGCGTGGCCCTCCCGAATGAGGCGTCCTATACGGCCGACGGGGTGCTCGACGTGGACGCCTATGTCCGCGACGTCGCGGCCCGGATCCGCGCGGTCGATGCGACCTTCACGGGCCGGCCGGTCGACGCGCTCGCCGCGGCCTACCCCTACCTCGACCTGCAGGTCCAGCCCGTCGGCAGCGGGCCGTTCCGGCTCGCGGCCACCGAACCGGGCGAGGCGCTGGAGCTAGTGGCGAACGACACCTACTTCCTGGGCGCGCCGACGATCCGGCGCATCACCTTCCCGATCCTGCCCGATCCCGCCGTCGCGGGGCAGGCGCTCGCCGACGGCGACATCGACTGGCAGCCGGACCTCCCGGCCCCGGTCTTCGATGCCATCCGCGAGGACCCGGACCTGAGCTTCGTCGAGTACCACGAACCGAGCTTCCTCGGCCTGTACTTCAACCTGCACCCCGAGTCGGGCACGCTCTTCGTCGATCGCAACCTGCGTCAGGCGGTGGCGTACTGCTTCGACAAGCCGACGACCGCGACGACCGCCACCGACGCCGGGGGAGCGGCGATCTACAGTGAGATCCCACCCGAGTCGTGGGCCTACCCGAGCACCGGCCTCGAGCTCTACTCCGTCGACCATGTGCGCGCCAAGTCACTTGTCGAGGCGTCGGGCTGGACGCTCGGCGAGGACGGGATCTATGTGAAGGACGACCGGCGGCTGTCCACGGTGGTCGCCGTGCGCGCCGGCTATCCGCAGCGCACCCGTTGGCTGGAGCTGGTCGCCGAGCAGGTGCGCGACTGCGGCATCGAGCTGCGCATCGCCGAGGTCCCGTTCGCGTCGATCGTGCGGATGCTCGACGTCTACCCGCACGTCAACGCCGCCGCCCCCGAGGCGCGCCGGCCATTCGACGCCTACCTCGGCGGGTTCAACACCACCGTGGAGCCGGACCCGTTCCGGCTATATCACTCGAGTGAGTGTTCGTCGGCCGAGCGATCGTCCACGTTCAACTACATCTGCTACGCGAATCCCGCGGTGGATCGCCTGATCGAAGCCGGCCGCAGCGAGACGGACCCGGCCCGTCGCGCGGACCTCTACCACCAGTACGCGGTCGCCCTGTCGCAGGACCTGCCGGTCATCTACGCCTGGTCCGACCTCGCGCGCGAGGGCCTCCGGTCGAGCATCGACACGACCGCCGTGGGCGGCCTCGACCTCCGTTCTCCGACCTGGTACGAGCCGATCGAGAAGCTGACGAACGTCCGCTAGGACCGGACCGCGTCCGGCACCGCGACTCCCGCCGGCTGGCGGAAGTGGCAGGCGCACAGGTGATCGGCGCCCAGGTCGATCAGCGGCGGCACCTCGGCGGCGCAGATCTCGGGGTTGCCCAGCTGGGCCCGCAGCGGGCAGCGCGGGTGGAAGCGGCAGCCCTCCGGCGGATTGACCGGGCTCGGGACGTCGCCGGTCAGGATCACGCGCTGGCGGCGGATCGGGGTCCGGGACCGGGATGGCCGACATCAACGCCGAGGTGTACGGGTGCTCCTGGTGGCGGAACAGCTCGCGCCGATCGGCGAGCTCGGCGATGCGGCCCAGGTACATCACGGCGACCCGGTCGCTGATGTGCTCCACGACGCCCATGTTGTGGGCGACGAACACGTAGGTCAGGCCGAGCTCCCGCTGGATGTTGCGCAGCAGGTTGAGCACCTGGGCCTGGATCGAGACGTCGAGGGCCGACACGGGTTCGTCGCAGACGACGAGGTCCGGCTCCACGACGAGGGCGCGGGCGATGCCGATGCGCTGGCGCTGGCCGCCACTGAACTCGTGCGGGTAACGGCGGGCGTGATAGCGCTGGAGGCCGACCATGTCCATCATCCGCTCGACCTTGGCCCGTCGCTCGGCGTCGCTGCCCAGGCCGTGGATCCGCAGCCCCTCGCCGATGCTGTCCCCGATCGGCTGGCGCGGGTCGAGGCTGGCGTACGGGTCCTGGAAGATGATCTGCATGCGGCGCCGGTACGGCTTGAGCGCCGCACCCGTGACCTTGGTGATGTCCTCGCCGTCGAAGTGGATCGTTCCCGATGTCGGCTCGATGAGGCGCAGGATGAGCCGGCCGACCGTCGTCTTGCCGCAGCCCGACTCGCCGACGAGCCCGAGGGTCTCGCCACGGCGGATGTCGAAGCTGACGCCGTCGACCGCCTGCACGTAGCCGATCGTCCGCTGGAGGACGCCGCCGCGCACCACGAAGTGCTTGACGAGGTCGCGGACCTCGATGAGCGGGGGGGCGGCGGCACCCGGGGCGCTGGGGAGGGCCGCGGCCGCCGATACTGGGGTGGTCGGCGCCGCGGCCGGCGGCACGGGGGGCGTCGGCGGGGTCGCCGGACCCGGCACGGCGGTCAAGACTGGGTCTCCGGCCGCGGCATGAGCCCACCCGCCGCGTCGTGGTACAGCCAGCAGCGGACCTCATGGCCGGGAGCCACGGGCAGCAGCTCCGGGTGGACCTCTGTGGCGAGGACCACGTCCTCGGCGATCCGGGTCTCGCAGCGCGGCGCGAAGCGGCAGCCCTTCGGCAGGTCGACGAGATTGGGCACGTTGCCGGGGATGACCGCCAGCTCGTCCTTGACCTCGCCGACGACCGGGATCGAGCCGATGAGTCCGCGGGTGTACGGGTGCATCGGCTTGCGAAAGAGGGTCACGACGTCCGCGTGCTCGACGATCTCGCCGGCGTACATAACCGCGACGCGGTCGCACATCTCGGCGACGACCCCCAGGTCGTGGGTGATGAGCACGATGGCCGTCCCGGTCTCGTCGCGCAGGTTGCGCATCAGGTCGAGGATCTGGGCCTGGATCGTCACGTCCAGGGCCGTCGTCGGCTC
>Ga0193738_1000752_pt1 | contig 14816 bp, 11 predicted proteins | sample L2a1metaG_FD_144927 | JGI IMG/M metagenome (GOLD analysis project Ga0193738, IMG submission 144927) | Soil microbial communities from a riparian zone of the East river system, Colorado, United States - L2a1 | ecosystem: Environmental > Terrestrial > Soil > Riparian zone | place: USA: East River...
AAGGCCCGGGAAGAGGCCGAGCGCAAGGCCCGCGAAGAGGCGGAGCGCAAGGCCCGCGAAGACGCCGAGCGCAAAGCCCGTGAGGAGGCCGAGCGCAAAGCCCGTGAAGAGGCCGAGCGCAAGGCTCGCGAAGAAGCTGACCGCAAGGCCCGTGAGGAAGCCGACCGCAAGGCCCGCGAAGAAGCTGACCGCAAGGCGCGTGAGGAAGCCGAGCGCAAGGCCCGCGAAGAAGCTGACCGCAAGGCCCGTGAGGAAGCCGAACGCAAGGCCCGCGAAGAAGCTGACCGCAAGGCGCGTGAAGAAGCCGAACGCAAAGCCCGCGAAGAAGCTGAACGCCGGGAACGGGACCGGCTGGAACGGGAGCGCCTCGAGGCCGAACGGCTCGCTGACGAATCGAGGCGCCGGGCCGAGCAGCTCGAACTCGACCGGCGCGAGGCCGAGCGACAGGCGGACGAAGCGCGGCGCGAGGCCGCGCGCCTGGAGCGCGAACGGGCCGAGGCGGCGCAGCGCGAGCGCGACCAGCGCGATCGCGAACGCCTCGAGGCCGAACGCGCCGAGCAGGAACGCGCGGAGCGCGAAGAACGTGAACGCGAGGAGCGCGAGCAACGCGATCGCGCCGCTCGCGGCCCGCTGGTCCCGCCGCCCGTCTCGGTCGGCGGCGGTTGGCTGATACCGCCGAATAACGCCTCATCGTTCGAGCCGCCGGTCCCCGACCAGCAACCCGCCCCGCCTCCCGCGCCGCTGCCACTCGGCGCTGCGAAGCCGTATCCGATCTACGTCCCGCCCACCGAGCCCGCGTCGTGGAACGCCCACACGCCGGCGGATCCGCCCGTGAGCGAGACCAGGGCGCCGCTTGCGGCGGCCGCGCCGCCACCGCCGCCGGCCGTGTCGATTTCACTCGCGCCCGCCGCCGCGGGGCCCATCGGGATCAAGCTGCAGGGTGCCGAGGACGAATACGCGCCGGCGCGTTCGGAAAGCCGGCGCGAACCGATCGACGAGGAGATGTCGGCCGCGGGGGCCTACGGCGGGTACACGCCGCCGAAGGAGGTCCGGCCGGTCCCCTGGAAATTGATCGCCGCGGGCGTCGCCCTCGTCGCGGCCACCTACGCGATCTCGAACGGCTTTGCGCCTGCGGCCGCGCCCGTCGTCGACACGGTCCGCCGGGTAATCCCGTCGAAGCCCGCGAGCCCGGGCACCGCGCCGATCGCCGCCAACGTCGGCCGGCTGACCATCAGCTCGCAACCGCCCGGCGCGAAAGTCACGCTGGACGGAAAGCCCGCGGGCGAAACGCCGCTGACGATCGACGGCGTGAAGCCGGGCCGGCATGTGATCGCGGTAGTCGGTCCCGAGGGCTCGGCCAGGCGCACGGTGCGCGTCGAGGCCGGCCAGGCGCTGGCCTTGGACATCCCGCTGTACTCCGGCTTCGTCGCGGTGTCGGTGCCGTTCGTGGTCAACGTCGCGGAAGGCGGCAGGTCGCTGGGCACCAACGAGAACCCGATCATCCTTAGCCCGGGCCGGCACGACCTCCGCCTCAGCAACAAGGAACTGAACTACACCGCCACCGAAACGGTGGACGTCGTCGCGGGAGAAACCACGCGGCTCAATCTCGACCCGCGCGGCCGCGCCAACTTCAACGCCGCCCCCTGGGCCGAGGTCTGGATCGACGGCGCGAAAGTTGGCGAGACGCCGCTGGCGAACGTCGCGGTCCGTCTCGGCGTGCGCGAGATCGTCTTCAAGAATCCGCAGTTTCCCGACAAGAAGCAGACGGTCACGGTCACGGCCGGTCCACCCGTGAGCCTCTCGATCGACTTCCTCAAGTAAGCTCGCAGTACAATTCGCGCAGGATGGTTGTTCTGCGTTGACGCCGCGCCCCCTGCTGCTCCGCCGGCTGCGCGAGCTGCACGTCGTGGATGCCGAGGCCGAAGCGGCGCTGGAACACAACGGCATCATCACTGTCGCCGATCTCGAGCTCGCGCTGGCCGAACAGCGGCCGGCCGTCGCCGCGCCATCGTTCGCGCGCGCGCTGCCGGCGATCGCCGGGGAACAGCGGCCGATCACGCTCGGCCGCGCCTGGGATGTCGCGAGCGCGCTGATCGGGACGATCTCGAAGCACTGTTCTGCCGTCCTGGCGCTGGAGGTCTCGGGGAGCATCCGGCGCGCCGAGCCGCTGGTCCAGGGGATCGTCATCGTCGGCCGGGCCGCCGACCCGATGCGCGCCGTCCAGGATATCTGCGCGCTTCCCCACGTCAGCGAGGTCCTGCATCGGAGCGCGAGACGGACGCTCCTGATCTTCGAAGGCTACGAAGCTGACGTCCGCATCTGCCCTCGGGACGAGTACGGCACCGTGCTGTTTACGACGACCGGCCCCGCGCCGCACGTCGTCGAGGTGCTGAAACGCCGCGCGCGGCGGCTGTCGTCGTCGGAGAATGAGGTCTACACCCGCGCCGGGCTCGCCTACCTGCCCCCGGAGACGCGGCACACACCCGACGCGATGGAGCGGGCGGAGTCGCGCGCCATCCCGGCGCTCGTGCAACGGGCGGACATCCGCGGCGACCTCCACATGCACACGAACTACAGCGACGGCCGCGATTCGCTGCGTCACATGGTCCACGCCGCGCGTGCACTGGGGTACGAGTACATCGCGATCACGGATCATTCCGAGCACTCCGCCGCATCGCGCTCGCTCACGCTCGACGATCTCGCGCGGCAGCGGGACGAGATCGAGCGCGTCCGCGAGGAAGTGCCCGGGATGGCGATCCTTCACGGCATCGAAGCCGACATCCTTCCGAATGGCTCGCTCGACTGTCCCGACGCCGTCCTCGCCTCGCTCGACATCGTCCTCGCCTCGCTGCACGACTCGGACGGGCAGGACGGCAATCGTCTGACCAAACGCTGCCTGGGCGCCATACGCCATCCCCTGGTGTCGGTCATCACCCACCCGGCGAACCAGCTGGTCGGGCGGCGAGAGGGCTACGACATGGACTACGAGGCCGTCTACGCCGCCGCCGCGGAAACCGGGACTGCTCTCGAGGTGGACGGCGCCCCGTCACATCTCGACCTGGACGGGGAACGAGCCGGGGCCGCCGTGCGGGCCGGCGTCACGCTGGTCATCGACAGTGACTGCCATCGCTCGCCGGCGCTCGACCGCCAGATGCAGATGGGGGTCGGGACCGCCCGGCGCGGGTGGGTCGAGGCCCGCCACGTCCTCAACACCCTGCCCCTGCCAGACGTGCGGGCCTTCCTGGCCCGAAAGCGCACTAGCGCCTAACCTGCGCGGAATTGCACGCTGGGGCGTGCCGCGACGTAGCCGCAGGCGAAGGCGGTGCTACACTCGGAAGTGCCCGCCTGCGTCGTCCGGAACCGCACATGACCCGATTACTGCTGCCCGCTTTGCTACTCGTCGCGCCGGTGGTGACGTCCGGACAGGCGTCGCCGTCCGCGACCGAGACCGCCCGCGCGCTGCAGCAGAAGTACGACCTGGTGAAGGACTTCACCGCCGACTTCACGCACACGTACGAAGGCGGCGTGCTGAAGAAGAAGACGACCGAGAGCGGGACGGTTCAGGTCAAGAAGCCGGGCCGCATGCGCTGGGAATACGCGCGGCCGGAAAAGAAGACGTTCGTATCGGACGGACGCCGAATTTACTCGTACGTGCCAGCTGACAAGCAGGTCATCCATAGCGCCGTGCCGTCCGACGACGAAGCGACGACGGCGGTGCTGTTCCTCGCCGGCAAGGGCAACCTGCTGCGCGACTTCAACGTCGTCTTTGCCGACGCGCCGAGCGCCAACACCGTCGCCCTGCGGCTGAACCCGAAGAAGAAGCAGCGCGACTACGACTGGCTGGTGCTGACGGTCGATCGCGCGACGATGCAGATTCGCGGGCTGACGGCGGCCGACCAGCAGGGCGGACGCTCGTCTTTCCAGTTCGCCAACTTCAAGGAAAACACCGGGCTGGCCGATCGCGTCTTCGAGTTCAAAATACCGAGAGGCGTCGATGTCATCACTGCTGGATCGGGCCGCTGATATGCGCAGGTTCGCTCTCGCGTTGATCCTGGCCGCCGCCGGCGCCGCCGGCTGCGCGTCGAGCGGGTCGATCAAGCTCGCGCGCGAGGCCGAGCTGGCGCACGACTACGACCGCGCCGTCGTCGAGTACACGAACGTCGTCCGCGCCGATCCCGCCAACCGCGAGGCGCAGACATCGCTCGTTCGCGTCAAGCTTCGAGCCGCGCAGGAACATACGGCCCGGGGCAGGCGCTTCTCGGGCCTCGATCGCTACGAAGAGGCGGTCGTCGAATACCAGCTCGCGAACGAGCTGAATCCGACCGACCCGCTGGTTGAAAAGGCGCTGAAAGAAGCGCGCCAAAAACTGCGGACGAAGGTCGCCGTGACGCGCGGCGATCGCACCGAGCTCCAGAGCCTCGTCGAGCGGTCCCGCGATCAGCCCGCGCCGGGGCTGGACCTGCCGGACGTCAAGCTGCCGGGTTCCCTGGTCTTCGGCAGCGGCGCGACTTCGCGCGCGGTCTTCCAGACGGTCGCGCGATTCGCCAACCTGAGTCTCATCTTCGATTCGTCGTTCCGCGATCAGCCGCTGACCATCGACCTGCGCGACCAGACACTCGACACCGCGATGGCTGCGCTGACCGCCAGCACGAGAACCTTCTACCGCGTGACCGCGCCGAAGACGGTGACGATCGTGCCCGACACGCCGGCCAAGCGGCGCGAGTACGAGGAGTCGATCGTCCAGACCTTCTACCTGAGCAACGCCGACCTGAAGGAAACGATCGACCTGCTTCGCGTCGTCATCGACATCCGGCAAATCTCGCCGACGACGAGCACCAACGCGATTTCGATCCGGGACACACCCGAGCGGATCGCCGCCGCCGGGAAACTGATCCGCGCCATCGACAAGGCGCGCCCCGAAGTCATCATCGACGTCGAGCTGCTGGAAGTGGACCGCACCCGGCTGCGGGACTACGGCATCCAGATCGCGTCGCCCGGTTCAGCGGGTATCTCCGGATCGATCGACATCAATCGCGACGACTTCACCCTCGCGAACCTGAAGAACCTGACCGCGGCGGACGTCTTCCTGTCGGGGATTCCGGGCATCTACTACCGCCTGCTCAAGAACGATAGCGCGACCAGGACGCTGGCGAACCCGCAGCTGCGCGCGCCTGAAGGCCTGGCTGCGACCGCCCGCTTCGGCGAGCGGGTCCCGGTGCCGATCACGACGTTCGCGCCGATCGCGGCCGGCGGTGTCAACACGCAGCCGATCACCTCGTACGCGTACGAGAACATCGGCGTCAACATCGACATTACCCCGCGTCTTCACCACAACGACGACGTGACGTTGAACCTGAAGATCTCGCTGTCGAACATTTCCGGGACGGGTTTCGCGGGACTGCCGACCTTCGGCAACCGTGAGATCTCGACGACCATCCGGCTGAAGGACGGCGAAACGAACATGCTCGCGGGTCTGATCCGCGACGAAGAACGGACAGTGCTGTCGGGCGTCCCCGGCCTGAGCGACATCCCCCTGATCGGCCGCCTGTTCGCGAACAACCACCGCGAATCGCTCCAGAGCGACATCATCCTCACGCTGACGCCGCACATCGTGCGCGTGCTGGATCTGACCGAGGCCGACCTCAAGCCGTTCAGGCTCGGCCGCGATTCGGGCGCCGCGTCGCTGTCGGAGATTCTCGGCGGCGGAGCCCCAGGCCCGCCGCGCGACCTCGACGCCGAACAGCAGCCGCCGTCACTCGCGCCGGCCCCGCCAACCGGAATGCTCCCGCCGCCGCCCGCGACGATGACGGCGCCGGCGCCCCGGGTGACCGCGCCGCCCTTCCCGCAGCCGCTCCAGGGCACGATGCCTGGAACGCCACTGCCGATCTCGCAGCCTGTGCCCCCGAAAAAGCCTGGCGGCGGAGGCAGCTAGTCCGCCGGCCACGGCTTAGCTATTCACTCTCTCCACCTGCGCGCCCAGCATCGTCAGCCGTTCGATCAGGTTGGCGTAGCCCCGCTCGACGGTTTCGAGCGGCGTGACGCGGCTCTCCCCTTCGGCCGCCAGGGCGGCGGCAATCAGCGCCATCCCGGATCGCAGATCGCGGCTGTCGAGCGCGCGGCCGCGCAGCTTCGTCGGGCCGTTGACGATGATCCGGTGCGGGTCGCAGAGAAACAGGTCCGCGCGCATCGCGCTCATCTGTTCGAGCGCGAAGAGGCGCAGTTCGTAGAGCCAGTCGTGGACCAGCGTGCGGCCGTCGGCCTGAGTTGCGAGCACGGTGACCAGGCTCACGAGGTCGCTCGGGAAGCCGGGCCACAGCCCGGTCGTGATGCGCTTGGCCGCGTGCAGCTTCGACGGGCCGACCACCAGCGTGTCGGAGTCATAGGTGCACTTCAGCCCCATCTTCTTGAGCGGTGACGCGATGACTTCCAGATCCTGCGAGCGCGCGCCCGTCACTGCGATCTCGCCGTTCGTGATCGCGGCGACCACTCCCCAGCTCCCGGCTTCGATGTAGTCACCGGCGAGCGTGTGCGACGCGCCGGTGAGACGCGCCGGTGGATGGACCCGAATGCGCGGAGTGCCGACCCCCTCGATTCCGACACCCATCGCCTGCAGGAACTCGCAAAGCTCGATGACGTGGGGTTCCATCGCCGCATGGCGAATCTCTGACGGTCCTTTCGCAGCCGCGGCCGCCAGCAGCGCCGTTTCCGTACCGGTGACCGAGGCTTCATCCAGGTAGAAGGACGCGCCGATCAAGCCGGACGGCGCGTGCATCGCGTGACCTGGTTCGTCGAGCGGCAGCGCGCCCATCGCCGTCAACGCCTCGATGTGCGTGGCGATCGTGCGCCGCGCCGGGAAGTCTCCCCCCGGCGGCGCGAGCCGCGCCGATCCACGCCGCGCAATGAGCGGCCCCAGCAACAGCACCGAGCCGCGAAGCTTGCCGACGAGCACGGGATCCGGTTGGTCGCCGCTTACGGTCGCGCACTGGATGCGCAGGTGGGTAGTGCCCTTCCCTTCGACGCGCGCGCCAAGTGCCTCGACGATGTCGAGCAACACCCCGACGTCGCGAATCCGCGGCACGTTGAACAACTCGCACGGCTGGTCGGTCAGCATGCAGGCCGCGATCAGCGGCAACGCCGAGTTCTTGTTGCCCTCGACCGCAACACGGCCCGAAAGTGCACGCCCGCCGATGATCTTCAGTGATGCCATATCAGAATCCCAGGTAAACAATTTCGTCTCGGAGCTCGACGCCGAACCGCTCGCGCACACCGCTCCGGCATTGCTCGATCAACTCGCGGATCTCGGCGGCCGTAGCGGTCCCTTCGTTGACGATGAAGTTGCCATGCGTCGGCGACACGCGCGCGGCGCCGACGCGGGCGCCTTTGAGGCCGGCGCGATCGACCAGCGCACCGGCCGACAGCGGGATGCCGTCGGGAACGCGATCGACGGCCGGGTCAGGATTCTGAAAAATACAACCGGCACTGGCCGCGTCAAGCGGCTGTGTGTGCTTGCGATAGGCCAGCGATTCCCTGGCGGTTTGACGCAGGATCGAGGGCTCGCCGAGTCCGGTCTTGGAGTCGGCCGATAACACGATCTCGCCAGTGCGCTGCAGGCGGCTGCGGTCGTAGCCGAACTCCATGCCGGCGGTGGTCACGCGGCATTCCTCGCCGTCCCTGGTCACGAGATCGACCGCTTCCACCAATTCCGAGATCAGGCGCCCCTTGAAGTGCGCGTTGCCGTAGATGGCTCCGCCAACGGTTCCGGGCGTCCCGGCCCACGCTTCCAGGCCGGAGACGCCGCGGTTGATCGTCCAGCGCACCAGGCCGTTGATGGTGAGCCCGCCGTCGGCTCGCACGATACTGTCCGAAACGGCGCGCGCTTCCCCGCCGTGCATCCTGATCACCAGGCCCCGGACGCCGGTATCCGACACCAACACGTTCGATCCGCCGCCGAGCATCGTCACCGGCAGGCCGTCTGCGCGGGCGGCCGCGAGCGCCGCGCGCACTTCCGCGGCGTTCTGCGCACGCAGCAGCCAGTCCGCCGGGCCGCCGACGCGGAAGGTGGTCAGCGCGCCGAGTGGCGCGTCGCGCTCGACTCGCGGCAGCCCAGCCACGTTCATCGCACCACGCCCCTGAGACCCGCCTCCCGCCGTCGCAGCTCCGCGATCGCGTCTTCGCGCGTCACGACGTCGAATTCGATCCAGTCGCCGGGCGCGAGCTGTCCGGCAATCGGCAGGTCCGCGCTGATCACGTTGCCGATCGTCGCGTAGCCGCCGGTGGTCGCGCGCTCGGCCAGCAGCAGGATCGGCTGCCCGGACGCCGGGACCTGGATCGCGCCGTAGGGCATCGCTTCCGACAGGATGTCGGCCGCGCCCGCATGCGTGAGCGCCGGGCCGTCGAGACGGTAGCCCATGCGGTTCGACTGCGGGTTGATGGTGAAACGCGCATGCACCAGCAGTCCCCACGCGTCGTCAGTGAACCGATCGCGGTGCACGGACGGCACGACGCGGAGATGCGCGCCGCCGATGGGCATCTCGAGCGGGTGCCCGATGACGGCACGCCCGGCGACATCCTGGGCGATCGGCAGGACGTCGCCCGCCCGCAGTGAGCGGCCGCCGAACGGCCCCATCCGGCTGACGAGGTGCGTGGCGCGGCTGCCGAGCGTGGCCGGGACGTCGAATCCGCCGCGCACGGCCAGCGTCATTCTTGTGCCGCTGACGCGCGTGCCCCATTTCAGATGCGCCCCGAGCCGCACCGTGAACGGCGCATTGATCGGCGCGGGCTTGCCTTCGATCGTCACGGAGATGTCGGCGCCTGTGAGGGCGCAGACGATGTCGCTATCGGCCACGAGTTCGGGACCGAGCAACGTAATCTCGAGCGCCGCGGCCGACGGCGCGTTACCAAGGAGCTGATTCGCGAGGCGATGCGAGTAGGAATCCATCGGCCCGGAAACCGGCACGCCGAGGCCCTGGTATCCGACACGCCCAAGATCCTGAACGGTCGTCATCATGCCTGGCTTGGCAACAGTGAAGGCGCTCACGCGTCGCCCCACTCGGTAGACGCGCGGTACTCCGCCTCGGAGATGCGCCGAAATCTCGCGCGATCGCCGGGGTGAAAGAGAAACGGGATTCGACGCTCGGGATCGTAGGGCCGGATTGGGCTGCGGCCGATCAGGTTCCATCCGCCAGGCGTTTCTGCCGGGTAGATGCCGGTCTGTCCGGCCGCGACCGCAACCGATCCCGCGGGAACGCGCAATCGTGGTGACGACCGGCGCGGTGCCGCGATGCGCGGATCCACCGACGCCATGTACGCAAATCCAGGAACGAAGCCGACGACATAAACGCGGTACTCACGAGCCAAGTGCCGCGAGATGACCTCGTCGACGCCGCACTTCCCGAACGCCGCGACGTCGGCGAGATCCGGGCCATACGGGCCGTCGTAGCACACCGGGACTTCGACGAGCGGGCCGGAGACGGCAGCCTGCGCCGGCAACGTCGCGGCGATCTCGCGCAGCGTCCGCTCGACCGTACCGGCCCTGTCCGACAAGGGGTCCACGTACACCATGACGGACCGATAGCCGACCACGACGTCGGTGATCGGGAGTCTCGCGGCTCCAACCGCCTGCGCGATCTGGACCGCCCGCGCGTTGACCTCGGGGTCGATCCGTTCCGGCAGCTCGATCAGCCATCCGGCATCACCCGCGGCGAGGACCCGCGCGTCCATCACTTAGCGATGGCCTCGCGCCTCGAGCGCCGTCAGCAGCTTCTGGTGGATGTTCTCGAACCCGCCGTTCGACATGATCACGACGAGATCGCCGTTGCGCGCTTCCTTCGCGACCGTATGGACGATGTCGTCGACGCGCGGCACGAAGCGCGCGTCCTGGCCGGTACACTTGAGAGCTTCGACCAGTCCCTCGACCGACAACCGCTGGTCCTCGGGAAGCGTCGAGCGAAAGATCTCCGGAAGCAGCACGCGATCGGCCTTTGCGAAGGCGCGCGCAAACTCGTCCTGGAACACCTTGCGGCAGGAGGTCGCGGATCGGGGCTCGAAGATCGCCCAGATGCGGCGGTCCGGATAGGCCGATCGCACACCGGCGAGCGTTTCGCCGATCGCCGTCGGATGGTGCGCGAAATCGTCGTACACCGCGACGCCCGCAGCGGTGCCGCGCAACTCCAGGCGGCGCCGCACACCCTTGAAGGTGCGTAGCCCCTCGGCCATCGTGTCAGTGTTGAGGCCGACAGCCGCACCGACCGCAAGCGCGGCGAGCGCGTTCCTGACGTTGTAGGCGCCGAGCATCGGCACTTCGAACGTGCCGATCGGCGCGCCGCGACGGCGAACGCCGAAAGCGGTCGAGCCCTCCTGGACGCGCAGGTCGTGTGCCTGCCAGTCGGCCGTGCTCGACAGGCCGAATGTCTCGACGCGGCAGCGCGCGTTCTCCGTCAACGCCAGCGCCTCGGCGTCGTCGGCCCCCGCGAGCAGCAGGCCGCGGCGCGGGATCAGGTTGACGAAGCGGCGGAAGGCCAGGCGGATCGACTCGAGATCCGGGTAGATGTCGGCGTGGTCGTACTCGAGGTTATTGACAACGGCGATGTCGGGCAGGTATTTGAGGAATTTTGCGGTCTTGTCGAAAAACGCGCTGTCGTACTCGTCGCCTTCGATGACGAATTCGCGGCCGCCGCCGACCCGGTAGCTGCCGCCGAAGTTGTCCGCGATCCCGCCGATCAGGACGCTCGGATCGGCACCGCCATGCGTCAGCAACCAGCCAGTCAGCGACGTGGTCGTGGTCTTCCCATGCGTGCCGGCGATGACGACCGAACGCGCGCCCCACAGGAAGTGATCCCGCACCGCCTCGGGCAGCGAGCAGTACCGGATCTTGCGGTCGAGCACTTCCTCGAGCTCAGGATTGCCGCGAGAGATCGCGTTGCCGACGACCACGAGATCGAGGTCGGCGGTGATGTGGCTGGCGTCGTAGCCCTGGAGCGTGGTGATCTTCTGCTCCGCCAGGAAGTCGCTCATGGGCGGATAGACGTTCTGGTCCGAGCCGCGGACGTCGAACCCGCGCGTCTTGAGCATCGCGGCCAGTGTGGCCATGGCCGTCCCACACACGCCGATCAGATGCACACGTTTCATGCGACCGCCGCCTCCTCGATGATCACTGCTGGTTTCGGGCCGGCGACGACCCGCGCGCGGACGCCGAACGGCAGCGTCAGGCACGCGCCGGTGGTATGTCCGGATGGCAGGCCGAACAGCACCGGCCCTGGAAATCCTTCGAGCAGGTCGGACAGGACCGCCTTGATGAGCGGGCCGCCATCAGCCGGCTCGTCGCAACGCGGGAGTTCCCCGAAGACGATGGCCGAGGCGCGCGCCATCAGGCCGGACAGGCGCAGCTGCGTCATCATGCGATCGATCCGGTACGGCCGTTCGGACACTTCGTCGATGAAGAGGATGTGACCCGCCGGCGGATCGAACGCATAGGGCGTGCCGAGCGACGCGACCAGCTGTGTGAGCGTGCCGCCGACGAGCACGCCTGACGCCTCGCCGCTCTGCAGCACCGCCAGGTCCGGGTGAGCGATGACGCCTGCCGCGACAGGCCGCCGGAGCACTCGGTCGAACGTGTCGCGGTCGTAGCCGGCTTCGCCCTTCGCCAGCCGGCCCTCGAGCATCGGTCCATGGAAGGAGACCATGCCGCATCGTCCGTTCAGCCAGGCAAGGATCGACGTGTTGTCGCTGTAGCCGATGAAGGCCTTCGGAGCGCGGCGAATCTCGGAGGCGTCGAGCAGCGGCAGGAGTTGCACGCTGCCGTAACCGCCGCGGACGGCAATGAGGGCGGCAACGCTCGGGTCGAGCCACGCCCGCAGGAAGGCCGCGGCGCGAACGGAAGCGCTCCCCGCGGTGTAGCGCGAACGGGCGAAGACGGACTCCTCGTACACCGGCTCGAAACCGAGACGGCGCAGTTCGGCAACACCCTCGTCGAAGGCCTCGCGGGCAAAAGAACTGGCGGGCGCGACAACGGCGACGCGGTCGCCGGGCCGCAACGCGCGCGGCTTCAACATGAAGCTAGGCGAACCTCGCCATCTCGGCGGCGACGGCCTGGTGCTCGTCGCGCCCGAGAATCGCGCGCAGTTCGGCGCCGCTGGCGGGGCGACGGCGGGGCGGCGCCAGAAAGCGTTCTTTGACGCGGCGATGACGCTTGAGCGCGTCCTCGACGCGCTTGACCGGAAGCCGGCCCTTTTCGACCGCGTAGATGATCGCTTCAAGCGCGGCCATCTGCTGCTCGGGCTGCGGCGCGCACATCAGCACCGCGTCGCAACCGGCGGCAATCGCCTGGATCGTGGCCTCGCTGTGACCATAACGGCTGCTGATGGCCTTCATCTCGAGGTCGTCGCTCAGGATGAGCCCGTCGTAACCGAGCTTCTGTTTCAGGAGGCCGTCCACGATCGCCGGCGACAGCGTGCCGGGGTTCTCCTCGTCGAGCGATGGGATCAGGATGTGCGCGGTCATGATCGAGGCAACGCCCGCGGCGATCGCGGCCTTGAACGGCACCAGCTCCACGGCCTCGAGCCGATCCGGCGGATGGTCGAGGAGCGGCAGCTCGAAATGCGAGTCGGTGCTGGTGTCGCCGTGTCCGGGGAAATGCTTGCCGCAGGCGGCAATCCCCTCGCTCTGCAGCGTGCGGATGATCGCGGTACCGAGCCGGGCCACGTCCTCGGCACGTTCGGCGAGGGCTCGATCGCCGATCACCGGATTCTTCGGGTTCGTGTGCACGTCCAGGACGGGCGTGTAATCCATCGAGATGCCGACGGCGTGCAGCTCCGCGGCCAGCGCCCGTGCGAAACGCTCGGCCAGCTCGACGTTCCCGTCGCCAGCCCGCCCGAGGGTGATCATCGGCGGCCATTCGGTGAACGGACGCTTCAGCCGCGCGACCCGTCCGCCTTCCTGGTCCACGCTAACCCATAGCGGGATCTCTCCCGCCAGTTCTTGAGACTCGCGCGAGAGATCGGCGACCTGCTCGGGAACCTCGATGTTGCGCGCGAAGAAGATCACGCCGCCGAGATCGAACTCGCGCGCGAGCGCGCGCACTTCCAAGGGAATCGAATGGGCGTTGAACCCGACGATCGCCAGCTGGCCGACATGGCGGCGGATATCGCGCACTGACATCGGCTGAATCATATCGCAGCAAGGTATGATTTCCGCCGTGCACATCCACGCTTCCGCGCCCACGCGCATCGACCTCGCCGGGGGCACGCTCGACATCTGGCCGCTGTACCTCTTTCACGAGGGCGCGCAGACCCTCAACGCCGCGATCAGCCTGCGCGCCAGCTGCGACGTCCGCTCGCGCAACGATCGGCGCCTGGTCATCGTCTCCGAGGATTCGCAGCAGCGCGTCGAAGTGGATCACTGGTCGCAGCTACGCGACAACCACGACCTGCGCCTGCTCGGCCGGCTCCTCCATTACTTCCAGGCAGAAGGCCTCGAACTGACGACGCGATCGGATTCGCCCGTCGGCGCGGGGATCGCCGGGTCGTCGGCGCTCAACATCGCCGTCTGCGGCGCGCTCAACGCCTGGAGCGGCGGCCACCGGACCGCGGACGAGATCTTCCAAATCGCCATGAACGTCGAGGCGCAGGCGATCGACGTGCCGACCGGCGCGCAAGACTACCGTCCTGCCTTCTACGGCGGTATCTCGGCGGTCGAGCTCGGCGTTAACGGCGTCCGCCGCGTCGCGATCGAGGTCCGTCCCGACGAGCTGCAGCAGCGCATCGCGCTCGCCTACACCAACGCGTCGCGCAACTCCGGCATCAACAACTGGGACGTCACCAAGCGCCACATCGACGGCGACCAGCAGGTCCAGCGCAGCTTCGCGCGCATCCGCGACATCGCGGCCGCGATGCGCACCGCGCTCGAACGGCGCGACTGGTCCGAGGTCGGCCGCCAGATCGCCGCCGAGTGGGACAACCGCAAGCAGCTCGCGCCCGGCGTCACGACGCCGGAGATCGACGCCATGCTCGGCGCGGCGCGGAACGCCGGCGCGCTGGGCGGCAAGGTCTGTGGCGCCGGCGGCGGCGGCTGCCTGTTCTGCTTCGGGGACCCCGACGACATCCCGGCCATCCGCCAGGCCCTCCACGAATCCGGCGCGCGCGTCCTCGATTTCACCATCGAAGCCCGGGGCCTGCTGATCGAGACTTCTAAGTAGCTGCTTGTCTCTTCACAGGAGGTCAGGAGTTCAGGAGCACAGGAGCAGGCAGGGTTATACCGCCCCTCTGCCTTCTGAACTCCTTATCTCCTTATCTCCTGCGACAAGACAAGCAGCCGCGAGTTGAGCGTATGGACAACCTCGCGATTGCACGCGTTCTGAACGAGATCGGAGATCTTCTCGAAATCAAGGGAGAGAATCCGTTCAAGATCCGCGCGTACCGCAACGCCGCGGAAACCGTCGTCCACGAACCGGCGCGCGTCGCGGGCTTGTCCGCGGCGGAACGGCTGGCGCTTCCCGGGATCGGCAAGGACATCGCCGCGAAGATCGGTGAGTTGATCGACAAGGGTGTCATCGCCTACCACCAGGAGCTGAGGGAGGCGTTTCCACCGACGGTGCTGGATCTGCTCCACTTGCAGGGCATCGGACCGAAGACCGTGGCCCGGCTGTACGGCGAGCTCGGCATCAAGTCGCTCGAGGAACTCGAGCAGGCGGCCAGGAGCGGCCGCATCCGCGGCATGAAGGGAATGGGCGCGAAGAAGGAAACCCAGATCCTTCAGTCACTGGAGGATCGACGCCGCTTCAGCGGGCGCCGGCTGATGGCCGAAGCCCACGAAGCCGTCGC
>Ga0193738_1000753_pt1 | contig 14764 bp, 10 predicted proteins | sample L2a1metaG_FD_144927 | JGI IMG/M metagenome (GOLD analysis project Ga0193738, IMG submission 144927) | Soil microbial communities from a riparian zone of the East river system, Colorado, United States - L2a1 | ecosystem: Environmental > Terrestrial > Soil > Riparian zone | place: USA: East River...
CCGTGAGCAGGTGGGCAGGGCGGTGGGCCGCGGGGGCGTGGCGGTCGCCGCCGACGCCCGGCGCCGGGTGGTGGGTGTCGATCCGGTGGGCGGCCACGTGCGGATGTACGACATCACGACCGGCACGGGCGACTTCGTCGCCAACGGTGTCGTGAGCCACAACTGCTTCGCCCGGGGCAGCCACTCGTGGCTCGAGCTCGACACCGGCAGGGGTTTCGACACCGAGATCGTGGTCAAGGTCAACGCCGCCGAAGTGCTCGCCCGCGAGGTGCGCCGGCGGTCGTGGACGCGCGAGCACGTCGCACTCGGCACCAATACCGATCCCTACCAACGCGCCGAGGGCCGCTACCGGCTGATGCCGGGCATTGTCGGGGCCTTGGCCGGGTCCGGGACGCCGTTCTCTGTGCTGACCAAGGGAACGCTGCTGCGCCGGGACCTGCCACTGCTGGCCGACGCGGCGCTGGACGTTTCGGTCGGCCTGGCGATCTCGATCGCCATCTATGACCAGGCGCTGCACCAGAGTCTGGAGCCGGGCACGCCGTCGCCACGCGCACGCCTCGACCTGGTCCGGTCGGTACGCGCCGCCGGGTTCGACTGCGCCGTGCTGCTCGCCCCGGTGCTGCCGTGGCTCACCGACTCGACCGAACATCTCGACGTCGCCCTGGCCAGCCTGGCCGAGGCCGGGGCCACCGCCGTGACGCCGATCCCGTTGCATCTGCGCCCGGGTGCCCGCGAGTGGTTCCTGGCCTGGTTGGCCCGCGAACGCCCCGACCTCGGTCCCGGATACCAGCGGCTCTACGCCAAGGGCTCCTACGTGCCGCGTGCGTACACGAAATGGCTCGACGGTCGGGTACGTCCGCTGCTGGTCCGTCACGGCCTGGCCGGCCACCGCGCCGGCGCAGCGCGCGGACTCGCCGTCCACAGCGATCCCGTGCTCCCGGCAGAGAGCCCACCACTGGCGCGCGGCGATGGCGCGCCCAGGCAGCTCAGCCTGCTGTAGGCGTGCGCTCAGTCGGCGAGCTTCTCAGGCGTGAGCGGCCGGAGCACACAGAACTCGTTGCCCTCGGGGTCGGCGAGGACGACCCAGCTGACCACATCCGTAGGATCGGGGTCGCTTCACGACCCGAGACCTCGAGAGAGGGGCACCGTGCTGCGTACCCAGTCGGCCGGAGACCTCCGCGCCGAACACGCCGGTCGAACCGTCACGCTCGCGGGCTGGGTGGCCCGGCGGCGCGATCACGGCGGGGTCGCGTTCCTCGACCTGCGCGACGGTTCCGGCATCGCCCAGGTGGTCGTGCGGGACGAGGCCGTCGCAGCCGGGCTGCGCAGCGAGTTCTGTGTCCGGGTGGAGGGCCGGGTCCAGCGGCGTCCGGCGGGGAACGAGAACCCCAACCTGCCCACCGGCGCGGTCGAGGTCGTCGCGGACGCGCTCGAGGTCCTCAGCGAGGCTGCGCCGTTGCCGTTCCAGGTCGACGAGACCGGCTCGGCGGCGGCGGCTGGCGAGGAGGTGCGGCTGCGCTACCGCTACCTCGACCTGCGGCGCTCCGGCCCGGCCGCGGCCCTGCGGCTGCGATCGAGGGTCAACCAGGCAGCGCGTGACCTCTTGCTGGCCGAGGGCTTCGTCGAGATCGAGACTCCGACGCTGACCCGGTCGACGCCGGAAGGGGCGCGCGACTTCCTGGTTCCGGCACGGCTGCGTCCCGGCTCGTGGTACGCGCTGCCCCAGTCGCCGCAACTGTTCAAGCAACTGCTCATGGTGGCGGGTTTCGAGCGCTACTTCCAGATCGCCCGGTGCTACCGCGACGAGGACTTCCGCGCGGACCGCCAGCCCGAGTTCACCCAGCTCGACGTCGAGATGAGCTTCGTCGAGCAGGACGACGTGATCGCGCTCAGCGAGCGCATCGTGGCCGCGCTGTGGAAGCTCGTCGGCCACGACGTCGACACGCCGATCCGACGGCTGACCTTCCACGAGGCGATGGATCGCTTCGGCACCGACAAGCCCGACCTGCGCTTCGGTCACGAGCTCACCGAGCTCACCTCGCATTTCGCGCAGACAACGTTCCGCGTCTTCCAGGCGCCCTACGTGGGCGCCGTGGTCCACCCCGGCGGTGCGGGCCAGACCCGGCGCGAGCTCGACGGGTGGCAGGAATGGGCGAGGGCTCGTGGCGCCAAGGGGCTGGCCTACGTGCTGGTCGGGGCGGACGGCGAGCTGTCCGGGCCGGTGGCAAGGAACCTCTCCGAGGCCGAGCGCGGGGGCCTGGCCGAGCGGGCAGGCGCCGCACCGGGGGATGCGGTCCTCTTCGCTGCCGGACCGCGGCGCAGCGCCCAGACGCTGCTCGGCGCCGCGCGGCTCGAGATCGGCCGGCGCACCGGTCTGATCGACGAGGGCGCCTGGGAGTTCGCCTGGATCGTCGACTTCCCGCTGTTCGAGTCGGTCGAGGAGACCGACGAGGTGGCAGTCGGGCACGGCCGGTGGACGGCGGTGCACCACGCGTTCACCGCACCGCGCCGCGACTGGCTGGACCGCTTCGACGAGGACCCCGAGAACGCGCTGTCGTACGCCTACGACCTGGTGTGCAACGGCAACGAGATCGGCGGCGGGTCGATCCGTATCCACCGCGCCGACGTCCAGCAACGGGTGTTCGACGTCATGGGGCTGTCCGCGGACGAGGCCCACGAGAAGTTCGGCTTCCTGCTCGACGCTTTCTCCTACGGGGCGCCGCCGCACGGCGGTATCGCCTTCGGGTGGGACCGCATCACCGCTCTTCTCGCGGGCAGTGACTCCATCCGCGACGTCATCGCCTTCCCGAAGTCGGGCGGCGGTTACGACCCGCTCACCGGGGCTCCCGCCCCGATCAGCGCGGAACAGCGCAAGGAGGCCGGCGTCGACGCGCAGCCGGCGGCGCAGTCGGCCGTTACGGCCGATCCGGGGGAGTGACGGCCGGCGCCCACGGATGCAAGCGGGGGCGCCAGGCAGGCACGGCCCTGCGGTACTCGTCGTAGCCGGTACCGAAGCGACGGCGCAGCGCCGGCTCCTCGTACCAGTGGACGAACGCGGCGACGGTCAGCCAGATCACGCCGGCGTACGCCAGCAGAACGACCCGGCTGAGCACGAGCGCCTGCCCGGCGATCGCGGCGACCACCGCGACGTACATCGGGTTGCGCACGAAGCGGTAGAAGCCGCCGACGACCAGCTTCCGGGTCGGCACGACCGGCGCCGGGGTACCCATGCCCTCAGTGACGAAGCGCACGAACGACAGCGCGATGACGGCCACGCCGACGGCGACCATGGCCCAGCCAAGGAGTTGCAGCGCACCCGCCCACGCGGGGTCATGCGACTGCCACCCAGTCAACAGCCACGGCACCACGCCGACCACGACTCCCGGCGCGAGGACGAAGTGGGCCAGGCTGACGATCACCACCACAGCCCCAGGATGGCAGGTTGAGGCGTCGCTCAGTCGGTGGTCGTCTGTGCGGTGGCGAACTGGCTGTCATACAGGTCGAAGTACGCGCCGCGTCGGGTGAGCAGGTCGGCGTGGGTGCCCTGTTCGACGATCGAGCCCGACTCCATGACCAGGATCAGGTCGGCGTCGCGGATCGTGGAGAGCCGGTGGGCGATGACGAAGCTCGTCCGGTCGCTGCGCAGCGCCGCCATGGCGTGTTGCACGAGCACCTCGGTGCGGGTGTCGACCGAGCTCGTCGCCTCGTCGAGGATCAGTAGCGACGGATCGGCGACGAAGGCCCGGGCGATGGTGATGAGCTGCTTCTCTCCGGCGCTGACGTTGTCGCCCTCCTCGTCGATGACGGTGTCGTAGCCGTCGGGCAGGGAGTGTACGAAGCGGTCGACGTACGTCGCCTCGGCGGCGACCCGGATCTGCTCGTCGGTGGCGTCGAGATTGCCGTAAGCGATGTTGTCGCGGATCGTCCCGCCGAACAGCCAGCTGTCCTGGAGCACCATGCCGATCTGCGAGCGAAGGTCGTCGCGGCGCATCCGGGCGACGTCTTGGCCGTCGAGGGTGATGCGTCCGCCGTCGAGCTCGTAGAACCTCATGATCAGGTTGACCAGCGTCGTCTTGCCCGCGCCGGTGGGGCCGACGATGGCGACCGTCGTGCCTGGCTCCGCGACCAGCGAGAGGTCCTCGATCAGCGGCATGTCGGAGTCGTAGCTGAACGAGACGTGCTCGAACTCGACCCGGCCCCGCGGCTGCCGCACGTGCACAGCCTCGACCGGGTCGGGGACCTGTTCGGGCTCGTCGAGCAGCTCGAACACCCGCTCGGCGGACGCCACGCCGGACTGCAGGAGGTTGGCCATGGACGCAAGCTGGGTCAGCGGCTGGGTGAACTGCTGGGAGTACTGGATGAAGGCCTGCACCGCCCCCAGGCTCATCGAGCCCGAGGACACCCGCAGGCCACCGACGACCGCAACGGCCACGTAGTTGAGGCTGCCCAGGAACATCATCACCGGCCGGATCGTGCCGGAGACGAACTGGGCACTGAAGCTGGCCTGGTACAGCTCCTCGTTCTTGGCCTGGACCGTGCGTTCCACGTCGTCGTGACGGCCGAACACCTTGACGATCTCGTGACCGGTGTAGGCCTCCTCGACCTGCGCGTTGAGCTCGCCGGTGTGCCGCCACTGGTCGACGAAGTGCCTCTGCGACCGTCGCGCGATCACGGCGGTGAGAACCACCGACAGGGGTACGGTCACCAGGGCGATCATGGCGAGCAGCGGCGAGAGCCAGACCATCATCGCGAGCACGCCGACGACGGTGAGCAGCGACTGGAGCAGCTGGCTCAGCGTCTGGGTCATGCTCTGCGAGACATTGTCGATGTCGTTCGTCACGCGGCTCAGAACGTCGCCCCGCGCGCTGCGGTCGAAGTACGAGAGCGGAAGCCGGTTCAGCTTGTCCTCCACGTCCGAGCGCAGCCGGTACATGGTCCGCTGCACGACGCCGGCCAGCAGGTAGCCCTGTGCCCAGGAGAACAGCGACGCGCCCAGGTAGAGGGCCAGCACGCCGAGCAGCACCCAGGTCAGCGCGGGGAAGTCGACGCCCTGACCTGGTGTGACCTCCATGCCGGACACCATGTCGGCGAGGGTGTCGTCGCCGGACGCTCGCAGGCCGTCGACGGCCTGCTGCTTCGTGGTGCCCGCGGGCAGTTGGCGCCCGATGAAACCGGAGAAGATCAGGTCGGTGGCGTGTCCGAGGATGCGGGGGCCGAGCACGTTGAGCACGATGCTGGTGACGGTCAGCCCGATCACCATCAGGACTCCGGCCCGCTCGGGCCGAAGCCGGCCGAGGAGCCGCTTCGCGGATGGCCCGAAGTCCAGCGCCTTCTGCGGCGGGCCGGCCATGCCGCCGAACGGGCCACCGGCGCGGCCCGCGGGGAGCGGCGCGCTGGGCCGGGCGGGTGTGACGGTTCTGGGCGTGCTCACGCCGCCTCCTCGGCGGTCAGCTGCGAGTCGACGATCTCGGCGTAGGTCGGGCAGTTTGCGACGAGCTCGTCGTGCCGGCCCAGGCCCACGACCGCGCCGTCCTCGAGTACGACGATCTGGTCGGCGTCGGCGATCGTCGAGACGCGTTGGGCGACGATGACCACCACCGCGCCTGCGGTGTGCGGGCGGAGGGCGGCCCGCAGCCGCGCGTCCGTGGCCAGGTCGAGCGCTGAGAACGAGTCGTCGAAGAGATAGATGTCCGGCTGCCGGACGAGCGCTCGCGCGATCGCGAGCCGTTGTCGCTGCCCGCCCGAGACGTTGGTGCCGCCCTGTGCGACCGGTGCGTCCAGGCCTTCGGGCATGGCCTCGACGAAGTCGCGGGCCTGGGCGGTCTCCAGGGCGGCCCACAGCTCGTCGTCGCTGGCAGCGGGCTTGCCGTACCGCAGGTTGCTGGCGACCGTGCCGGAGAAGAGATACGCCTTCTGGGGCACGAGCCCGATCAGCCCCCGCACCGCTTCGGGCTCGGCATCGCGGACGTCGACTCCGCCGATCAGCACCGCGCCGGACGTGACGTCCATCAGGCGCGGGATCAGGTTGACCAGCGTCGTCTTGCCCGACCCGGTGCTGCCGATGATCGCCGTCGTCTGCCCGGGCTCGACGCGGAAGGTGACGTCGCACAGGACGGGCTCCTGTGCGCCCGGGAAGGTGAAGCCGGCGTTGCGGACCTCGAGTGTCGCCGGGCGGCTCGGCTCGGCCGCAGGGGCAGTGGGCGGAAGGACGGACGGCTGGGTGTCGAGCACCTCGGTGATCCGCTCGGCGCTCACTGCTGCCCGCGGTACCAGGACGACCATGAACGTCGCCATCATCACCGACATCAGGATCTGCATGAGGTACTGCAGGAAAGCGGTCAGCGCGCCGATCTCCATGGCGCCGCTGTCGACCCGGTGTCCGCCGAACCACAGGACGGCCACGCTGGAGGCGTTGAAGACCAGCATGACGTACGGGAACACGATCGCCATCAGCCGGCCGACCCGCAACGACGTGTCGGTCAGGTCGGCGTTCGCCGCGCCGAAGCGCACCGCCTCGTAGCGCTCGCGGACGAAGGCGCGGACCACCCGGATGCCGCTGATCTGCTCGCGCAGGACGCGGTTGACCTCGTCGACCCGGGCCTGCATCAACCGGAACTGCGGCACCATCGCCCTGACGACGAGCAGGATGCCCGCGAGCAGCACGGGCACCGACACGACCATCAACCAGGACAGCTCGACGTCCTGGCGCAAGGCCATGATCACTCCGCCGACCATCATGATCGGCGCCATGACCATCATCGTGGTCGTCACCATGACCAGCATCTGCACCTGCTGGACGTCGTTGGTGTTGCGGGTGATCAGCGACGGCGCGCCGAACCGGCCGACCTCGCGGGTGGAGAACCTTCCCGCGGTGTCGAAGACGGCAGCGCGCACGTCACGGCCGAACGTCATGGACGCCTTCGCGCCGAAGTAGACGGCGGCGACGGTGCACACGATCTGCACCAGGGTGACGACCAGCATCGTCATTCCCGTCGACAGGATGAGGCCGGTGTCGCCTTGGGCGATGCCGTTGTCGATGATGTCGGCGTTCAGGCTTGGCAGGTACAGAGACGCGAGCGTGCCGACGAGTTGCAGCGCGACGACGGCCGCCAGCAACCGGCGGTATGGACGCAGATAGGTCGCCAGCAGGCGGATCAGCATGGGCGGAAGATCGTCCCGTCTGCGACCCCCGTCGTCATGGGCTCCAACGAGTCCGTGCCGTGGGTCACGGTCATGCAACGACCATAACCAGCGAGGGCCTAGCCTCGGTGCCGTGAGCGATGACCAGCAGTTGTTCGAGGTCGCGGGCCAGGTAGCGACGCCTGCGGGCTCGCTCGCCGGCGTGGATGCCGACCACGGCGGCGCGCCACTCGCGGTGCGGATGAGGCCCCGCACGCTCGACGAGATCGTCGGTCAGGACCAGCTGCTGAGGAACGGCTCGCCGCTGCGTCAGCTCGTCGAGAACGACCAGCCCATGGCACTGGTGCTGTGGGGCCCGCCGGGAACCGGCAAGACCACCATCGCCTACGTCGTCAGCCGCGCGACGCAGCGCCATTTCGTCGAGCTCTCCGCCGTCAGCGCGGGGGTCAAGGACGTCCGGGCCGTGATCGACGCCGCGCGCAAGGACCTGGCTCGCTCCGGGACCGGAACCGTCCTGTTCGTCGACGAGGTCCACCGGTTCTCCAAGACCCAGCAGGACGCGCTGCTCCCCGGCGTCGAGAACCGCTGGGTCTCCCTCGTCGCCGCCACCACCGAGAACCCGTTCTTCGCGTTGATCAGCCCGCTGCTCTCCCGTTCGCTGCTGCTGACGCTCGAACCGCTGGAGGAGGCCGGCGTCGCCGAGGTCGTCGACCGGGCGCTCGCCGACGAGCGAGGGCTGGGCGGCACCGTCGCGCTCGACGACGACGCCAAGGAGCACCTGGTACGGCTGGCGGGAGGAGATGCCCGACGTGCGCTGACCTACCTCGAGGCCGCGGCCGGAGCCGTCGCGTCTGACGACGAGCCGCGGATCGACCTCGCGACCGCCGAGACGGCCGTCGACCGGGCCGCGGTGCGCTACGACCGCGACGGTGACCAGCACTACGACGTCACCAGTGCGCTGATCAAGTCGATCCGGGGCAGCGACGTGGACGCCGCCCTGCACTACCTGGCGCGGATGGCCGAAGCGGGGGAAGATCCCCGGTTCCTCGCGCGGCGGCTGGTGATCCTGGCCAGCGAGGATGTCGGGCTGGCCGACCCGAGCGCCCTGCAGACCGCGGTGGCGGCGGCCCAGGCGGTGCAGCTGATCGGCTGGCCGGAGGCGCAGATCACGCTGGCGCACGCCGTCATAGCGCTGGCCCTGGCGCCGAAGTCGAACAGCGTGGTGAAGGCGATCGGCGCCGCGCTCGGCGACGTCCGCGCCGGCCTGGTCGGCGCCGTGCCGCCACAGCTACGCGATGCCCACTACGGCGGCGCGAGGAAGCTCGGCCACGGCACGACGTACGCGTACGCCCACGACGACCCGCGCGGCGTCGTTGAACAGCAGTACGCGCCGGATCCGGTGGCCGACAAGGCGTACTACGAGCCCGGGACCCGGGGCGCCGAGCGCGACTACGCCGAGCGGTACGCGCGACTGCGCAAGATCGTCCGCGGCGAGTGATCCGAGCTCACGAACACCAGGAACGTCATCGCCTCGTCGCACGGTAGGGTCGGACCCTCCCGAGACGAACAGCCAGGAGAGGTTCCCCATCATGTCCGCAGGCGAGATCGCGGGGCTGATCGCGGCCGTCGCGTTCGTGCTGCTCGTCGGCGTCCTCGCCGTGCCGATCCTCAAGCTCGGCAAGACGGTCGACGAGCTCACGCTGACAGTTCGCGACCTGCGAACGGAGCACGTGGCGAAGACCAGCGTCACCGTCGACGAGACCAACGCGCTGCTCGCGTCGACCAACGTGCAACTCCAGCGCGTCGACGCGATCACGTCCAACGCCCAAACCGTCACGGGCAACGCCGCCGCCATGACTTCGCTGTTCGCGGCCGTGCTCGGTGGCCCGGTGGTGCGCACCGCGGCGTTCACCTACGGCGTGCGGAGGGCGCTCTCGCGCCGGCGGGGCGGGCGCGGGCAGGCGGGCCGGCGATGAGACGTCTGTTCTGGGTGGCGCTCGGCGCGACCGCCGGGATCCTGGTGGCCCGGCGGCTGACCCGGGCGGCCAGCAGGCTGACGCCGGAGGGCGCTGCCGGCCAGGTGTCCGGCGCCGTTGGCAGGCTCACCGAAGGCGTCCGCGAGTTCGCCGACGACGTTCGCGCAGGGATGGCCGAACGCGACGCCGAGCTCCGCAACGCGCTGGGTATCGACAGCGACGGCGGCCCGCCGCACGACATCGATGCCGCGACCGTTCGCGAGATGTTCGACGCCGATCGTCCGGCGGACCCGCACTGATGGAGACGGCCGAGATCCGCCGTCGCTTCCTCGACTTCTTCGAGCAGCGCGAGCACACGGTCGTGCCCAGCGCGTCGCTGGTGTCGTCCGACCCGACGCTGCTGTTCACGGTCGCCGGCATGGTGCCGTTCATCCCCTATCTCACCGGCCTGGAGACGCCGCCGTACGCGCGCGCGGCGAGCGTCCAGAAGTGCGTGCGCACCCTCGACATCGAGGAGGTCGGCAAGACCACACGGCACGGCACGTTCTTCCAGATGAACGGCAACTTCTCCTTCGGCGACTACTTCAAGGAGGGCGCGATCACCTACGCCTGGGAGTTGGTCACCGGCTCCCAGGACGCCGGTGGGTACGGCTTCGACCCCGACACCATCTGGGCCACCGTCTATCACGACGACGACGAGGCTGCGGAACTGTGGAAGCGGGTCGCCGGGCTGCCCGACGAGCGCATCCAGCGGCGCGGGACGAAGGACAACTACTGGCACACCGGCCAGCCCGGCCCGGCCGGGCCGTGCTCGGAGATCTATGTCGACCGCGGCCCGGAGCATGGCCGTGACGGCGGACCCGTGGCGGACGAGGATCGCTACCTGGAGATCTGGAACCTGGTGTTCATGCAGGAGGCGATCGACTCCGTCCGGAGCAAGGAGGACTTCCGCGTCGTCGCCGACCTGCCGAAGAAGAACATCGACACGGGTATGGGTCTCGAGCGTGTTGCGTACCTGCTGCAGGGCGTCGACAACCTCTACGAGATCGACGAGGTCTACCCGGTACTCGCCCGGGCGTCGGAGATTGCCCGGGTCCGCTACGGCGCCGACCACGACGACGACGTCCGGCTACGCGTCGTCGCCGACCACGTGCGTAGCGCACTCATGCTCATCGGCGAGGGCGTCGCACCCTCGAACGAGTCCCGCGGCTACGTCGTGCGGCGGCTGCTGCGCCGCAGCGTGCGGACCATGCGCCTGCTCGGGGTCGACGACCTCGTGCTGCCCGAACTCCTGCCGGTGAGCATGGCGGCGATGAAGGCCTCATACCCTGAGGTGGAGCGCGACTTCGACCGTATCTCGGCGGTCGCGTACGGCGAGGAGGAGGCGTTCCGGGCGACCTTGCGTACCGGGACCCAGATCTTCGACCTGGCCGCGGCCGAGACCAAGGAGGCCGGCAGCCCGACGCTCTCCGGCGAGACGGCCTTCCGGCTGCACGACACGTTCGGCTTCCCCGTCGACCTCACCCTCGAGATGGCCGCCGAACAGGGTCTCTCGGTCGACGAGGGCGAGTTCCGCCGGCTGATGAACGAGCAACGCGATCGGGCCAAGGCCGACGCGCGGGCGAAGAAGACCGGCCTGGTCGACCTGTCCGTCTACCGATCTGTGGCCGACGGCCTCGGCGCACCGGTCGACTTCACCGGGTACGACGAGGTCACCGGCGAGGCGACGGTCCACGGCCTGGTCGTGGCCGGGGACTCCGTCCCCGCGGCCCGCGAGGGCGACGACGTCGAGATCGTGCTGGACCGGACGCCGTTCTACGCCGAAGGCGGTGGCCAACTCGCCGACCAGGGCGTCATCGAGGTCGCCGGTGGCGGCCGGCTGGAGGTCCTCGACGTCCAGTCCCCGATGGGCGGGCTGATCGTCCACCGTGCGCGGGTCGTCTCGGGCGAGGTCACGACCGGGGCCGACGTCCTGTGCATCGTGGATGTCGAGCGCCGGCGCTCGATCTCCCGATCGCACACGGCGACACACATGGTGCACAAGGCGTTCCGTGAGGCCCTGGGCGAGACCGCGACCCAGGCCGGGTCCGAGAACTCGCCGGGACGGTTCCGTTTCGACTTCGCCGCCTCCGGCGCGGTACCCGGTAGCGTGCTCGCCGACGTCGAGGCGAGGGTCAACGACCTGCTCATCGCCGACCTCGAGGTCCACGCCGAGGTCATGAGCCAGGAGCAGGCCGTGGCGGCCGGTGCGATGGCGCTGTTCGGCGAGAAGTACGGCGACCGGGTCCGGGTCGTCTCCGTCGGTGACTGGGCCCGCGAGCTCTGCGGCGGCACCCATGCGCGCCGCTCCGGCCAGCTCGGTGTGGTCAAGTTGCTGGGGGAGTCGTCGATCGGCCAAGGCGTGCGCCGGGTCGAGGCGCTGGTCGGCGCCGACGCCTACCGCTATCTGGCCCGCGAGCACGTCCTGCTCGCCAAGCTCACCGAGGCACTCAAGGTGCGGCCCGAGGAGCTGCCCGAACGGGTCGCCTCGATCGTCGACCAACTCCGCGAGGCGAACCGGGAGATCGAGCGCATACGCCAGGGTCGGCTGCTCGCCGCTGCTCCCGCGGTGGCCCGGGAGGCTCGGGACGTGTACGGCGTGGCGTATGTCGGTCACCACGCTCCCGACGGTGCTGACGCCGACGACCTGCGTCGGCTGGCGCTGCAGGTGCGCGACAGCCTTCCCGGTGACCGCCCTGCGGTGGTCGCGGTCTCCGGGGTCGCAGGGGAACGGCCGCTGGTCGTGGTGACGGTCAACGAGCGTGGCCGCGAATGGAACCTGCGGGCGGGCACGCTCGTCCGCGACGCCGCGCAGATCCTCGGTGGAGGTGGCGGCGGAAAGGACGACGTCGCGCAGGGTGGAGGCGCCGATCCGAGCAAGATCGACGATGCGCTGAACCGCATCGAGCACGCGGTCGGCGAGATCGTCACGGGCGGCTCCTGAGAGTGCGCCGCGGAGTCCGGATCGGCGTCGATGTGGGCAGCGTCCGCGTCGGAGTAGCCACCTGCGACCCGGACGGGGTGCTGGCGACGCCTGTCGAGACCGTTCTGCGCGATCCGGCCGCGGCCGACCTCGCCCGGATCGCCCGCCTGACCATCGAACACGCGGCGATGGAGGTGATCGTCGGGCTACCCCGGACGCTGTCCGGCCGGGAGGGTCAGTCGGCGCAGGCGGCCCGGGCCTACGCCCAGGCGCTCGCCGCTCATGTGGCACCATGCCCGGTGCGGCTGGTCGACGAGCGCCTGTCGACCGTCGCCGCTACCCGCGGTATGCAGGCCGGCGGTGTCTCCGCCCGAAGGGGTCGGGGTACGGTCGACCAAGCAGCCGCAGTGGTCATCCTCCAGGCCGCGCTCGATACCGAGCGTGGCAGCGGCCGGCCTCCCGGCGAGATCGTGCAGGTGGATAGATGAGCCATATCGGGCTGACGATGGACGACGGCCCGCGCACGGCCCGCAGCCATCGACGCCGCAGGCGCCGGCGCCGGCGCCGTCGGTTCGGCTCGGTGTTGGCCGTGATCCTCTCGGTGGCCGTCGTCGGCGGGCTGATCGCGGGCATCTTCTTCGGTGGGCGCGCGCTGTTCGGCGGCACCTTCGACGGGGTGTTCGGCCCTCCCGCCGACTACCCGGGCCCAGGTTCCGGCGAGGTATCGGTCACGATCGAGTCGGGAGCTTCGCTGAGCGAGATCGGGGTCACGCTGGCCGACGCCGACGTCGTCGCGAGCGCGGAGGCCTTCGTCGCGGCGGCCGAGGAGCACCCGGACGGCTCCGCGATCCAGGCCGGTGACTACGTCATGCTCCGACAGATGAAGGCGTCCGACGCCGTCGTGGCGATGATCGACGCGACCACCGTGGTCGGCCGGGTGGCGATACCCGAGGGCTTCCGCGTGACCCAGATCGTCGAGCGGATCGCCGAGGAGACGGAGTTCACCGCCGAGGAGGTCCTGGCCGCGATCGACGGCGGCGGATTGCCCGAGTATGCCGAGGGCGAGGCCGAGGGCTTCCTGTTCCCTGCGACCTACGACATCAAGCCGGAGACCACGGCCGGGTCGCTGGTGCAGACCATGCTGACCCGGTTCGGCCAGGCAGCCGAGACCGTGGGCCTCGAGGCCGGTGCAGCCGAACGCGACCTGACGCCACGCGAGATCGTGATCATCGCGAGCATCGTCGAGCGGGAGGTCGGGCGCGAGCAGGACATGCCGATCGTGGCCGCGGTGGTCTACAACCGGCTCTCGGGCGCCTGTAGCGAGAACGGCATTCCGGCCGGACGGTTGCAGATGGACTCGACGGTCCACTATGCCGTGGGCGACAACACCGAGAGCGTGTTCACCACCGACCAGCAGCGCGCGGTCGAATCCCCGTACAACACGTACGTCAACAGCGGGCTGCCGCCCGGCCCGATCGCGTCGCCGGGCGAGTCGGCCCTGAGCGCCGCGCTGGGCCCGAGCGACGAGGCGTACTGCTACTTCACCGCGGTCGACCTCGAGACTGGCGAGACGAAGTTCGCGGTGAGTTCCGAGGACCACGCGGTCAACGTGGCGGAGTTGCAGGCGTACTGCCGAGAGAGCGACCTGTGCTGACCGGGCCGCGCCGGCCCACCATCCGGTGACGCCGGACGCGACAGGCGAGGTCGCGAGGGCTGTCTGCTCATGACCACCGCAGCGGCGGACCGTCGCGTCTGCGGTGTGCTGGGCCGGCCGATCGCCCATTCGCTCTCGCCGATGCTGCACCGCGCGGCGTACCGGCACCTCGGGCTCGACTGGGAGTACGCCGCGCACGAGGTCGACGAAGCGGGCTTGGCGGGTTTCGTCGCCCGCCTCGGTCCGCAGTGGCGCGGCCTGTCGCTGACCATGCCGCTCAAGCGTGCGGGTCTCGAGCTGGCCGACACGGCCTCCGGCCTGGCCCGCACGGTGGGTGCTGCGAACACGCTGCTGATCGAACCGGGCCGGCACCTGGTCGCCGACAACACCGATGTGCCCGGCATGGTGGCGGCGCTGCGCGAGCGCGGTGCACTGCCGCAGGTGGCGGCCGTGTGCATGTGGGGCGCCGGAGCCACCGCCGCCGGCGCGCTCGCAGCGGTCGCGGTTCTCGAGGGCCGCGCGGTGCACGTCCACGCCCGCGAGCCGCGCCGAGCCACCGCCCTGGTCGAACTCGGGGAACGGCTGGGAACGGCGGTCTCGGTCCGTCCATGGCGGACCTGGCCGGAATGCACCGTGTCCGAACTGGTCGTACAGACGGCTCCGGCCGGTGCTGTGGACGGCGTCGTCGACTCGCTGACGAGCGCGGCGACGACGGGCCGCCTGCTTCTCGACGTGGCCGACGCCGCTCGCGGCGCGGTGGCTCGAGGGCCGCGGAGCAGTGGCGAGCGGGCTGGACCTGCTCGTGCACCAGGCTGCCGGCCAGGTCAGGCTGATGACCGGGCACGACGTGCCGGTGTCGGTGCTGCGCCATGCCCTCCGGGAGGGCGCGTGACCGTTACGATCCTTGCCGGTCTCGGCCTGGTGGCGGGTGCTGCGCTGCCACGCCTGCTGGCTCTCTTGCCCGACCGCGAGCCCGAGGCAGGTGAACGGGTCCGCACGCCGTACCGCGCACTGGCCGCGGCGCCACGGCTG
>Ga0193738_1000754_pt1 | contig 14763 bp, 17 predicted proteins | sample L2a1metaG_FD_144927 | JGI IMG/M metagenome (GOLD analysis project Ga0193738, IMG submission 144927) | Soil microbial communities from a riparian zone of the East river system, Colorado, United States - L2a1 | ecosystem: Environmental > Terrestrial > Soil > Riparian zone | place: USA: East River...
GTCCTCCCACGTCCTCAGCCCCAAACAAACGGCGAGCTCGAGGACGCCGCCGGAATCAGGGACGCCGGACGAGGCCGCCCAGGTAGGCGACGGCGATCACGCCCACCTCTACGATCAGGATCCAGGCTTGTCCTTCGGTCATGTCCGCGACGGTACATCACCAGTCCCTCGAGGCGCCAGGGCGGCGGGACAGTCGGCGGCGGCGGGCGATCGAGGATCCGGCGCCCAGGTTGCATCGGGTACAGGCCGGTCGTAGTCGACAGCAGGCGCCGCCTCGGTAGTGGACATGTAGGGCCAGCGGTGGGTCGTGATCGATCGTGGTCGCGAGGCGTCCACAGGCGCATCGTGTCGGCGCCCGTTTCAGCGCGTCGACGGCGGCGCGATAGTGCGGATCCCGATAGGCCGGCGTTGCCACGATCAGCGAACGATCGGGATCCGTAGTTGACGGATCCCGTCCGGGCGTCGTGTCCAGGTCGTCGGTCCTTCGCGACGGTAGATCCTTTGATAGGCGGTGTTCGCGGTCCGACAGCATTCCAGGTGACAGCGGATCGCGGGATCCCTGTGGGCGTAGCGCGCGCGTGTTCCGTGCGGCGGTGTTACTGAGCTGGGCATGGTCGCCAGACTAGTTCGGTTCAGGTTCGACAGCGACGGACCCAGTCGCGAGGCGACATTCCGGCCGCTATCCACGGCGGCGGCGCCGCCGGTTCGTCCGGCGGATCGGTTTCGTCGATCGGAAACAGTGTCGGAGCATCAACTACAGGCGGCGGCGCGGCCTGGGAGGCGCCGCCAGTAGGTACTAATGCTTTAGGAATTGCATAGACGTGCATCGCGTGTCCCCTCTGGGCGACCTGGGCGTTCGCGCTTTTCGTCGGCCATTTTAGACGGTACATATTCGTCCGGCGCCGTGTCCAGGTTCCGTCCTTACGGCCGTGGGGTTTGTCGCGCCAGACGGCGAGCGCGCCGGCGGCCTCGAGTTCGCCGATCGCGCGCGACACGGATCGTTCACAGCGTCCGATCGCGCGGGCGATCCCTTCGCGGGACGGCGTGATCCTGTCGTGTTTTTGCTCGAGGCGTGCCAGGTAGTGAACGACACGGACAGCGGTCAGGGTTCGACAGCGGCGGACGATCATGTCGACACGGCGGCGGCGGTCGTCGGCGGTGTAGCGGCGGGCGATCATTGGTCGTCCTTCGGGATCCGGGCGATCGCGCGGATGAGTCGGCGGCGGTCGCGTTCGCGTTCGGCGGCGGCGCGGGCCTGGTAGTTGTCGGCCAGCCAGCCGACGATCAGCGCGCCGGCGAGGATCGTTATCGTTAGGTAGATCACGGCGCGGCCTCGAGGCGGGCGCTATATTCTCTGTTCATCGGGCATGTCCTTTCCACGGTTGTTGTCCTGATAGATCGGTCCCGGCGAACGAATGGCGCCGGGATCGGTCGCGTTCGGCGGGCGGCGTCGTCCTCGAGGCTCGAGGGCGGCGGCCGGACGTTTTCGGACCGGATAGTAACAGCATCGCGGTTACAGGCGCGCGTCCGGCCGTCCGTGTCAAGTGTCGGGATCGTCCTCGAGGCGGCGTCGCGCGCGGAACGCTGAGTCCCAGATCGCGCGGGTTAGACGGACAGTCAGGATCGCGCCGGCGGCGAGGCCGACGACGAACGCGCCGGCGGCGGCGATCGCCGACCAGTCGTCCACGGCGAACCGGTCACACTTGACCCAGCGCGTTCAGCGTGAACGCGTCGACAGGCGCGCCGACGTCGTCCCAGCCGTCGACGGCGCCGCCGGACACGTTGACGAGGCGTCCGACGTTCCCCCAGACGAGGACGTACCGGAAAAACGTGTCCTCGTCAGGGATCCCGATACGGGTGATCCCGTTACCGACCCAGGCCGTACCGTTTCGGTCGAGCGCAATTACTAACATGTCGTCCCCCTCGGGGTTCGGGATCGGATCCGGTCCAGGTTCCGGCCAGGGCGTGCCAGGATCGGGCGGTTCAGGCGTGCCAGGATCGGGCGGTTCGCCGCCGGTGACGTCGGCGCGAAACGCGTCCATGTTCCAGGACTGGGCGCCGGCCGCCCACGGCGACGGCCCTACCGGATCGACCTTACGGCCAGGGCAGGACGGTTCGACCCATTCCCAGTGGGCGAGGACGTCGCGGGCAGGATCGAGGCCGTAGGCGTGACAGAGGGCGCGACAGGCGACGATATAGGCGTCCGTCTGGGCGGCCGGCCAGGGTTCGCCGGTTCCGCCGTTCGCCGCTTCGATCGCGATCCCGTAGCTGTTGCCCTGATCCTTCGGGATCGTCCCTGTCGACAGCGTCCACGGTCCGCCCTTACCTTGTGTGTTCGTCGCGCCGGCGGCGCCGACCGTTATCCGGCCGTCGCGCGCCAGGTACAGCGCGCCGATCGGCTGATCCCCAGACGTCGAATCCCACATGTAGGACATGTCCGACGCCGGCGACGTTTTCGACGCCGTGTGATGAGCGAACACGGCGCGGACGGCGTCGTATCCGCCGGACGATCGGGCGCGTATTTCCCAGCCAGGCCAGACGTCGACGGCCAGGCCGGCGTCGGCGAGGACGTCGGGCAGATCGAACAGCCAGATCGCGCCCATCAGGTTCCGTATCCCTCGAGGTCGGCGACGCGGGACAGGATATGTCCCAGATCCTCGTCGAACATGCGGGCGCGGACGTCGGCGAGGTCGATCGACGGACGTTCGCGGTCGCGCCGGCGGCGGGCGATCAGATTCGCGACCAGCTCAGCGACCGAATCGTTAGGGTGCCAGGCGTCCTCGGGATCGGCGTCGCCGAACGCGGGCACGTCCTCGAGGTCGGCGCCGGTCACGGCGCCGGCGGCCAATTCGCCTGGACGACACCCAGGATCATCGCGTCCGTTATCACGGCCTCGTCCGCGCCCGGGCGCGGGTGATTCGCGGCGATCGCCGACGCGTACGCGGCCTCGATATCGTCGGCCGTCGCGACAGCCCAGAACAGGGCGGGCGGAACCTGGGCGGCGTCGCCTCCCTCGTCGGCGAAACAGGCGCGGACACGGTTCGACAGGTCGACGTCGTCGACGCATTTCGAAACGGACAGGTAGGACATGGGTTTTTCCCCTTCGCTTTGGGTTAGATCGGTCCGACGTCTTCGACGTAGAAAATAGGGTTTCGCGTGTAGGTACCGATCAGGATTAGTTCGCCGCCTGGTGACGTGTTCGCCGTCGCGATGCATTTCCGTGTCACGGATCCGCCGGTCGGAAAATCTTCGACCGTTTCGACATGCGCGATAATCATCGATCCCGAATGATCCAGGACGATACTGCGATAACTCCCAGCGATGTAGCCCGATCCGGCTTGATTGGTGAACGCCAGGGTTCCGGCGGCCGACGCGCCTAGCGTCGTGACGTTTGTGTTCCAGACGAGGCGGTACCGGCGGCCGGCGACAGCGGTCCAGGTGAGCGTCATTCCGGTGACGTCGATCGTCGCCGAATTCGCCGGAATGTTTTGGTCGGCGCCAGGGCCGAACACGCGCCCGACGATCCTGGGCGTTTGGGCGTCCAGGGCCAGGGCGAGGTCGCGGATCGCGTTCGCGCCGGCGGCGACAGGATCGGTCGGTTCCGGATACGGCAGGCCTAGTTTCGGCGTCGTTCCCATAGTGTCATGCTCCGTTCGATAGCGGTCCGGCGACGCCGTACAGGTCGGCCCATTCGATACCAGTGTCCCACGCGTTCCACGCCCAGGCCGGTTCCAGTTCGTCCCAGGTCGCCGATTCGCCCATTCCGCCCAGCGGCGTCCCGATGAGTCCCAGCGTCCAGGCGCCGTCGTACAGGTAGCGGCCGCCGTCCAGGTATAGGCCGATCGGATCGGTCCCAGGCCACAGGTCGACGTCGTCGACGATCAGTCCGCGTCCGATCCGGATCGTTCCGTCCAGTAGATCGAGGGCGGCGGCCATCGTGTCGCCGTCGTCCGGCGGGAACATTCCCAGATCCCACGTCAAACCATCTAGTCGACCTTGAGGGTTGCGGGTTCGGAACAGGACACGCTGGGCGACGTCGGTCGCGTCGGCCGCCGACACTAGCGGCGTCGTGAGACCCAGCCGGCGGACGCCGAATTCGTTTTCGAGGTCGGGATCTGACACGCGGACAGCGCGGTCGGTCGGCGACGGTAGTCCCTCGTCGTCGAGCGTTTGTTCCGCCCAGGTCGCGTCGACGCGGGTTATCACGTCGGACATGTCGCGGATCCAGGTCAGCGGCGCGGCGTCGATCTGACAGCCATCTAACGCCGTCCGGCCGGCCGGTCGTTCGCCGGCGATCACGATCGTTACCAGGCCGTTGATGAGTTCGAGCGATTCGACCTGGGCGCGTCCGGTCACGTCCTCGATCCAGATATACGGTCCTGTCGTCGAATGCGTCGCGGACCACAGGACGCCGTCGACGCCGGCGGCGAGTTCGGCGATCAGGGCGCCGGCGGATTGGCTGTCGACGTCGCGCCAGGTCACGATCAGATCAGCCAGGCCGGCGTCGATCGTCGCGGGAACGGACACGGCGGCGAGGGACAGGATCCGTTCGACACGGTCGGCGAACGGTTCCGCCGTCCAGGGTTCGTCGCCGACGTACCGGTTTTCGAGGTCGGCGAGCTGATCGACGGCGATCACGTCGATGCGGACGGTTCCGGACGGATCGTCGATCGTCGCGGCCAGGTCGGATATGCGTCCGGCGAAAACGAGGACGTCGCGGACGGTTCCGCCGGCCGGCGCCCACAGGGCGACGTCGTCGATATAGGTCGGCGCGTAGTCGGCCCAGGTTCCAGGCGCGCCGGTCCACGCGTACGGCGAGGCGAGGCCGTACGGCGCCGCCCAGGTCGCCAGGTCGGTATCGACGGATATCCCCAGCCAGTCGTCGGCGGTCACAGGCGACGCGCGGACCGTGTCGGACAGGATCGTCCAGGACGACGCGTCCCCCCAGGCGACCTGGGTCTGGGCGCCGACGATCCCTGTCGGTTCGACCGTTTGCGGATCGGCGAATCCGATCCCGATCGCGCCGGTACGGGCGTTCATCGCCGGACGGACAGCGACAGTCCACGTCCATTCGTTCGGCCCCAGACGCGGGATCGAATCCCAGCCGGCCGGATTACCGGGCGTGAACGCGGCGGGCGGGATCCGAACGACAGCGCGCGCGGTACCGGTCCTGAGCTCGAGGGCGCGGGCGCCGGTAGCGGTCGGCGCGGCGACGATCGTCGCGGCCGCGGGCGCGACGGCGGCGACACGGTTACCGGCGGCGCCTGTCGGCGACGTTTCGAATCCGCCGTCTATCGCGACGTCGATCGGGATCCCCTGGGCGATATCGCCGGCGGCGTGAACCTCGAGCGGATCGCCGACGCGTAACGTTTCGGCGAACGCTGTCCCGCCTCGTCGATCGAGGACGGCGAACGTACAGGTCGCCGGCGTCGGTTGTTCGAACGTGTTCCCACGGCCCCAGGAAACGGCGAGTTCGGCGAGGGCGGTAGGTTCGCCGGCGACTAGTTCGGCGGCCGTGTCGGCGAAACGGACAGGGCCGATCACCTTCGGGACGATCGCGCCGGCCGCCGACAGCGTCCAGGTGCGGCCTCGAGGATCGACGTACGTCGTTCCGGTCCCAGGGTAGTCGTCGCCGTCGAAACGCCAGAGTAGGGCGCCGCCGATCGGATCCAGGCCGGTTCGTAGTTCGACCGAATAGATCCGGCCGTCCCAGGGCCAGGTCGACCAGTCGTAAGCGACGCCGATCAGCATCGCGTCCGGCGCGGCGATCGACGGGATCGCCGGAACGAGGCCGGCCCAGCCTGGACGTGTTCCCAGCGACGTCCAGGTTCGACCATCGATCGACGTCCAGGCTGTCGGATAAAAGATTCCGTTTCCGTCGTCCAGGTCGATCCGGATCGCCAGCCACATATCGACGTCCGCCGGTAACGCCGCCCAATACCCAGGATCCAGGACGTAATCCACGATCGCGTCGGCGCCAGGCGTCGGGCGGATCCCGACCAGTAGGTGATCGGCGTAAAACCATACGGTCAGGTTGTACGCGTCGAACAGGTAGGCGGTCGTCGGTACGGTCCCTTTTCGGATCCGGGCGACGACGGTCACGTCCCCCTGATCGGCGAACGGCGTATAGGTGTACGTCATCCCAGGCGGATAGTGCTGATACCCATGCTCGAGGATCCCGCGAGTGACGAGGGAACAGGACGGCGCGGTCACAGGACGCCGGCCAATCTACCGACGCCGCCGACACGGCGTGAACGGCCTTTCAGGATCCGTTCGATCTGTCGGGCGACGGCGTCGGGATCGAGGGCGCCGGACACGTTGATCGTGATCCCGCCGCCGGCGGTACCGGACGCGCTCGAGGCGGCGACGCCGGCGCGGGCGGCGACGGTCGGCGACGCGTATCCGGCGACAGCGAAACCTGTCGGCGCCGCGGTCCCTTGCATGAAATCGCCTGGGAGCCAGGACGGCAGTTTCGGAAACTTGATTTTCGATATCGCCGATATGACGCCGTCGATCGCGCCTTTTATTTTGTCGGTCACGCCTTTGATCGTTCCCCAGGCCGCTGTGAACGGCGCTGTCAGCCAGCCGGTGATCGCGTCCCATGAGTCGCGGATCCAGTTATAGACGGCTTTTATCGCGTTCCAGATCGAGTCGCGATGGCGGATGATCGTCGCGACCATGAGACCGAACGGTCCGGTCAGGATCGTGAGCAGTAGCGGCCAATTGTCTTTGACCCAGTCGTAAACGGTTTTGATCGTCGTCCAGACAGCCCTGACGGCGCCGTCGACGATCCGCCGGAATGTTTCGCATTTCATGTAGGCGATGACGAACGCGGCGCCGATCGCGATCACGATCGCGGCGATCAGAAATATCGGGTTGGTCAGGATCGTCAGCCGTAACGCTTTCAGGACGCCGTCAAAAAACAGGACGGCTTTTGACAGGCCCTGTTGCGCGGCGGCGTACAGGGTCGCGGCGCCGTCGAGGGATTCGAGGCCTACGGCGGCGACTTGCATTCCGGCGGCGAGCTCAGGGAATCCGGCCATCGCGATTGCGTCGGACATGTCGCGCAGACCGGTCGTCGCTTTACCGGCGACGCCGCCGACCGAATCGATCGCGCCGGACACGTCGCGGGACTGTTTCGTCGCCGTGTCGGCGGCGTCGCCGTATCCCTTGACAGCGGATTCAGCCTTTTTCAGGTCGGCGACGGCGCCGGCGGTCGTCGCTGTGACGTCGATCGTCAGGCGTGCTTTCGCGGTCATTCGTCGATCCGTTCGGCTTGTTCGGCGAGGACGTCGAGGGCGGTCGCGATCGTCGCGTCATCCTCGAGCGTCCAGGCGGACGGCGCGATATGGGTCGCGATTGCTAGTTCCACGATCAGCCGGTGTCGTGAACCGGTAGGGAAGGGTCGACGTCGTGCGGCGTCGGATCGATCGACAGGCAACGCGTCGCGAAATCGTCGTACGTGACGGTTTTCGCGATCTGCGATTCACGCGCGAGGGCGTGCCAGGCTAGAAACGTCATCCATTCGATCTGGGCGGATTGTGGATCCGGCCAGTTTTTACGGCGCGCCGTCCGTTCGTACATCAGCATGTCCCAATTGTTCGCCTGGACGGCGTGAACGGCGCCGTCGTCCATCAAGACGGACAGGTATGGGGCGATCATGCGAACCTTTTCGGGCACGGTTTCTAGACCTTTCGTTCGATCAGGGTTTGTACGTTGCGGGCGTAGGCGTCGACGATCCGCGACCGTTCGGCGTCGACGGCGCCGTACAGGAACGGCGTCGGGCGGATCCCACGGCGAGGGACGCCGAAATGCACAGGTGCGGCGTAGTCGACGCCGGTCCCGACAGTCGCCGTCGATCTGCTACGACGGCCGGTGATCGATCGCGACAGGGCGCCGGTATCGGTCGGCGCGAGGCGACGCGCTCGAGCGACGAGCAGCGTTACCGTGTCGGCGGCCGCTTGATCCAGGTGGGCGAGGCCGGCGCCGATCCCGTCGATCGACGAGGCGAGGGCGGCCGATCCTTTTTCGGTGACTGGCATGTCACGTCGACGTCAGGGCGAGGTCGTCGGCGGCCGGCGCGCCGGCGGTCAGGACAGGGTCGCCGACGATCGACCAGGCGAAATCGGACGTCATGTTCGCTTTGGGTTCGTCGGATCCGAACATGAGTGGATCGAGGATCACGGATCCGGTACAGGTCGTCCCAGCGGCCGTCGACGGTTCGAACGTGAACGGAACCGTTTCGCCTTTGTGTTCCCATGAGAAAAACAGGATTCCGGCGGCGTCGGCGACGTCCTGGAACATTTCGCCGTTCAGCGTCGCGCCGTAGATCACGGATCCGCCGACCGTTTCGCCGCACAGGACCACGATGTCCTCGTCCTTGTTTTTTTCCCATTCGACACGGCAGGAAATGATCTGACAGGAAACGTCGATCGGCGAACCGACCTCCCCCAGGGTCAGCGTGCCAGGTCCGAACTTTGTTACCTTCGCGGCCATAGAAATTCTCCGATCAGTTTGCGAGGCCGACGGCCTCGAGGGTAGGCGGGCAGAGGGTCCGGACGTCGACGTCGACGTCGGCTGTCATCGTGACGGCGTGGACGGTCGGTCCGCCGACGTCGATCACGGTAGGGACGGCCAGCGTCGCGGATCCGACGAGTTCGAGGGCGACCCATGCGGCGGCCTCGAGGTCGTCCAGGGCGGCGAGCTGGGCGGGTTCGGCGCCGTCGACGGCGATAATCACGGATACCTCAGCGACGATCGTTCGAGGGTCGGCCGGCCGCAAACCGAACGCGGCGGTCAGCCAGACGGCGGGTAGGGCGAGTTCGTCGGGCGGGTAGGCGTGGACGCTACCGGCCGGTAGGCCGACAGGTTCGACCTGGGCGACGAGGGCGGCGACGACAGCGGAACGGACGCCGGCGAGGCCGATCATGCGATCCCCCAGACGTGACGATCCGGCGATAATAGGGATTCGTATCGCTCGAGGACGTCTGTCGGGATCCTGGGCGCCGGCGCGGTCGCCGTAGCCCAGGTTCCGGCCGTATCGGATTCGCGATCTTTGAACCGGTAGATATCGACGGCGACGCCGATCGCGGCGCGCCACAGGCGACGCGGGTACGGCGGGACCGGTAGAACGATCGCGCCGTCTGGGTCGGGATATCCCAGACGGTCGTCGATCAGTTCACAGGCCGCCGTCGTACATTCCGTGACGTATGGCGCGTCGGGATGCTGATCGTTCAGGCGTAGTCGTGCGAGGACGTCAGCAGGCAGGCAGTACGGCGAGGCCATCGCCGCTACTTGTCAGACGTCCTCGAGCGTGCGGCGACGGCGGCGGACTTGACGATAGCCTCTGGGAGGAACAGGCCAGGCGCGCCCATTCCCCAGATCGCGACGTCTGTCCCCAGCTTGTTGACGTCCTCGGATGTTGCGAGGAACGGTCCTTCCTCGAGCCAGGCGGCCGCTTCCTCGTTCGTCACGATCACGGTTCCGGCCGGCGCCGTAGGTGCTTCGACGATCGTCAGGCCGGACACGCTGATCTCGAGGTTCGACGCCTGGGCGGTACCGGACACGTTCGACGTTCCGTACTGGGCCACGGCGAGGTCGGCGTTCGATCCCCAGTCGAGGAACACGTCGGACGACACGAGGACGACGGACGCCGGCGCGCCGGTCACGGTCCGGATATGCGCCGACGCGCCGAACAGGAACGCGCGGATCGCGTCGGCGGTCGCGCCGATCGGAACGAACACAAGCGAATGTCCGGCGCCGGCGACGAGGGCGTCCATGAACGCGTTTTCGGTCGTGATCCCGTAGGCGATTTGCAGGATCCGGTCATACAGGGCCATGTACGACGGCGACGAACGCCGCTGGAGCTGATACGACACGTCGGATCCGCCGGCGTACGTTTTGAGGGTCGCCTGTCCACGCTTGAACGAAACGAGGACGGACACGATTTCGGTTTTCTCGAGTGCTTGTTCGCCGACGATCGTGGTCAGGTCGCCGTCGTAGTACGGCCAGTGGACGTCCATTCCGGACGTACCGGGCGAACGCGGTCCGCCCAGCGCGGCGATCGACGGCCGTCCACGATCGACGATCCCGAACACGTCGGTCAGCCAGCCGGGCGGAACGACACCAGGGTTATCGGTCGTGATCTGATTTACCCAGACACGCGCGACGGCGGTCCGGTATGCGCTGTAGGCGTCGGCGAACTGTCGCGACAGGAGGGCGGCCTCGTCGCGGCCGGCCGATCGGACGGCGGAATGTAGTTCGTCGAACGAATGGAATCGGGCGAGTGGCGACGCCGACTGTCCGACAGCGCGGGTCAGGCCGAAACGGGCGACAGCGGTCCGGACGAGTTCGGCGACCTCGGCACGGCTGATCGTGTCCGGATCCGGATCGTCGGGATCGGGATCGTCCGGATCGGGATCGTCCGGATCGATCGGCGAGGCGGCGGATCGGGCGGCGCCGACAGCACCGGCGAACGCGCCGGACGACGGCGGCCAGCAGATCGCGACGCCGGTGAGGATGCCAGGATCGGTCGCGGTGCGGACGATCGCGCCGCCGGCGTCGGCGCCGCCGGTCACGTCGGCCTCGATCGACACATGGACGGCGCCCAGTGTGCGGGCGAGGGCGTAGGCGTCGCGGCCGGCCGTCGAATCGGCGAGCGACAGGACGCCGTACAGGCCGTCCGGCCGATCCTCGAGGTCGATCGCGCGGCCGATCAGCGCGCCACGTTCCACGCCGCGCGGCGTCGGGCGGTGTCCGTCGAACACGGCGACAAGCTCGGCCGGCGACAGCGAACCGGCCGTCCACGATTCGTCGTAGTACGTGCGGCCGTCGTCGGACACGCGGGCAACCTCCCCCCACGGGACGAGACAGACGGCGAGCGTGCGGGCGTCGTCGTCGGCGGATTCGACAGCGGCGCGTCGAACGATCCCGACATGCGCGGGACGGGTGAGCGTCGACGCCGAACGGGCGACGAGGCGGCGGGCGGTATCTGACATTTCGGTTCCCCTTTGGGCGGTGTTGAGTAGCGGCGGATCGGCGAACATCGTGTCCGCCGGCGCGCCGGCGCCGTCTGGCAGGACGGCGCCGGCGACAGGTGGTAGCGGCGGAAATCCTTCGCGTTCGCGAACCTCGGACGGCAGGATCCAGCCGCCGGCGATCCCCACGGCGTAAGCATTCCAGCGCGCCTCGAGGTCGGTTCGCAATAGTTCGGACGTGTCGAAACGTACCTCGGTTCCGTACGGTGTCAGGTCGCCGAACGCCGCTTCGATCCGTGTCAGGTATTGACCTAACCCGACCTTGAGCCATTTCGAAAATTCGGCCTCGGTCGTCGCGTACGTCAGCGAATCGCCGGCGGCGACGTTGACCAGGGACGGCATGACGCCGAACGCCCGGGCTATCTCAGTGTTCGCGACGGCGATCGATTCGACTAGCTGGGATTCGACGGCGGACGATCCGATCGACGCTAACTGTCCGTCGCGGTCGATCACGGCCGGTTCATGCTTACGCGCCCACGCGGACAAAACCTGATCCTTCAGTTCGCGGGTCTGGGTCGCGTTCAGTGATTGTTTGACGAGGACGGCGATCGACGGGAATCCGGCCTCCCAGAACGATCCTGCCATGTCGTACAGGGCGGCCAGGTAGTCGACGGCGCGGGAACATTCGTTCAGCGGCGCCGATCCCAGCGACCCAGCCTGAGTGACGCGCCACGGTACCCAGATCGCGCCGGTCCCAGGCTCGAGCTTTTGTCCGTCGTGGTAGACGGCGACGAGGCGGCCGGACGAATCCATTTCCCCCATCGCGCGCGACGCGTCGACGACACGGACGGCGGCCGGATAGTCGTTCGCGTAGTGGGCGGACGGGATCAGCCAGACGTGTCCCCAGCCGGTCAGGTTGTTGACGAGGCGATGCATAGTCAGCCAGCGCGGTTCGAACGGATCCGGCCGGATCACGATCGACGGCTGATCCGGTCGCGGCGTGTTCCCCTTGTATGCGATCAGCGGTAGCTGTCCGACAGTGTTCGCGATCAGATCGCGACACGCGACGACGATCGGCAGTTCGAACGGCGTCAACGAGGCGGACGTATCACGCGACGCGACGGCGGCCGATATCAATCGCTCGAGGGCGTTCGTCGCGTCGGCCGCCGATCGGGCGAGGCGGCGACGTTCGAACACGTTTCGGATCCTGACGTGACAGCGTCGCGCGTGTCAACAGGCGCCGTCGCGTTCGTCGGTACGGCGCGAACAGGGCGCCGCCGGTACGTCAGGGCGGCCAGGTATTTCGTCATGACGAAATAGCGGTTAGGCGACGGACGGCGCGCGGCCGGCGCCGGCGCGGTGGACCCAGGCGGCGAGGGTCGCGGCGATCAGGGCGCCGGCGCCGTCCTGTCGTCGATCGAATACCCAGGATCCGCCGACACGGCGACGGCGGGCGGCGCGGATCGCGGCGTCCAGTAGCGGATCGGCGCCGTGCGCGACGTCGCCGGCCAGGATCCGGTCATACAGGTGTCCGGCGGCGGCGGCGTGTTCGCGGGTGTTCAGCGCGACAGTCGACGTCGACAGGTCGGCGAGGGCGAGGGCGAGGGCGCCGGCCGGTCCGCCGGCGTCGTAGGTGACGGCGGCGGGCGCCCAGCGGTCGACGAGTTCGGCGAGGCGCGGGATCAGCCATGATCCGTGCGGGCGATGCTCGAGCAGTTCGAGGTCTATCCGGCCGCCGGCGCCGGCGGCGGCGGCGACGATCACGGCCGTTTCCCTGTCCTCGTCCAGTTCGACGCCGAACACTAGGCCGGCGGCGAGTTCGAGCTGATCGGGCGGGACAGCGGCGGCGGTCCAGGCGTCGATCAGTGTCGAATCCTCGAGGGCGTCGGGCCACAGCCCCAGATATTCACAGGCCCACGCGTCGGGCGACATGACTGTCCGGTCCGCTAGCACGGCGTCGGTCAGGACATGGAATCCGATTCCAGGGTGGGCGGCCTCGAGCGTCGCTGGGTCGTCTGGGTCGGCGCCGTCCGGCGCGGCGTATTCGACATAGCAGATCGGCGAATCCGGATCGTCGATCGACGCGCGTCCCAGGTCGCGCCATTTCGCGAGCCAGGTCGACGAGGCGGTACCGGCGTTCGACACGATCCACGCCTGTCCGCCCAGGCCGGTCGCCTGGGTCGGGAACGCGGCGGCCTCGAGTTCGGCGCCGGCGTCGGCCGTGAATTCTCGCGCCTCGTCGACGAACGCGACGTCCGCCGAAAACGATCGGATCGCGTTCGCGTTCGGTGGTAGTAGGCGGAACGTCGAACGATTGTGTCGCCAGGTGATCGCCTCGGATCCGTTCGATCGTCGTAAGTGGACGTGTCGCGGGTACAGGATCGAATCCTCGAGCCAGGCGGACCAGTCGTCGCGCCAGAGGGCGGCCGCGGTTTCGCGGCGATGCGATGCGTAGAACGCTTTTCCCCCACGGCGGCGGCGCGTGACGGTCAGGGCGTAGGCGAGGACGGCCAGCGTTTTTCCGGCGCGACGCGGGACGATCACGACGACGTACTTGTATCGGAACGTTCCGTCTGGGCGTAGTTCGCCGGCGACGTCGGCTAGGTCGCGTTGCCAGGGGATCATCGGGCGGCCTAGTAGGGCGGCGGTCGCGGCGACGTCGCCGCCGATCGTCGGCCGGTCAGGACGGCGAGGCGTCGCGTAGGCCGGCGTACAGCGCGTCGAGGTCGTCGGCATCGTTCATATCCGGTCGGGCGATCAGGCGGTCCAGGACGGCCAGGTGTCGGGCGATCAGGACGCCGCGCGTGTAGCGGGATTCGTCAGGATCGGAACAGGCGCCGTCTAGCTGATCGGCGGACACGCGGGCGAGCGCGACCCAGGCGGCGTCGACGTCCTCGAGGCGGCCGGCGGCGCGTAGACGTTCCACGGTCGCGTCCAGGCCGGCGCGGGCGCGGCGTGTCTTGTACGGCCGGCCGAACAGGCGTCCCTGGGCGGTGTCAGCCACGGATCGCGCCGATGATCTGGGCGCCGATATGTTCCGTGAACGCGGGCGGGATCATCTGGGACAGGGTCGGCTGGTAGTCGGTCCAGTCGACGCCGAGGGCGTCGGCGGCGTCGGCGCCGGCGACTTTGATCCCGCCGCCGCCTGGGTTGTTTGTCCGGTCCCAGGCGCCGCCGTTTCCGTAGACGCCGACAGGCTGTCCCTGGGCGTCGTGATCGCACGGCGGCGCGGCGATCGTCAGGTTCGACGCGAACAGGCGATGACGGCGAACGCGTAGACCGAACGAGGATCCGCAGTAAACGACGGCGTCGGGTAGCGGCGCGCCTGGAACGTTTTCGATTATCCAGGGGATCGACAGGGCGGCGAATCGCTCGAGGGTCGGCGCGAGCATGTCCGGGTGAGGGTCGAACAGATGCAGTCGCGGCGTGTCGCGGTGACGTAGGGCGGTGAACGGTTTACAGGGCGGCGACGCGTGGACGGCGTCGAATCCGTCCAGCGGATAGGCGAGGGCGTCGGCCTGGACGAACGCGAACGGGTAGGCGTGTTGTCGGACTATGTCGACGCCGACGACGTCGAATCCGGCGCGGGCGTATCCGACCGAACAGCCGCCGCCGCCGCAAAACAGATCCAGTAGGCGCGGGCGGTTCATTCGACGTCGTCCCACAGGCGAACGCCGTACAGGCAGACGTCGGAATCGGATTCGTAGTCCTCGAGCTCGTCGGCGGTCATCGGCGGTAGGTCGTGCGCCAGGCAGACGGGCGGCGAGCAGTATCCGGCGTCGACGCT
>Ga0193738_1000755_pt1 | contig 14758 bp, 20 predicted proteins | sample L2a1metaG_FD_144927 | JGI IMG/M metagenome (GOLD analysis project Ga0193738, IMG submission 144927) | Soil microbial communities from a riparian zone of the East river system, Colorado, United States - L2a1 | ecosystem: Environmental > Terrestrial > Soil > Riparian zone | place: USA: East River...
CAGGTCAGTGTTCTTCTCACGCAATGAAGGGGCACGTACCCCCCTGCCCTTGCAACGAGGGCAGTGCCTCTCCCTGCCGTACAGCAGGGGCCTACCCCTGGCCATGGGTACGCCCCCGCATGTTGTTGCAGTAGGCATGGGCTGGGCGCAGGTTGCTCATCTCGTTACCCCCCCCCGCCCTTCGAGGGACAACGTGATCGACCACCGTGGGGTTCCTTCCCCCGCATAGCCAGCACACTGCGCCTGGGCGCAGGATCAGCGCGCGGGCAGTCGTGACCCTGCGCCCGCTCCATCCGTCTGCGCTCATGGAGCCATACGGTACCGACCACCACCCCGATCGGGTCACGCACGAGCTCGCCCCTGGGATGGCACCAGCAGGCAGGATCGGCAACGTGCTCGCCGTGGATGGGCATGACGTGGCGCTGGTTCATCCGAATGAGGGGTTCAGCCCTGCTGCCCGCATCTTCTCGCGGAAGTCGGAGGGCCCGGAGGCCCGTTCCGGCGGGCTCTCCGAGCGTGCCGGAGGCACTTTCGGAGAAATGTTCAGCAACAGGGATACGGGAGATATCTCTCTAGACGTACGTCTACCCTGTTCGTGAACATTTCTCGCGAGAGCCCCATTCCGCACGGAAACGAAGGTCCAGCCCTTGCGTCCGCGGGCCGTCCGTTTGATCGCGAGCCCGAGCGTGACCATGGATTCCAGGGCAGCGTGGAGCCCGCCCAGGGAGTAGCCGAGCCCGGTCGCAAGCTCGCGCTGATTGAACCGGCCACCACTGGCCGTTCGGGCCAGCAGCCGCCATTGACGCTTGCTGATTCGGACGTTCCGCCGCCACGTCGGGCTGTACGCGGATTCCGTCAGCAGGTCAAGCCACGGTCGGTTCATCGCCCATCCCCCTGGAGGACCGGCCATGTGCCCCTGGCGGACCTGTGCATGAACTTGTGGCCCTTGGGCTGGGTGCAGATGCCCAGCTCCATCGGGCTCGGGTCTACGGCGCCGCAGTCCTCGGGACGTGCCTCGGCCAGCCGCCGCGCCCCGAAGGCCTGGGTGACCTCGGGGTCTTCATCGGGGTCCGTAGCAGGCGGCTGTGACACGTTGTCTGGCGCGGCTGCGACCCGGTTCCGAACGTGCTCCTCGAGGGACGCCGCGAGCACCGGTTCGAGGTCATCGGCCGCCTTCACGAACAGGCCCGCGGGCGTCTCGATGCGTTCGAGGTGGAGCACGCGGTAGGGGATCGTCTTGCCGTCCTTCTCGAACGTCTCCTCGGAGAACGAGCCCCAGGCCGTGACGCGCGCGCCCTTGATCTGCTCGGCCACCGCGGCCAGCTTCTCGGCCAGCGAATCGGTCGCCAGCACTTTGAAGCCCTTGGTGCCGCCCAGGTTCTCGGTGAGCCGGAAGGCGAGCGCGTGCCCGGTGGGCGTCATGCGCAGGTTCATGTCGGCATCGCCCTTGCCCGCCGATGCGAACCCGACCAGGCCGCCGAAGTCGGGCGCGGGCGCTGTGACAGGTCTTGTCACTGGCCGCCGGCCCGGCTTCGCCGCGGCCTCGCCGTCATCGTCATCCTCGGTCGCGATCCCGAGCATGGCCGTGAGCGCATAGCGCCGGATGTAGGTGACCATCGAGCCGTACTGCTGGACGCCCTCCCAGGGCGGCAGCGGCGTGCGTGCGGTCAGGGTGGAGCCCGATTCGTGGAGCAGGAGCGTGACGAGGTCCGCCCCTTCGAGCAGCTGCGCGATCGCGAGCCCGTTCGAGGCCAGCGGTTCCCGGACGGCCGCGAGGATCGCGTCGAGGGGGGCGTACTTGTAGGAGTAGGACCGGACCGCGACTTCCTTGTCGCGCACGATCGGGGGGAACGCCAGCTGCGCCTTGGCGAGTGCCCCAGCGAGGGAGCCGTACTCGATCATCGGTGATCCCTCCAGCACCACAGGCAGGTGGGCATCGCCGCGGCCCGCAGCATCGACATCGGGCCCTCCAGGTTGTCCCCGTCCCAGGCCGAGATGCCGTGGCGGTACTTCAACATTCGACGGAGGCTGCTCATGACGGCCGCCCTTCGTCCGCAAGCTCGACCACCCGGCGCGCCCAGATCAGTTCGCGCTCCGCGCAGAGCACCGCCCTGCGCATCGAGTGATGGGCGTGGGCGCACTGGAGCACCAGCTCCGGGCCGAGCCCTGCACGCATGGCGTAGATGGCGCCGCGCCAGTTCGTGTCGTGCGCCGTGAACGAGGGGATGAGCCAGTCGTTGGCCGCGCTCATGCCGCACGCTCGATCCGCTCGGCCGCACGGCCGCCGGGACGCCAGCCGCGGCGGATGCGGCAGGCGTGGGCGTAGCTGATCCCGTAGTCCAGGACCGCGCCCCACACGTCGCCGCCGTCGCGCCGGATGCGCGCCGCGATCAGTTCAGCGGGGTACCGCCGCCTCCGCGGGTTGAGTTCGAGGTAGCGCGCAACGGTGTGAGTGAGGCGTCCACCGGCACCGACTGATAAGGGCGGGTCGGATCGACGGGCCCGACGCGGGATGCGCGCCATGTTGGCCGCGTGCGACTCCGCGACAAGGTGGGCTGGCCTGACGCAGAGTCTGACACCGCACAGGTGCGACACCTCGCACCCGGCAGGGACCGGGCCCTGGAAGGTCTCGTAGATGACACGGTGGACCTGCTGCGGACTGGTCGGATGCCACGCCCGGGCCATGACCATGCCGTAGCCATCGGTCTGCGCCCCGGGCCACAGCAGACAGCCGCTGGGGTCGGCAACGGATCGGCCGAGGATGTGCAGCGCAACAGCGGCGCGCGACCGCGGGCGCGGGCCCTTACGGGCTACTTCAGATAAGGGCGGCTGAACGACTTCCGATAAGGAAAGCTGTGGGCCGCACACGGACCGGTTATGTCTGGCCGTCACCGGGGTAGTCTCTCCGATAGGTAGTGAGATACCTAGAAGCCTAGCGCGTGGGTAGTCTCCGCGCTGAGCATCCGCGAAACGCCCGGCCGGGTGCCCTGGTCGGGCGTTCGTGTGTCTACTCGTGGGTCCGGTCGAAGGGCACGATGTCGAGCACGTCCTCGCGCCTCACATAGTTCGTGTTCCCGGCGTTGACGACGACATGCGCCTCCGCAGTCGAGCCCAGAAAGCCGAGAGCCGTGTCGCCGGTGGTGCGGCTGTGGCGCACCTGCAGCGCGCTGTCCGAGTACAGCTCCGCGCAGCCCTTCACGATCGCATCGCGATGGGTGGTGGTGGGTCCGACGTTGAACATCACGTCCTCCGCAACGACCGGCGGTGCCCCGTCATGGGCACCCGTGGTCGTGAACATGATCCGGGGGCTCCCGCCCGTTGCCCTGGAAGGAGGCACCAGGGCGGGAGCATCGGGACGGTACTGCGACATCAGCCGTTTGGCCGCGAGACGCATGAGCGCGATCAGCACCGGGGTCCGGAGCTTGCCCCGCCCCGACGTGGCGCCCGCGTAGCACATCTCGCCCCACGTCTCGGCACCCTCGCGCAGCAGCGCCTCCTCCCACCACGTCCACTTGCCGGGTGAGCACCAGGGATCCGCTACGAGCCAGCGTGAGCCCGACGGCTCGGGCGCGACGGCGATGGTGTGGCCGTAGGCGCCGGTTCCCGACAGGCACGGGCCCGCGCATGCCTGCGCCCACACGTCGAGATGCACCAGCCGCCCCTCGCGCAGGTCGGCCAGCGCGTCCTCGAACGTCTCACCGTCCCGGATCCGGAGCTCCTGGCCGTAGGACGCCCACGCCTCGGCCGCGTCCCCCGAATCGGTGCCGCCCGACTGGTCCGACTGGCGCGCTCGCATCGTCGCGCCGTTCGACGTCTGCAGGCCCCCGGATTCGTGATCCAGCCCCGTCGCGATCGAGGCCATGCGGCAGTTCGAGTTCGCCAGGGGCGAGCCGTCGCGCTGGGTGACGGGGGCTGCCCGGTAGGTCACAGCCGGTCCACGAGCACCGCCAGCGCGAGCAGCAGCACCGCCCACGCGAGCGCCTCCTGCCCCTTGGTGCGGATCAGCTCCAGGCCCGCGATCGTCGCGGCGATGATCGCGACCACGATCACGACGAGGGGGTCACCCACGGCCCTATACGTCCTCGGTCACGGCATCGACCTCGATCTCGCCTGGCGCGAGCGTCGCCCGCACCCCGAGCACCCGCACCACCTGGTCGGCTTCGCCCGTCACTTTGACCGTCCAGCGCGCCTCGAACTCGGCGCAGAGGATCGCCGCCACCTGCGCGCCCGTGGGGACCATCGTGCCCAGGACCGTGAGCGGGGGCGGGTTGGCCAGGGCGGCAAGGATCGTGTTCGCCCAGGCGGCCCAGGGGTCGGGGGCGGGCGCGCCGGCAAAGGTGTATGACAGGAACGTGGACGTGGTGGTGACGGTTCGCTGCTCATCGGGCGGCATCGCGCCCCCGAATACGCCCATCCCGTCCTCGAGCACCACGCGATTGCGGACACGGCCGAGCCCGAGCACCTTCCACATATCGGTCAGCCCGACGCCGCCGCAGTTGATGATCGCGGAAGAGGCGGGCGGGGTGACGCCCTCCCGTGGATACCACCCGATCCGGCCGTCACGCATCGGGAACAGCCGCCCGAGCTCCGCGAACCGGATGTGGTGGAGCCCGTCGAGCGCGCTGCCCTGGACGTAGTGGTTGCTGCGCCCCCAGCCCGCCGTCCCGGCCGGGAAGTACCGTTTGCCCGCCGGCCAGCCCACAACGTCGAGCATGTATTGCGCCTGTCCCGCGCTGGTGGAGGCCACGGGCGCCAGCGGCGCGCGCGAGGGCAGGTGGCGAACCGAGAGCATTGCGATGGGATCCAGGCCGTTGAGGTCCGCGATCTCGGAGCCCCGGTCCCAGCCCCATGTCTGGAGCACGCCCGTCCAAGCGGGCGAGCCGTCCACCATCACCCGGAACCCGAGCCCGACTTTGAGCACGCCCAGCAGCGGCGAGGCGGGGTTGTCGGGGTCGTACTTGCGGCCGGGGTCGTACATCGAGACCCGGAGCGTGCCGCCCTCGCATTCGGTCAGCGGGCCCAGTGCCTCGGGTGCGCCCCACTGCCACTCCGCGGACGTGGTGTCGCAGGTGAGGTCGGTCCACGCGCCCGACAGGTACAGCTCGATCTTGATATCGGCGCCCTGGATCAGCGCCACTACGCCGTGCTCCGGTCCAGGCCCCGCGTGAACGGCCCGCTGCCGCCGTTGTTGCGCGACCAGCGCCGGATCGCGCGGACCACCTCGGTGGGGTCGGCGCTCATCACCTGGACGGTGACGTTGGTGCCGCCACCGCTGCTGCTGCCGCCCGAGCGCCCCGAGCGTCCGCGCCCGGCGGGTGCCGGGTAGCCGAACGCCTCACCACCCGGCAGGCTGAACGGGTTGAGGTCCACCGAGCCGATGAAGTTCGCCGCGTCCTGGACCTTCTTGACCATGTCCCCGATGAACCCGAGCACGTCCTTGATGACCCCGATCAGCGTGGTCAGCACGCCGATGAAGATCTTCAGCGCCTCCACGATGAGGTGGATCACCGGGGTCAGCAGCGGCAGCAGTTCCTTGATCAACTCCCCGAGCATCTTCAGGATGGGAATGAGGGCGGGAACGATTGCGTCCATGACAGGCAGGAAGGCCGAGCCGATCGTCTCCCCGATCTCCGCGAACGCATCGGATGACTGTTTGCCCATCCCCTCGGAGGACTTGGCGTACAGGTCGGCCTGGCCCGTCGCCAGCTCGGTCGCGGCGGCGATCGTGTCCGCGGCCGTGGCGCCCTTCTCCAGCCCCGGGATCAGCTTCCGCAGGGCGGCGTCGTTCCCGTCGTGGGCCTTCGCGAGCGCCTTGCTCGCCGTCTCGAGGTCCACGCCCGCGAACCGGGCGATGTCCATCGCGGGGCCGAGCAGCTGGTTGGCCTTGGCCGCGTCACCCGTCGCCACGACCAGGGATTGCAGGCCCGCCCGCACCTCGGAATCGCTGAACGCCTTTGCGGCCCCGGCGTCGATCGCCGCCTGGATCGTTTCGGTGTAGCCCGTGGTCGCAGCGCCCGCCGCGACGTACACCTGATTGAGCTTTTCCTGCTCCGCGCGATCCTCGGCTGCCGCGGCGGTCATGTCCGCGATCGCGGACACCGCGATGGCAGCCCCGCCGGCCAGCGCCGCCACGCCCACCACCGCGGTTGCGTTGATCTTGTGCCCGAATACCTCCAGCCCGCCGCCCGCGTCATCGAGCGCGCCCTTCAGCCCCGATGCGTCCCCGGTGATCCCGACCGAGATGCCGACGCCCGGCACCTAGCGCCCCTTCATCGCGCGGGCCTGGCGTGCGAAGGCGCGCCCCAGCGCCTCCATGTCCGAGACGGTGAGGTCGCGCACCGTCTCGGGCGCCCAGCCCGTCGCGAGCGCGATCTGCATCACGGTGTCCTCGTGCCTGCGCCTAAAGGGGCGGGGCTCGCCTCGGGCTGCTCCACGCGCCCGTCGAGGACCTGTTCGTACGTCAGGTCGGGCTCGCTGCGCCGGGTGATCACCCACGCCAGCGCCGCGAGCGCCCGGATCCGCGCGATGCCCGACAGGTTCGCAATGTCCACCGCGTCCACGCCCGATGCCTCGGACGCCTCGATCATGTCCCGGAACGAGAGGCGGCGGTAGTCCTCGGACCCGACCACGAACACGCGCGGGAGCCCGTTCCCCTCAGACACTCTTTCCCTCCAGCCCCACAGCGTCCGCCTGGGCCGCCAGCCACTCGGCGTACATCTGGCCCACCTGCTCGGAGCTCGCCTCCATGGCGCCACCGATCACGTTCTGCGCGACCATTCGGTCGGTGCCGAACTCCACGAACGGGGCGTACTCGATCGGGCTGACCACGTAGCGATCCTCGACGGCATACGACCCGGCCAGCAGCCCCGAGCGTACGGGCGCCCCGATCCGGGCTGCTACGGCCACGACGGCCGCCGCCTGGTTCGCGACCTCGGCATCGTTGGCCGCACGCTCCCCGAACGCGTTGAGCGCCGCCTGCGTCTCGGGGACGCCGGTGACGGTGACCTCGGGCTTCACGCCGCCTTGCGCCCCTTCGCCTCCGCCTCCGCCTCGGCGGCCTCCGCGAGCAGCACCGCCGCCGTCGAGAGCGTGGGCTTGGCCGTGCAGGGGAGCTCGACGGACAGTTCCGCGTATTCCCCGATCACGCCGCCGTAGTCGCCCGGGACGCACAGCACGGTGCCCGTCATCTTGGGCTGCGAGGCCGATCCCGGCACCGTCTCGCCGTGGATCTGTGAGCACCGAGCCCTCGTTCTGCCACAGGTACGCCGCGAGTCCTTCGGAGCTCGCCGTGGTGTCCCAGTCCTGGACGCCCGTGAGCACAAGGGCGTACTCGGGCGCGTTCGCGCTCGAATAGACGCCGCTGCTGCACAGGGTCTTGACCGTGACGATGTCTCCCGGCGTCACCTGGAGGCGCGCCTCGGTGACATTGCACTGGAACTCGATCGCCGAGCCCACGGTCGTTTTCAGCGTGAGCAGGACGTTGCGCATGAACACGGGCACTGCTGCGACGGCTGCCATATCGGACCCCTTCCCCTAGATCACTGTCTCGATGGTCGCCCGAAAGGCGAGATAGGGCGTGCCCGCGAGGATCAGCAGGCCCGGAGTCTCCACCGTGGGCATGCCCCACGGGTTCGGGAGCGCGGCGCACGCGAGGTCCACCTGCTCGGCCAGCGCCTCCGCCTCCGCGATCGACGCCTCGGACGATGGCGCGACGATGCCCACGATCACCCAGCGCGCGATCCGTGCCCGCCCGCCCAGCTGCGCCGGCGCCGTCCAGGGCGTGCCCTGGGTCACGAACACCGACGGCGGGGACGCGACCCCCGCCGGCTGCACGCGGAGGCCGCCATCCATCAGGACGGCTTCCAGCTGGGCGCGGGCCTGCGTCACGGTCACGGCGGGAACGTGCTCCCTTCGATCGGGAGCACCGACCCGCCGTCCTCCGCATCATCGATGATCACCCGCTGCTCGCGGCACATCTGCGCGAACTCCTGCTGCATCGACGTGATCCAGGCGTCACGCTCGGCGGGCGTCCAGCCCTGCCACGTCTCCTCGGACACCTGCCACGTGTTGCGCAGCACCCATGCCGGGTCGGGCGTCCCGTCCGGGAGGTTCTTGGTGTTGTCGAGGTGCGCCACGGCCTCGATCTCGCCCGTGACGTAGCGTCGGGCCCGAAGAATCTCGATCATGCGATGCCCCATTTCCGGGTGAGATAGGACTCGGTGCGCTGGAGTTCCGACGTGGTGAGCAGGCGGTTGTAGTAGAGGAGTTCTCCGATCCAGCCGTGCCAGGGCTCGTTCGCCTGGGCGAGCCCGAACACGGTCTGGTTGGGAGCCGTTCCGGGCGCGCCGACGTTCCCCACGTTCGCGTACTTGCCGTCCACGCGGAGTTCCGACGATGCCCCGTAGAACGTCGCGATCACGACGCGCGGCCGCCGCGTCTCCCACGTCCGCGATGACGCGAGCCCAGCCGATCCGTACATCGTGATGACCCGGGAACCCGGCTTGTAGACCCGGCCCCACTCGGACCCCGTGATGCCGTCGTAGCCGGCGACGAACGTCCGTTGCGAGGCGTCCGTCTCCGTGTTCGACCCCACCAGGCACATCACCCACGGCTGGGCCGTCCAGGCGATCGGGCCCTGCATCCACGCGGTCCGTCCGTGCGTCCACAGCACGTTGCGCCCGTTCTGGTTCCACGAGCCCGTCTGCGGCCGGGTGGCGTCGGTGGGCGAGTTGAGGTGCCGCCCGTACCCCGACCCGTCGCGCCACGTCGCGACCCGGTCCCCGAGCCCACCCTGGATGCTCCCGGCATTGGACGCGTCCCACCAGCCCGTGAACCCCTCCACGGGCGGGCGGTCCTCCGCCTGCGCGGGCTGTGCGATCACCTCGATGTCGAGCATCAGTCCTGCATCACGTTGAGGCCCAGCACGATGTCGGAGGTCGAGCCCAGCGTCACCGCCGAGCGCGTCACCAGCTGCCCGTAGAGGTTGGCCGTGCCCACGCACACGAACGGGTGGACGCCGCGCCACACCGCGATGCTGTTGGCGCCATCGTCGTACCACGCAGCGACCGGGATCACCCCGATGCACTTGGCCATGTCCGCATCGGACGGTGCAAACGCGGCGTTGTCGGTACCGGCCGTGAACGTGGCGTTGAACAGCCACAGTTCGAGGATCGGGAGCAGGGCAGGCGTCTTGCACAGCGCCGTGGCCGAGAGCACGGCCCCGGAACCGCCCGACGCGAGCGCCGCGCCCGTGAACGTGAGCAGCCCGCCCATGGCATCGCCCGACGTGTAGGCCGGGGACGTGGACACCGTCGGTGTCTGCGACAACAGCATTCGGTGGATCGTCCTTTCCGGCCCTTCGGGGCCCTGCGGGCCCGGAGCCCCATCCGCCCCTGCGGGCCCTGCCGTACCTGCCGCGCCTGCGGGCCCCTGGATGCCCTGCGGCCCCTGGATGCCCTGCGGGCCCTCGGGCCCGGGGACCGTGGATGCGGGCCCGGGCGGGCCCGCCGCTCCATCGGCTCCTGCGGGTCCTGCGGGCCCGGGGACCGTGGATGCGGGCCCGGGATCGCCTTCCGGGCCCGGGGGCCCGGGAGGACCCGTGGGCCCGGGCAGCCCGCCCGATGTCTCGACGTTGACGTAGATCGGGGGCTGCTCGAACGTGACATCGACGTGGACTGGATCGATCACTTGACCACGTCACCCTGGACCGACACGGAGCCCGCGAGCAGGGTGTAGACCCGCCCGTCCGTCCACGCCAGCTGCAGATCCCAGCGCGTGCCGTTGCCGGTCGTGCTCCAGCTCGCCGCCGGAAGTTCGACGCTGATCTCGTTGGGCGGTGTCAGGACGCACGGCAGGACGATCGTGCCCGACGGCCCCCTGATCTCGGCCCGCGGGGTCGCACCCGCGAGATCGACGGGGGTCGTGTGCGCCTCGTCGCCCCACACCTTGACGATCCACGAGTAGGAATCGCCCCGGTAGAGCCTGAGGGAGAGGTTGCCCGGGTGATCGCTCATCCGAGCAGCTGGCCCATGTCCCGCCAGCGGTTCAGGGCGGGCTTGATGGGCACGATCCAGTCGCCCGCGAGGCGCACCGACTGGCCCGCCTGATCCACGTAGGACGCCTCCCCGAAGGGGGCCTCCCGGTACTTCCAGCCGTAGCCGAAGGCCCGCAGCGCGAGCGCTCCGATCTCGGCCTCGCCATCGCTGGGAATGCCGAGATAGGAGCCCAGGTAGCGGTCGATCGCGGCGTTGATGGCAGGCGCGAGCGCATCCGCCCACGCCTGCTCGGCCGCCGACGGGCTCGCCACTCGCACGAACGCGAGCCCGTCGGTGGCCGTCACCCATTCCACTGCGATCAGGTGGCCGCGAGCCGGTAGATCGCCGTCGGGAAGTACACCGCGGTGGCGCCCATGCCCCACACGGCCACGTTGCGCCCGAGCTTGGCGACATCGTCATCGTCGATCTGGAACGGGCCGTCCTCGTGCCACCCCGCCGTGGAATCGTTGGACACGAGCATGTTGCCCGCGTTCACGGCCGCCGACTGGTAGACGCGGATGCCGCTGATCACCGGCTGCAGCGTGCCTGCCGCGGTGCCGGTGCCGATCGCGTTCTGCGCGTTCACGGGCTTGACCTTGGAGATCAGCGCGAGGAACACGTCGGGGGCTGCGATCCCGAACGTCGCGGGCTCGCCGGTCTTGGTCAGGATCGCGGACGAGGCCGCGCCCAGGGCCGCGAGGATCTGATCCTCGGTGGCGCTCGCCCAGGTGATCGTCTGCAGCACGAGGCCCGCGGTGGCCTCGATCGCGTTGACGAACGTGGCCTCCGTCACCACCGCATAGGCGGCGTAGAGGATCCGCACGTACGCGTCGAGGTAGGACGGATCGCTGCGCCGCAGCAGCTGCAGGCTGATGTCCGAGCCGCCCGCGAACGTCTTGATGGCCGACGTGCCCTTCAGCAGGTCAACGCGGACGGAGGTGATCTCGGACTTCTGCGTCACCTGCTCGCCCACGATGGTCGAGAGGTCGCCCGTGAAGTACGGCCAGTCCACCGACATGCCCGAGCCCGAGAGGGATTCGCGGCCCCAGGCGTTGATGGCGGGGCGGCGGGCCTCGATGATGCCCTTGACGGCACCGAGTCCGCCCCCCGTCATGACGCCCGGGTTGTTGGTCGTGATCTGGTCCGCGAGCGCGCGGTGGTAGACATCGCGCAGCTTGGCGTCGGCATCGACCAGGTGCCACAGCTCGGCCACGTTGCGCGCCATGAGCACGGCCCGATCGGCCTCCGCCTCCTGGCTCCGGGTGAGCACGTTCTCCGCGAGCTCGCGCCGCAGGGCCGTCACCTGCTCGCCCGCGATCGCCCGGAACCTGATCTCGAGGTCCGCATCGCTGCGCCGCGTCTCGGTGGGCTCGGTCGTTGTCGTTTCGATCATGTCCTGCTCCCTCACTGCCACGTTGGAGGATCGGTAGGCCGGGATATGGGTTCCGGCGATCGCCACGATCCGTTTGACCTGCCGATGCAGGACTCGATCCTTCGCCTGCTGCACGATCCCGGGTGCGAACTCGATGCTCGCCCCGTCGATGCCGGCCCGCACCTGCTCTCGGTATGCGAGCGCGCCCGGGGTGTCGAACAGCCGGCCCTTGTAGCGCAGCGCCTCGGGCGTGTCCTCGAACGTCACCGCCCCGATCATCTCGCCGCCGTGGCGGGAGAAGAACGGCGCGGGCTTGGCGTCCAGGAGCGCGTCCCGGAACGCACCCGGCGCGAAACGCTCCGGGGTGCTGCCGTACTCGGCGGTCGAGCCCGAATCCTCGCCGTAGACGATCGCGGTGCCTTCGAGGGAGCGCCCGTCGCCCTCGTCCCGGATCACCACCGCCCCGGCCCGGTACTCCGTGGTCTGCGTCATGCGTTCACCTCTACGGCTTGGGGCTCCTCGGGTGCCGTGTCTGCGGGCGGGCCGGACGCGATCGTCGCGCTCCCGAGCAGGGCGTAGCCCTCGGCCCTGCGGACTTCGTCCGGGGTGAGCCAGCCCGCCCGGACTCCGCTCTCGTAGGCCGCGTAGCGCGCGCCCTGCTCGGCGCGCGTGAGGTGCGACAGGTCGAGACTGATCCGCCGCCCCACCTGGTAGTCGCCGGGCAGGTAGTCGGAGAGGGCGTCCCCGATCGCGCCCGCGTAGGGCTCCAGGGTGTAGCGCGCGAAGGTGATGCCCTGGGCCTCGGTTGTCGAGTAGGTCATCGAGCCGTAGGCAGAACGGACGTTCACCATCGCGGGCGGCACCCCGAAGTAGCGCGCGATCGAGGCGCCCATGTTTTCCAGCGCGCTGTCGGCCTGCGACGTGCCGAGATCCGCCCCGAACGTCTCGGCCTTCACGCCGCGGGCGAGGATCGCGGGCACGTTGGAGCCCAGCGCCCGGAGCTCCACCCAGCGCTCGCGCATCGCGTCCATCTGCTCGCGCGTCATGTCCTGGTCCGTGGACAGCGTGATCAGCGGCGCACCGCCGGCCTCCCACCAGTCACCCGTGTACGCCGCCGCCGCGTCGGCCGCGAGGAACGTGTCCTGGGCGAGCCGCAGGAGTGACGCCTGCTCGGGGGAGAGGGAGGGGAACAGTGCCCGCCGCACCAGCCGGATCGAATCGGGGCTGATCGGGTTCCCGTCGAGCAGCGGCGGGCCGCCATCCGGCCATTGCAGGCGCGGCGGGGACACGGGCACGACCGACCACGGCACGCCCTCGGAATCGGTGCCGCCTCTGGCGATCAGCGGGCAGACGTTGTAGAGCGCGAGCGTGCTCGCGACCTTCCACAGCCACTCGCGCATGGTGAGCGTGGACATGGGGCGCCGGGTGAGCCGGGACGGCGCCAGGGGGTCGGTGCCGCGCCATTCGTTGACCTGGGCACCCGAGACGGCATCCGCGATGGTGCGCACGCACGCGTAGACCACGTCCACGCCCAGGACGAGGCGCTCGGATGCGTTGCCGCCGCCGCGCACGAACGTCGGGTGTTCGAGCGAAGTCTCGCGCCGGAACACGACCGGAGGCCGGTCGATCATCAACGGCTGCGGCGCCTCGGTGACAGACGTGCGCCGTTTCTTCCCCACGGGCGGTAACTATGCACTCCGCATAGCGAATATGCACTACCCGATGAACGGCCCCGTGGGCACCACCTCACCCGGGCGGGTGAGCGCGTAGAGCGCCATCGACCCCGACACGATCGCATCGATCGCCGTGACGCTCGCGCGCCTGCTGAACTTCCAGCCGTCGCCTACGCGCATGCGGCCGGCGCCCGCCAGCTGCTGCGCGAAGAGCAGGGAGCCGTCGTGGCTCATGTCGCCCGACAGGACGTGCGCCTCCAGGTTGGCGGCGGCGCCCGCCATCTGGCGCGATGCCAGCCCGACCACCGGCCAGTCGCCGTCGATCGCCGCGCTCTCGAGGGCGGCCGCGATGGGTGCCCCCGAGTCGTAGACGATCCGCTCGGGCCCGTACTGCTCGACCAGCAGGCGCAGCGCCGCGACCACCGTGGACGGCGACAGCGCCGCAGAATCCGACGGCGATTCCATCGAGGTCGCAAGGCGCACGTGGGGGAGCCCAGATGAACCCGACACGTGCGCCACCACGATGCTCGCACGCTGCCAGCCGTGCCCCGTGTCGATCGCGATCGCGACCCGCTCACCCGGCCCGGGATGAGGGGCGAGCGGGTCGGTGCGAGCATGCCAGTACGGACCCGGGATGATCGATTCCTCGGACACGGTCCACAGGTTCAGGCGTTCGCGCGCCCAGGCCCCTTCGCCCAGGCGGGCACGCTCATACGCCAGCGCGCGCGGCTGCAGTAGCTCACGCAGCGACGGGTTGGCCGCAGCGATGGCCGCGGGATCGTCGGGTGCCGCGCCCTCGGGCGCCGCCCACCACAGCATCCCGTAGCCCGGGATCGGCACGCCCCCGGCCGCCGCCCTGACGCCGGTGTCGTACCAGTCCCGGAGCAATACGCTGTGCTCGCTCCCGGCCGTGGACAGTCCGACCAGAAGGGCCGTCGGCCGTGTGGCCATGGTCGGGAGCAGAGCGTCGAACACGTCCGTGGTCGCATGCGTGGCCACCTCATCGAACACGGCCAGATCGACCGAGAGCCCGCGCAGGTTGTTGCGCGCCTCCCTCGACGCCACGTCGTAGTAGGTGCCGGCGGGACCGCGGATCCCGTTGTACATCGTGACGTAGGCGCCGAGCCCCTCCACGTCCACCAGCACGTCGTGGTAGATGCGCGCCGCCTGGCGCCGGTCGTAGGCGAGCCCGATCACCGTCTGCCACAGCGGACCCGGCAGCATCAGGGACCAGTCGAGGATCGCCCGGACCAGGGTGGACTTCCCGTTCTGTCTCGCCGTGCTCAGAACGACGTGGCGCCACACCGGCTGGCCGCGTCGATCGCACGCCAGCGCGTACCGGAGCGCGTACCGCTGCCACGTCAGCAGCTGGAGCCCGACGTGCTCGACGGCCCACGCCTCCGCGAGCGCCCCGAACGAGTGCGTTGCCTCGGGCGGGAGGGGCACCGCGTACCGGGGCGGGGTCGCGAGCTTCGGGAGGATCAGCCGAACGGGCTTGGGCGGCGGAAGGGGATCGAGACGTGCGACCCGCGCCGCCCGGAGCGCGTGGCGGGTGCGCGCGTTGCGCCCGAGAACGGGAAGGCCGTCCCCCGGGGGAGGGACGGCCCTCGCGATGGAACGGGCGTGGCCGGGCACGCCCCGGAGCCTAGCTGCGCTGCTTGGACTTCTCGCGCTCGGTG
>Ga0193738_1000756_pt1 | contig 14737 bp, 12 predicted proteins | sample L2a1metaG_FD_144927 | JGI IMG/M metagenome (GOLD analysis project Ga0193738, IMG submission 144927) | Soil microbial communities from a riparian zone of the East river system, Colorado, United States - L2a1 | ecosystem: Environmental > Terrestrial > Soil > Riparian zone | place: USA: East River...
AGATGCTGGAGATCTATGGAAAATGAACCTCACCGGGTAAAATTTCTTATTTGAAAATACATTTCTCTTCTGCAAAGAAGAGAAGATGCAAAGCTTAATTAAATTGCACGATGGCCGGATTAAAAGAGAGTAAAGGTTATACGATCATAAAAGAGATGATGGCAGCGCAAGACAGGCAGCCTTTTCTTTTCCAGGAAAAAACATGGGAGCATATAAACCTCACCCCTTCGTCAGTATTATTTTTGAAGATTCATTATCCCTTCTCCTGGAGGAGAGGGGTGGCGCAGCATTAATCGAATTGCAAATGTTATAAGGTAAATCATAAATGGAAAATTAATTTGCACCATGGCTCAATTGCTTGAAACAACAAAAGGTTTTAAAATTATCAGCAACTGGCTTGCATCAAAGGACAGGAAAGCGTTTTTATTTCAACAACAAACATGGCAACATATCATCAATAGTGAAAGTGGTTTGGTGAATGCCCCAACCGGTTGTGGTAAAACTTACTCAGTTTTTCTTGGAGCACTTATTGATTTTATCAATCATCATCCTGAAGATCATAAAAAAATAAAGAACAGCGGTCTTCAATTATTATGGATCACCCCGCTCCGGGCTTTGGCTACTGATATTGGCCGTGCAATGGAAGAAGTGATCGCTGCACTTGAAATGAATTGGAAAGTTGGGATACGCAACGGCGATACTTCAACTACAGAAAGAGCAAAGCAAAAAAAGCAAATGCCGGAAGTGCTGATCATTACGCCGGAAAGTCTTCACTTATTAATTGGTCAAAGGGGTTATGCAGAAATTTTTTCTTCATTAAAAATTATTGCAGTAGATGAATGGCATGAGTTATTGGGAAGTAAAAGAGGAGTTCAGGTGGAATTGGCGATATCCAGAATAGTTAACAGTCAGAAAGACCGAAAGTCGGAAAGACAGGAAGAAAAAGAACAAACTGTAAAAAAGAGTGATCTGCTTTCTGACTTTCCGACCCCAGACTTCCGGTCTGTTCTTTCGGTTTGGGGGATCAGTGCAACGATCGGGAATCTTGAAGAGGCAAGTGATGTACTGCTTTCTCCTTTAAAGAAAAACGGAGTGATGGTGAAGGCCGAAATGAAAAAGCAGATAGAAGTTGAATCTATTTTTCCTGATGAAATTGAAACATACCCGTGGGCCGGTCATCTTGGGATCAAACTCGTTCATAAGATACTTCCGATCATTCATGAAAGTAAGACCACACTCATTTTTATCAATACCCGTGGAATGAGTGAGATCTGGTACCAACAGATATTAAATGCATCACCTGATCTTGCGGGAGCTATTGCATTGCATCATGGCAGTGTTGAAAGAGAATTGCGTGAATGGGTGGAGGAAAATTTGCATACCGGGAAATTAAAAGCAGTTGTATGCACAGCCTCACTTGACCTTGGCGTTGATTTTCGACCAGTTGAAACGGTGATACAGGTTGGATCACCGAAGGGGGTGGCTCGTTTTTTACAACGAGCTGGTCGAAGTGGTCACCGGCCTGACGCAGTAAGCAAAATTTATTTTTTACCAACGCATTCTCTTGAACTGATAGAAGCTGCTGCCTTAAAATCTGCGATCAAAGAAGAATTAATTGAAAGCCGTGTGCCAATGTTGTTATGTTATGATGTACTGATGCAATGGCTATGTACACTGGCGATCTCAGACGGTTTTGTTGCTGATGAAATTTTTGAAGAAATAAGATCGACCTATTGTTATAGTGAAATAACAGGAGATGAATGGCAACAAATACTGCACAATCTTATTTCCGGTGGTAATGCTTTGCAACAATATGATGAATATAAAAAAGTAGAAATAATTGATAATGTGTACAGGGTTACTTCAAGAAAGATCGCCATGAGGCACCGCCTGCATATTGGCACTATCGTCAGCGAACCGATGATGAAAGTGCAATTATTACATGGTGGATTTATCGGGGTGATCGAAGAATGGTTTATCAGCCGGTTGACCCCGGGTGAAGTATTTTCTTTAGCAGGAAGAAAGCTGGAATATGTTTCTTCAAAAGATATGACGGCTTATGTTCGTAAATCGGCAGCAAAAAAATCCATTGTTCCAAGCTGGCAAGGTGGCCGCATGCCATTGAGTGCAAATTTGGGAAAGAAGCTGAGGGAGACGTTGAATGCCGTGAGCGGTGCACGGTCAATGGTGAGTGAACATAGAAGTCACAACTCACTACTCACTACTGACAACAAGGCTGAAGAGCTAACAATTTTGCAGCCTCTTTTTGAATTACAACAAGAACTTTCTCACTTACCAAAAGCAAATGAATTGCTGATAGAACAAATTGAAACAGACGAAGGGTATCATTTATTTGTTTATCCTTTTGAAGGAAGGTTGGTTCATGAAGCAATGGCGGCTATTCTTGCTTATCGTATAAGCCGCATCACCCCTATTACTTTTTCATTTGCCATGAACGATTATGGTTTTGAATTGTTGAGTGATCAACCGATACCATTGGATGATTCAAATGTGTATGAATTATTCTCACCTGAAAATTTATTTGAAGACATTCAACGCAGCGTGAACAGTACAGAAATGGCAAAAAGAAAATTTCGTGATATCGCTACTATTGGTGGTTTAATATTCCAGGGCATGCCAGGCGAAAGAAAAAAAGCCAGGCATCTGCAGGCTTCTGCCTCTTTACTTTTCAATGTTTTTAATGAATATGAACCGAATAATTTATTGTTACGACAAGCTTATAATGAAGTTTTTGCCCAGCAAATGGAAGAAACAAGATTACGTGATATGCTGAACCGCATTCAGCATTCAAAAATTATTCTCACTTTCCCTAACCGGTATACTCCTTTCTGTTTCCCTATAAAAGTGGATAGTATGCGGGAAGATCTTTCTTCAGAAAAATTAGAAGACAGAGTAAGGAAGATGCAATCGGAATTGGTAAAATAACTTTATTGGTACCCCGAAACTTGCTATTACTCCATATTTGATAAAGGATTAATTTAGCTTCCTTCTTATGAATGCCCTTGTTGCCTACACCATTAATGAAAATGATTTTGTTTTAAGTCCCGAACGAGTGATGTATTGGGAAAAAGAAAAGACACTGATCATTGCTGATCTGCATATCGGCAAAACAGGTCATTTCAGAAAATCCGGGATACCTGTACCCCAAAATGTTTTTAAAGAAGATCTTCAAAGACTATTTACCCAAATACTTTTTTTTAAGGCAGAGAAGTTGATCATCGCCGGTGATCTTTCGCATAGCAGATCGAACAAGGAAATGGATCTTTTTAAAAAATGGAGAAATGACCTTGATGCTTTGGAAATGATCCTGGTAAATGGCAATCATGATATACTGGAAGAAGCCTGGTATGATGAAATGCGAATTGAAACAAAAGATTGCCTTGATATTGGCGATTTCTCATTTTGCCATGACCCCGATGATGCCTCCATAAAAGACCAGGCACATTACACTTTCTGCGGTCATCTTCACCCGGGTATCAGCATCCGGGGCCGTGGAAGGCAGTTCTTGCAATTCCCTTGTTTTTACTTTGGAAATAATATTGGGATCCTTCCTGCATTCAGTCGCTTTACAGGTCATGTAAATGTTGATGCACAAAAAGGAGAAAATGTTTTTGCTATTGTTGAAAACGGGATCATGCAGGTGCAGTGATCAATGTTTTTTTCTCAGCGTATTGAAATCAATAAAATAAATAAAGCGAAGTGTCAACTCATTGCCATGACGAAGTTCCATTGTTTGGCTAAGGTTATTTAAATATTTTTTGTACGTCATCCCGTCAACATATTCATCATTCCCAAGAAAATTTTTCCATCCCAATACCAGGCGGCTACCCAGGCGAAAATCCCATGTGAAGAATGCATCAAGATTAAAAAAGTTAATATTCTCATCCTGGTTGGGAATAAATGCACGTGGAATATCCTTTCCGTTTTCATCTACATTCGCAAACCTTTTATAAGTTACCTGGCTCCAGTTATGTCTTATTCGCATCGTCAGATTCATTCGTGGTGTAAAATTGTAAACACCCGAATAAATAGAAGTGATATCCTTAAAATCGACAAAACTTATTATCGGCTGTCCATTTAATTCCCTGCCTGCAAAAACAATATAATCCGTTTCTGTTTCGCTGAGATTACTTACCTCCATTGTTATTTTATTGCTGAAGCGATAGCGAACACCAAGTTCATACCTGTAGTAATCATGAACTTCAGGGATATGAAACACCGAGCTAAGAAAATCATAACTGATAAAAAGTTTTTTTCGGCTATCTGTACTTCCTTGTATTTCAGCAAAACTAAAAGGTGGTCGTTTTGCATATCGGCCGGGAGTGTTCAAAACAAAATAATCATTTTCTCCAAAGGGTAAGGTACCTACTGCGAGACTGACATCCCAAAAATTTCTAAAAACCCAAAACCCTGTCCCTGTTATTCGCAAGTAATTATATGCATAGGGTTTGTAAAGCCAACCATAACTTGAAGTGAGCCTGTAATTGTAAGTAAGAAAATTTCCTTTCGGAGTAAATTGATTGTAGCTGATCTGCCCGGTATAAGAAACTTCATTTGCAGCTGGCAAAATTCCAAGATCATTCGGGTCATATTTATCTGATTCAATAAGGTTCGAAATATAATACTGGAGCTTGCCACTTACTTTACCTACTCGCAGGCTTGTGCTGAAACCGTCATAGCCTCCATTGCCAAAAATTTTACTATAGCGTGCAGCGCCGCGAACATTAAATTTATTTTCTTTATCAAAAAAACTAAAATCAAAAGCAGAAACGTTTGCATCACGGTTAATATACTCTCTTATTACATTCGTATTGGTAAAAGTTACATAGGACCTGTTCTTTAACGCCTGGTCAACTACAATAATATTATAGTTAGCAAGCGCCTCGGTTACAACACTGGTATCTTTACCGTCAGTTGTATTTCTAAGAATTGCTTTTTCTCTCTGTGTTATTGCATTAAAAAAACCAAGCCCCAATTTTTTTTCGGTGCGGCCAGAAAATTTGATCGCATTATATAAATTGGTCACCGCCGGGTTTTCAATGATCTCATAATTGGTATTGTTTTGAGCAAAGTTTTGAACTGCGTTGAATCTTTGGGGCATCTCTCCCACTCTTCTTGAATAAAATAATCCTGCTTTATTAAAAAGTTCAGTGCCCTCAGTAAAGAAAGGCCGGTTCTCTGCAAACTTAATTTCATACGGAGTGAGGTTATTAACCACGTTATCAGAAACTACTTGTCCAAAATCAGGAATGATCGTTGCATCAAGTGTAAAGCTTTCACTTATTCCATACTTCACATCCATACCGCCGCTTTTCAACCACTCTGTTTTATTGCCGTTAGGGGTAGGTGAAATATTAACACCACCAGATAAATAAGGAGAGAAGCTTAATCGCAATGGAGGTTCAATATCCTTAAGACCAGTAAGGTCACCAAACTGATTTAAAAAACCATTGACATTCGGATCAAAAAAATTCCAGCAAGAACGTTCATTGTTTTTTCTTGTAAACCGCATTAACTGAATGCCCCAATCCTGAATATCCTTTTTTGAAAACCGCAAAGAGAAATAAGGGATACGCATTTCTACCGACCATCCATTATCAAGCATTTTCGTTTTACTTTCCCAAACAGCATCCCATGTTTTATCGCCATACTCACCAAAATCACCACTGAAACTCGGTGATAGTTTTGCATCTGTTTGCACATTTGCACTAGTAACCAGGAACTGGAAACCATTTTGATTGTCGTTGTAAGTATCAAAAAAAACAGAAAAATAATCTACGTCTGTTTGTTGTTCTTCATCCCTGGCCGTTAATTGTTTTCTTATTGAGCCGGGATCGTCATAAAGCATAGCTCCAATGTATATGGACGAATTGTCGTAAAGAATTCTTACCTCAGTTTTTACTGTTGCCAATTCACCTGCTTTGGGAAAATTTTGAATAAAATTTGTAGCTACCGGGGCTGTTTGCCAAACTGCATCATCAAGAAGTCCATCAATTTTTGGAGAACGGTCTGTTTTAACTGCAGGCATGTCCCTGGTTTGAGAAAAACCATATAGAAACATCACCATCATAATGGGTACGAAAAGTAGGCGTTTAATGGCCATGCAGTTAGTTAATTAGCTAACGACAAATATAATTCAATAAATTTTGCCTGCATAAGTAATATTGCTATCCTCAAACAGAAGCTAATTCATTGACATTAAGCTAATTCATCTTCTTTTTCAAGGTACTTACCTGTTGATGTAAATTGGTAACAATATTGGCCAATTGATTTATATCCCATCGCTGTTGAGATACTGCGCGGCTGATAACTACTGATGCCTGCCACAATTCCAATACATCGTCTGAATTTATATGATACGGTTGATAAGAAGGATTATCACTTACCAGGGTGAGTTTGTTTTTGGCTTTGCTGTTTTTATCAATTCTTTTATAAACGATGCCTTCGGATTTCGAAACAACGATATAAGTGTAGTTATTTTTTACTTCATCAAGCGTCTCTACTTTTTCTCCAACAATTATTGATCCGCTCGGAGTTGGTAGCATTGAATCACCCATAATTTCAAATGCCCGGTAATTGCCGCCTGATAACATTGGTAAAGTAAATGTGTTTAATTCATCAATATAATCCGGGTCCGCATAACCATTTAAATAACCGGCTGCTGCCTTCATCGGCACAAAAGGAATATCCGGTCTGCCTCCGGCAAGTTTTAAAGCTCTTCTTTTTGCCAGGTAGTTGCCTTTATTCTCACTAAGATCTTTTCTTAAAATATCATCCATAGAAAGTTTGAAAATATCACAAACGATCTCCAGCACTTCAAAATTCGGCTTGGCTCTTTCTTCTTCATAAGCTCCCAGCAATGACCGCTTGATACGAAGCTTGTCAGCAAATTCCTGTTGTGTCCAGCCACGCAACTTGCGCAGGTATTTCAGATTTTGATTGGCAATATTCATAAGAAACTAATTGAGTTAGCTGCAAAATACTAATTTTTTTGGTTTTTCAAAAAACATTTTTAATAATTCCATTTGGCAAGCCGGAAAAAACAAAACATTTTTGCTTTAGAATAAGAACCTATGTCAAAAACTAAGAAACCAGCAAAAGCAACGGTAAAAAGATCAGCAGCTAAGAAAAAAGAAAAACCAGTAATCCTTATCACCAATGATGACGGCGTATCGGCCCCGGGTATCAGAAACCTGGTAGAAGCCGTAAAGGATCTTGGAAAAATAATTGTAGTGGCGCCTGATAAGCCTCAATCAGGCATGGGTCATGCGATCACTATCGGATCGCCGTTAAGGCTACACCCTGTAAATTTTTTTGAAGGAATAGAAGCCTATTCATGCACGGGTACTCCTGTCGATTGTGTTAAGCTGGCAGTTGATAAAGTGCTTCATCGCAAACCTGATCTTTGTTTAAGTGGTATCAATCACGGGGCCAATCACAGCATCAATGTTATTTATTCAGGAACTATGTCCGCTGCTGTTGAAGCGGCGATCGAAAGTATCCCTTCAGTTGGCTTTTCATTGCTTGATTATAGCATTGAAGCCGATTTTGAACCAGCAAAAAAATATGCCCGCATCATTGTTGAGAAATTGCTTTCAGGCGAACAGGACAAACACATGATCCTGAATGTAAATATCCCGTTGGCAACGATTGAAGAAATAAAAGGAATAATGATCTGCCGCCAGGCGTATGCAAAATATGAAGAGGATTTTATTGAACGGCATGACCCACATGGGCGCAAATATTTCTGGCTTACTGGTGAATTCGTAAATTTTGATAAAGGCAAGGATACTGATGTGTGGGCTTTGGCAAATAATTATATAAGCGTGGTTCCTGTACAATTTGATATGACCAATTACGTTCTTAAATCTAAATTTGAAAAAACGTGGCAACATTTATCCTAAAGAAAGATAACCTTAAGCTTGGATTAGTTCTTGGACTGGTGGGACCTGTACTTGGCCTTATCATTGTCTATTTTCTTAAATTTTCCTCCTACGATTTCATGGATTTCCTCGATTATTTCTTCAATGATAGCAAACTGATCACTTCCATTGGCGCATTATGCCTTTTGGCTAATGCCGTGCTATTTACTATTTATATAAATACGCACCGCGACAATACGGCGAAAGGGATTTTTGTAACTACACTTTTATATGGCATAGCGATCCTGATCATTAAAGTTTTTATTTAATTGTTCCAGCAACAGTAATTCTATTTATCGTTCCTTGCGTCGCACCTCTTGTACTTCCATATTGCTATTCAGCTTTTAACGTATTTTGCGTTCCGCAATGAAATACTATATCATAGCAGGCGAAGCATCGGGTGATTTGCATGGCAGCAATCTTATCAAAGAATTAAAAAAACTTGATGCGTCCGCAACTATCCGTTGCTGGGGTGGTGATAAAATGCAGCAAGCTGGTGGTGAGCTGGTAAAACATTATCGTGATCTTGCTTTTATGGGTTTTTGGGAGGTGATAAAAAATATTTTCACAATCCTTAGGAACCTGAAGTTTTGCAAAAAAGATATTGAACAATTTCAACCTGATACTTTAATTCTTATTGACTATCCTGGTTTCAATCTTCGAATTGCCAAATGGGCAAAACAAAAAGGACTGCGCATCATCTACTATATTTCGCCACAAGTATGGGCATGGAAAGAGAACCGTGTGAAGATGATGAAAGAAACGATCGATAAAATGATCGTCATTCTTCCTTTTGAAAAAGATTACTTCAAAAATAAATGGAATTGGGAAGTTGAATATGTCGGACATCCATTGGTTGAGGTAATTGAAAGTGAAAAATTAAAAGTCAAAAGTCAAAAGTTTAGCGAAAAAGAAATTATTGCTTTGCTACCGGGAAGTCGGAAACAGGAAATCTTAAAAAAGCTTCCTGTAATGCTTGAAGTAAGCAAAGCATACCCTTCTTATCAGTTCATTGTTGCCAAGGCTCCGGGACTTGATGATGATTTTTACCACTCACTTTTACAACCATACAATAATGTAAGCACTGTATCAGGCAAAACTTATGATTTGTTGATGCAAGCTAAAGCAGCCTTAGTAACATCAGGAACTGCAACGCTGGAAACAGCTTTATTCGCAGTACCTGAAGTAGTTTGCTACAAGGGCTCATTTCTTTCTTATGAAATTGGAAGACGATTGGTGAAAGTAAAATTCATTTCACTGGTCAATCTTATCATGGATAAATTAGTTGTGAAAGAATTGATACAACACGACATGAATGTGAAAAATCTTCAGTTCGAATTAGAAGAATTACTTACGAGTGAACAGCGAATTTCACAACTGAAAAAAGATTATACTGAGCTGAAAAATATATTAAGTGAAAAAGGGAACGCCTCTTCAAAAGCTGCCCAACTCATTCACAATTTTACCTTAAGAAAATAATTTTATTGCCAGCAAGATCAGGCAAAAAATAAAGATCAGGATGCTTGTTCTGTTTATCCAATGCATTTTTCTAATAAAATCCGTATTGGGCCTGTTAGGATCCGGCTTGCGGATATAGAGATATTCTGCTATTTGTTTTAAGATTCCCATAGATCGAATTCAAAGTTACGTTGAAACAACAATTGGCCATCTTGCTTGTTTACATACAATTTTATCAACAAAATTTGAATTTCATCAAAAAAAGCAATTGTGAATAATGGAGAAGTTGTACCTTTTTCGTCCAAAATTTATTTTATGAAACGAATAACCATTGCCATCGCAGCAGCATTTATATTAGCTTCCTGCGAGAACGAGAAAAAACCTGATGAGATCAAAGCTGATGCAACAGTTTCATCAACTACTGACTCAAAACCCAAGGAAGAACCCTGGGTAGCTGTTGATGACTCTACAGGCATGAAAAACTGGATGGCTTATGCTACCCCCGGCGAACCGCATAAAATGATTGCTAAATCGAACGGCACATGGAATGGTGAAATGACAATGTGGATGGCTGCTGATGCACCTCCATCTACCACCACAGCTACCATGGTAAATAAAATGATCATGGGTGGCCGTTACCAGGTTTCAGAGACCAAGGGGAATATGATGGGAATGCCATTTAATGGTATGGGCACAACCGGGTATGATAATCATAAAAAAGTATTTATGAGTACATGGATCGATAACCTGGGAACAGGAATTATGAAACTGGAAGGACCATGGGATGAGGCTACTAAATCCACAACCTTAACAGGCAAAATGATCGACCCTTTTACCGGCAGAGAATGTGACTTTAAAGAGATCTATACAATAATAGATGACAACACTCAAAAGCTGGAAATGTATGGGCCTGATCCAAAAACGGGAAAACAATTTAAGTCAATGGAAATAAAGCTTACCAGGAAAAAATAATTGCTCAGAAATAATATTGAAAACCCTGAATCAATGTTCAGGGTTTTTTATTTTCATTTTCAATACTTGTTTTAATGTTTAAGAGCCGGGAGCAATATGAATGATTTAGAATTTGTATCTTTTTCATTCAAAATTGTGTTATGAAACAAACTGCTTTAAGTATCTGCCTGGTCATCTTCCTTCTTTCATGCGCAAATGACAAGGCAAACGAAAATAAAAAGACAGATGTTGTTACTTCGGAAACAAAAACTGAAACTGAAACAGGCATCGATCCAACCGAGTTCTTTACTCCCGGACCTATGCATCAATGGCTGGCAAGTTTTACAGGTACCTGGGAAGCGGATGTGATCGGTTATATGGATCCAACAAAACCTGACACTTCCAAACTCATACAATCTTATTCTATGATATTAAATGGTCTTTACCAGGAAGCAAAGCTTACCGGTTCTATGATGGGAATGTCATTTGAAGGACGAAGCATTAATGGTTTTGACAACGCCAAGAAAAAATTTCAAACTACATGGATGGATAGTTTTAGCTCAGGATTCACATATATGACCGGAGATTACGATTCAACATCCAAAACATTGAACTTAAAAGGAACCCAAAGCAATCCTTCGACCGGGGAAGATATGGGTATAAGAGAGATCATGAAGATCATAGACAATGATACTTACACATTAACGATGTACGGCGATGGGCCCGATGGAAAAGAAATAAAATTCATGGAAGGAAGATTTAAACGAAAAAAATGATCAAATAAAAATCCCCGATGCAATTCGGGGATCATGATCATTGGTTTTCCAATACCTGTTTTAATTTTTGCAGATCATTTTGCTGTCGCTTTTTAAATTCACCATTCATCAACGGGCCAACCTGCTTCCAAAAAAAACCTTTGAATTGCGTGTCGGACGAAAGTGAATATTCTGTTTTGTTATTTCCCAGGTCATTAAAATAATTTGTTACTGTGTTTACCATCATTGGCGAGCCAAGTGTACCCAGGAATTTTTTTTCGGGAATTACTTCCAGGATTTCTTCATCAAGCACTAATTCCTTTCCTCTATCTAGAAAATAATGTTTTGCTTTTGCGCCGATCGTTCCCGGTGTTCCACTTACCTGCTCAAATCGCTGAAAACCGCCAAGCCATAGTTTGAGATTATTGGGATCTTTAAAAAATTCCCATACCTCTTTGATAGATCTATTAATAATAACTGTTGTTTGTGTAAGCATGTAAAGTGGCTATACTAAAAATGAATCATTCTTTCTTTGTTTTTTCCATTGGCAATTCAGGCATACGGCTCCACTCCTGCATTGAACCGTCGTACACTTTTACATTATAACCGAGTGAACGACCAGTAAGATAAATAACACTGGCAGTTTGCCCGATGAAGCAATAAGTAACCACTTCTTTGTTCTTATCAGGTAACACAGCCTGGAAATTCTTTAATAAGACTTCAGTTGGTTTTATTGAATTTGTGGAATCGATCATATCAGTATAAGCAAGGTTTAATGCCCCGGCTATGTGACCATCACGAGGATTACCTGTTGGATCACCATCATAAAATCTTTTCATTCTTGCATCCACTACTTCAGCTGATCTTGTTTTTAATGAGTTCAGCACATAATCTTTATCGACTAACAATGGAGCAGAAGGGGTTGCTACAAAATTTCCTTTTTTAACAACGGGCAATTCTTTAGTAACAGGAAAGCCAGCTTTTTTCCATGCAACCAATCCACCATTTAAATAAGAAACCCTGTCTCTCAATCCCAGGTTCTCCAGTGTAATAAACATTCTTGCAGTAATGCTGACATCACCAAATGCATGACATAAAACAACTTTTGAGTTTTTATTTATACCAAGATCCTGCAAAACTTTGGTCGCCGCTTTTGGATCAGGGGGATTATAAGTTCCTTCCGGTGAATTTGCAGTTAACCAGTCAGGCCATAAATATCTTGCGCCTTTGATGTGTTCATTATCATAATCAAATTTTAAAAAACTTATTTGAACGATCACGAGATCCGGATCATTCATATTATCATTCAGCCATTGTGGAGAGACAATTATATTCTGTGCAGAAGCAGTTATTGAAAGACCAATTACTGTCATTATCAAAAATATCTTTCTCATAAATAGTTTATTTGTTGAAAATAAATTCCTAGAAAGGTAAACTTACTTACCCCGTAATGAAAAGCTATTTATGACAAACGGTAATGTTGCTGAATATCTGTCCTATTTTATTATTTCAACAAAAGAAGGAGCCTGTTCATATTTCCATGTAGTTGCTAACGGAGACAGTTTCTTTGACTCGCTATTCATTAAATAAATATCGTAAATTTTTTTTCCGGGAACAGAAATATCCACTACCATCCATTTACCATCATGTGTCCAGTCGTGCCAACCAGCTTCTCTACCTTCGATATTCGTGATCTGCCATTGTTTTTTTCCATCAATATTAATTCCGTAAACCTCATATTTTCCTTTTTGAAATGACATATAACTTATGAAATTATCTTTTGAATTCCATCGTGGTGGACCAGCATGGTATTCGCCGGACCTGTTGGTAGTATCATCTGCCGGGTAATGTGTAAGTTGTCGCATGTCACTTCCATCATCATTCATTATATATATTTCTGTTTTAGCAAACCTGTTTCGTCTTTCGTTACGATAACGAAAAGCTATTTGCTTTCCATCGGGAGAGAAAACCGGGTCAGTATGATAAGCAGATGTGTCTTTTGTTAATTGTATGTATGATCCATTTTCCAAATTCAGCAGGAATAATTGTGTTCTTATCTCTCTCCCAATTCTTGCAGAAACGATCATCTCTTTTCCATTTTTCCGAACATCCATCCAGCTATCTTCCAAAACAAGATCACTTATCTTTCTAATATTATTTCCATCCTGGTCCATTTCATATAATTTATAACAGCGTTTACATGAAGTGTCCCTGTCACTTACAAAATATATTTTGTCTTTGTAGGTACGATATACCCAATCAAGACCAACGTATCTGCTGATATTTTTTTGATCGCTTCCATCAATATTCATTATATACACCTCGTAATTCCCTGTGGCTGTATCATGCAATACATTATAAACTATTTTATATGGAGGTTTTTGAGCAATCGATGATTGATAAATAGCGAAAAAGACGTACAAGAGTGCGATGCAACGAAGCATACTAGTAGTAGTTAAGTTTGGAACATAAATATTTTTACTAAAAATTTATCCGGCCTGGTCATAAGATTGTTTTATCCAATTGATAAGATCTTTATTGATCATCTTTTCATCTTCTACTCTTATACGATGTGTGCACATGGCATTCCATTTTTTTCCATCCTCTACATTTCCTGTTGGAGTAACACCTTTTATATTCAATCCTACATCAAACCTGTCTTTTGTTGAAGGTTGAAGAATTGCAAACTGCTTTTTTCTTCTTAAACTCACATAAGCCTTCTTCGGCGACACTTCGATGTCCTTTCCAAATTTGTTTATCTCACTCATGATTTTATCATACCATGGTCTGAGATTTTCTTTGCCTTTGTATTGCTCAGCGATCCAATCGGTATCATTTTCAGCAGCACCTGCATGACTTTGCTTTGCATAATGCACTACCATGTTTGCATTGCCATGTGTGAAGCCATGTTTATCTTTTAGAAAATTAACCAGCTCGCCATGTTTTTCAAAACCGGATTTGTTGACAATGGCGATCCATTCGTTTATTTTTTTGCCGGTACTTTTTTCAATGTTGGCGATCTGCGTGGCATAAGCCTTGTCTAATGATTCACTACTCATAAAATAGATTTTGTTAGGGGCAAATTATCGAAAACCTTTCAACCTGTATTGTAAAAAATTTACCTGTTTCATTCATTTTGATTTGCACTTTTATCAATAATTATGGGTTCTGTAATAAGATAAACAAAGGCATTGGTTGATTGCCTGATCAAATTGTTTTCGTACAGAAATAATGGTCATGTGTGAAATTCTTGAATTAGCACCTTTTATTTTCGAAGGTTTTAGATCATTTGTAAATCTCATTTTTCCCAGATCCATTCCAAGTCTTATTGCATCCCACTTTATATCTGCTACAGCAAATTCCCTGATACCGGTAAATGAAAGATAATTTTTTTTAGGGATAAGCTTAGCATCATAAAACTGATCAAATATTTTTTCAGTAATGAAATCAAACAACGGTCTTGTTGTTTTGCAATATTTGAATTGAGCTTCCAATAAATTATCCCGATCGGTGTAAACGGGTTTCCCATCATTCAAATATAAACCAGTCAGCAAACCTGCCTGTAAATGATTTAAAATATATTCCTCTTTCAACCAGTCAATGATATATTCTTTCTTTGATAAACCGGAT
>Ga0193738_1000757_pt1 | contig 14718 bp, 9 predicted proteins | sample L2a1metaG_FD_144927 | JGI IMG/M metagenome (GOLD analysis project Ga0193738, IMG submission 144927) | Soil microbial communities from a riparian zone of the East river system, Colorado, United States - L2a1 | ecosystem: Environmental > Terrestrial > Soil > Riparian zone | place: USA: East River...
GGTGAAAATGGACCGGAATCTATTTTTGAGATTCAGGCTTTTTATGAACCAACAAGAGACCAGGGTATTATTTATTCCAACGTTCAGGGTGTAAGAGGCGCCGGATCCTGGGATTTGGGCTGGGGTTGGAACACTCCTACTCAAATATTAGTTGATGAATTTGAAGCAAATGATCCAAGAAAGATCGAAACTATTCTTTATTCCGGGCAGGTTGATCCACTATATAATGAAAATGTGCCGCCGTTTCCGACTGTGCCCCGTTTGTATTGGAATAAAAAAATACATACCAACCCTGCTGACCGCACTACACTTAATAATAGGTTTGGTCCCTGGATGAACCATAGAATATTGCGGTATGCCGATGTCTTGTTGATGGCTGCTGAAGCAGCTAATGAACTGGGAGGAGCTCAAAATACAACAGACGCATTAGCATGGCTGGAACAAATTCGTAAAAGAGCCAGAGGAACTACCAGCGCTTTACCAGCAGTAACTACTACCGACCAGGTACAGTTGCGAAATGCGATCCGTCATGAGCGATTTGTAGAATTGGGAATGGAAGAACAACGATTTTGGGATATTGTAAGATGGGGTATTGATGTAACAGTACTTCACGCTGCTGGTAAATTAAATTACCAAACAAAACACAGATTACTGCCAATTCCTCAGGGTGAAATAGATAAATCGGGTGGTATCCTGATTCAAAACCCAGATTATTAATAAATGAATTGTAAATGATGCTGATTTTTAGTGACTTAACTAACCTGTCTGCCGAAGCAGGCAACAAAATATAAACAAATGAAATCGATCAAAATTATTCATCTACTATTATTCATTACTGCTGGCTTTAGTTTGATAATGGTTTCCTGTCAGAAAATGGAGCGGCCTCCTTTAGGCGAAATTATTCAGGATCCGCTACCACCTCCGTTAGTGATCGGAGACGCCAAAAGTTATTGGCCTTTTGATGGTAATGCACGAGATACCGGAGCTTATAGAATGCTTAGTACTGTGAAAACCGTCTCTTACGTCCCCGGCGTTGCTGCCGTTCCTACAGTAACGGGTGGAGAAGCTGCTCAAATAGGCACAAACGGATATGTCGCAGTATCTGCAGTAAATGATGGTCTGAAAACACCCGGTAGTATCAGTGTCGCATTTTGGATGAAGGGAGCTACAGGCCCTGTCCAGGGTGGTGCACAAGGAATATTTGCTATTTCAAATAGCACACAATTTTGGGGAAATCTGGAAATATTCTTAGAGAATTATACTGATGCTACTGATCCAAATGCAGTGTGGATGAAAATACACCTCTTAAATGGAAATATAGCCGGCGGAGGTGAAGAATGGATAGCGGATGATAATGTCAAAATAAAAAATGTCTTAGGTAAATGGACACATATAGCCTTAACTTATAATGCAGCTACATCCATGATTACGTTATATAAAGACGGTGCGCCAACTTTGGTAAATAATAAAGTTCTGCGGGCAGGTGCTTATGGAAATTTAAAGTTTGATAATCTCACAGGAGTCGTATTAGGAAGTTTTGCTTTTCAAACCACTCCGAGTTTCACCAATCATGGACCAGAAGGCTGGGCTAAATCCTTTAACGGAGCTTTGGACCAGTTCCGCATTTATACTAAGGCACTGACCGCCGCGGAAGTATTAAATCTATACAACAACAAATTGTAAGTCGTTTACATATAGCAAGCAGTAGACAAGCAGTAAGGGCTGAATCCATTTCAGCCCTTTTTAATCTACCAAATCATCTTAGAAATATGTTTTACGCAAAAAGAGATATTGGTTTTTTTATGATTTGCTTGTCTATTATTGTTTTCATTTCCTGTAATTCCCGTAGAAAAACGCTATTCACAGAAGTTTCTTCATCCGAATCAAAAATTAATTTCATTAACCAGCCTGCGAAAAACGATTATTTAAATATCTTATATTATATCTATTATTATAATGGGGGCGGTGTTTCCGTGGGTGATATTAATAATGATGGCCTTCCTGATATTTATTTCACTGCTAACAGCAAAGGACACAACAAACTTTACCTGAACAAAGGAGATTTTCTTTTCGAAGATATTACTGATAAAGCCAACGTTGCCGGTAGTCCGGATTGGTGCAGCGGGGTAACAATGGCTGATGTAAATGGTGATGGATTCCTTGATATCTATGTTTCTGCCGTTGCAAATTATTCAGGACTCAAAGGGCATAATGAACTTTTCATAAACAATGGCAATAATACATTTACTGAAAGTGCAGGAAAATTTGGAATTGATATCGCGGGGCTTTCTACACAAGCTGCATTTTTTGATTACGACCATGATGGCGACCTGGATTGTTATATCCTTAGACATTCAACCCGCCCACATGCAAATATTGTGGACACAAGTCGGCGTTTGATCAGGGATTCATCATCGGGTGATCGTTTATTCAGAAATGATCTGAATACGAATGCAAAATTCACAGATGTTTCATCAGAAGCAGGAATCTATCAGAGCAGTCTTGGATATGGTTTAGGTCTTGCCGTTGCAGATATAAATAACGACGGGTGGGAGGATATATACGTTGGAAATGATTTCCATGAAAACGATTACTACTATGTAAATAATGGCAATGGCACGTTTACAGAAAGCGGCTCAAAACATTTTCGCCACTACAGCCGGTTTAGCATGGGCAACGATGTAGCTGATTATAACAACGACGGACAATTGGACCTAATAACAGTTGACATGCTGCCACCTGATGAAAAAACGTTGACGACCTACGGCAGTGATGAGAATCCTGACATTTATAAGCAGAAACTGGTGATCAATGGTTATCAGGACCAGTATTCAAAGAATTGTTTGCAAAGAAATAACGGAAATGGAAACAGTTTTAGTGAAACAGCATTGATGAACAATGTGGCAGCAACTGATTGGAGTTGGGCGCCGTTATTTGCAGATTTTGACAATGATGGCATCAAAGATCTTTTTATTTCAAGCGGTATTGTAAAGCGTCCAGTCGACCTCGACTATGTTCGTTTTGTTTCTGATATGCAAATGAAAGGACTTGGGAATACAAACAAGTATGATGATAAGGTGATTGATGCAATGCCTGACGGAAGTTCACATCCATTTCTTTTTAAAGGTAATGCTGACAAACCGTTTGTTGATGTAAGCAAAGATTGGGGATTTGATAAAATGAAAGGCTTTTACAATGGCGCTGCCTATGCTGATCTTGATAACGATGGCGATCTTGATCTAGTGATCAATTGCATAAATTCCAAAGCATTGGTCTTAAAAAATAATTCGATCGCGTTTGATTTACCTCGCAAGAAAAATTCACTTACAATTTCTTTCAAAGGTGATAGCCTGAACAGTTTTGGAATTGGCACAAAAGCTTATTTATTCATTAACGGACAGATGCAATATCAGCAATTGATGCTGACAAGAGGATTTCAATCTTCAGTGGACTCAAGATTGCATTTCGGATTAGATTCAGTAAATACAGTCGATAGCGTCTTGATAGTTTGGCCCAATCAAAAATTTGAAGTTCAAAAAAATATACCGTCAAACAAAGCACTTACTGTATATCAAAAAACTGCTTCAGGAACTTTTGATCATATCTCCTGGTTTAAACCAGAGGAAGAAGAGTTTACAATTGCAAACGTTTCCGTACCATGGCGTCATAAAGAAAATGAATTCTTTGATTATAACGTTCAATATTTAATTCCCCATGCCCAGTCAACCCGCGGTCCTAAAATAGCGGTTGCAGACGTAAACGGCGATGGCTTAGATGACATATATGCCTGTGGTGCAAAAAACCAACCAGGAAATTTATTAATACAACAAAGCAATGGCTCATTTATAAAAAGTGATACGGCAGTATTCAATGTCGATGCCATCTGCGAAGATGTAGATGCAGTTTTCTTTGATGCAAATGGTGATAAAACACCCGACCTGTTTGTAGTCAGCGGAGGGAATGAAGCGGCATCAGACAGTAACAAAGCCTTGCATGATCGCCTGTATTTGAATAATGGTGATGGTCATTTTATAAAAGCGATTGATCAGTTTACAACTCAAAACGAAAATAAATCATGCGCCACTGTTGCTGACATAGACAATGACGGAGATAATGATCTGTTCGTCGGCCATCTTTCTAGTCCAACCGCATATGGCTTGCCAAGAACATCTTACCTGCATCTAAATGATGGGAAAGCAAATTTTACATTGGCTGATAGCAATAAGATCAATTTGAACGCTATTGGCATGGTGACCGCAGCAACATTTACTGATCTGGATAATAATGGGTGGCAGGATCTTGTTGTTACCGGAGAATGGATGGCAGTAAAAATTTTCATGAATAACAAAGGAATATTTACTGCAAATGAAATTTCACAGTCAACCGGTCTATGGCAAACTGTTTTCCCGGCTGATGTAAATGGCGATGGATTTACAGATCTGCTGGCAGGCAACTGGGGCCATAACACAAAACTATATTCGGGCAAGAACGGGCCATGCAAACTCTATACAAATGATTTCGATAAGAATGGTGCTATCGAACAATTAATGTGCTATACAATTGATGGCAACGAATATCCTTTTTTGGCAAAAGATGAATTAGAAAGAAGAATACCTGTTTTGAAAAAATATTATTTGCATTATAAAGACGTTGCGGGAAAAACGATCCAATTCATCTTTTTTGATCTGTTTAAAAATTATACAGAACTAAAAGCAGAAGTGCTTAGTTCATCCTGTTTTATCAACGATGGAAAAGGAAATTTTACAAGAATTTCTCTGCCTGATGAATTGCAACTGGCACCTGTAATGTCGTTTTCAAACACGGCAGAGCCCGGATCCTTTATTGCAGGCGGCAATTTTTACGGGACCATTCCTTATGAAGGGCGATATGATGCTTTGTTACCGGCAGGATTTTCTTTTAATAAAGCATCAGGTTCATTCGCCAATGGTTTTACAATTCAGGATTTCGATGGGGAAATAAGAGACATAAAATGGATAAATGCAGCTGGCAATAAAAAATTATTGATGCTTGCTCGTAATAATAAAGAATTGGTTTTTCTAAAGAATCGAAAAAGAAGTTAATCTAAAAGATAATTGTTGAAAAAAACTTTTCTACATATTAGTTTAGTGCAAGTCCTATGGCTTTTTATTTCTTGTAGCAACAAAAGCTCACCGCCTTCTAGTGGTCTTAATCCAAAACCGATCACTATAAAAAATACCTTGCTTAATGGTTCGCCATTTGATCATACGATCTATGGAACAACATTACAACCTGTAATCAAAGTAGAATTTACAGAGCCTGTTAAGTCAACTTCTGTGGCTACGTCTGTTAAAATAACCAATATGGGCGGTAGCGAAATCGGTATTACAACGACTCTTCAAAATCACGATTCGGTATTAGTAGTGCAACCAACTGCCCCTTTAAATTATTTATCAAAATATAATTTTATAATTAATTCAAGTCTGCGCTCTTCTACGGATGGTATATTTTCTCCTGAGGTGAATAAGAATTTTATTATAAAAATTGATTCATCAAGAAAGTTTCCCATCATTTCTGAGAGTGCATTGCTTGATCTTGTCCAGCAACAAACATTCAAATATTTCTGGGACTATGGTCATCCCGTAAGCGGTCTTGCAAGAGAAAGAAGCAACGCCACTCCTGAAACTGTGACTTCTGGTGGTTCAGGATTTGGAGTAATGGCGATTATTACCGCCATAGGTCGTGGTTTTATAACAAGAGCACAGGGTTTAGCAAGAATTCAAACCATTGTTTCATTCTTAAAAAATACTGCTCCAAAATTTCATGGCGTATTTTCCCATTGGATGAATGGAGCTACCGGCACTGTTGTGCCTTTTGGCCAAAACGATGATGGCGCCGATCTTGTTGAAACTTCTTATATGATAATGGGGCTTTTAACCGCAAGGCAATTTTTTAATAGCGCTGATGCCGGTGAAACAACTCTTCGGAATGATATTAATTTATTATGGAATGGTGTTGAATGGGACTGGTTCCGTCAAAATGGAAAAAAAGTTTTGTACTGGAACTGGAGTCCTACTTCCGGTTTTGCTGTAAATGTCCCGGTACAAGGATGGAATGAATGTTTAATAACATACGTGCTTGCTGCATCTTCACCAACACATTCAATACCAAAAGCAGTATACGATAGTGGCTTTGCAAGAAATGGTGCAATGGTCAACAATAATATTTATTATGGTTACCAGTTGCCGCTCGGTCCTGCGCAGGGGGGGCCCCTATTCTTTGAGCATTATTCATTTCTCGGTATTAATCCAAATGGCTTAACTGACGCTTATGGCAACTATATCACCCAGACAAAAAATCATACTCTAATTAATTATACATACTGCGTTTCAAATCCAAAAGGTTGGTATGGATATAGTGATAGTTGCTGGGGATTAACGGCAAGCGATATTCAAAATGGATATACGGCCAGTTCACCGACGAATGATGTTAGCTATATCGCTCCAACTGCAGCTGTCTCATCATTGCCCTATACTCCAACGGAAAGCATGAAAGCTTTAAAATTTTTCTATTATGTATTGGGCGATAAAATCTGGGGACAATATGGTTTTAAAGATGCTTTCAGTTTGCAAAATCTTTGGTTTGCTGATTCTTATTTGGCCATTGACCAGGGACCCATGATCGTCATGATAGAGAATTATCGCAGTGGATTATTGTGGAATTTATTTACCAGTTGCCCTGAAATAAAAGCAGGAATGTCATCATTAGGTTTTAGTGCACCATACTTATAAAATTTTATTATGAAACGAATTGCTTTAACCATCTTTCTATTTGTTGCAATTTCCAGTTCAACAACCGCTCAAAAGACTGCCACAACATTTAACCCGGCTGATCGTCCAAAAAATCTTTCTGATTCAGCGTTGCTCGACCTGGTACAAAAGCAAACCTTTCGTTACTTCTGGGATTTTGCACACCCGGTAAGCAATCTATCCAGGGAAAGAAGTAATGAAGCTTATAATTACGGAAACGAAGTAGTGACTACGGGTGGTACAGGCTTTGGTGTAATGTCCGTGATTGTAGCAACAGAAAGAAAATGGATAACAAGGGACACTGCTGCAAAATTTCTTTTGAAGATGGTGAATTTTCTATTGAAAGCAAATTCATACCATGGTGTTTTTCCACATTGGCTGGATGGCGCCACTGGAAAAACAATTCCGTTTAGCAGGAAAGATGACGGCGCTGATCTTGTTGAATCCTCTTATTTGTTCCAGGGCCTGCTTTGTGCAAGACAATACTTTAATGGAAATGACAGAACCGAAAGAGAATTACGCAATCGCATCGGCTGGATGTGGAATGATATTGAATGGAATTGGTTTACTAAAGGCGAAGAAGTATTGTACTGGCATTGGAGCCCCAATAACGGATGGGCCATGAATTTTCCGGTACGTGGTTTTAATGAATGCCTGATCATGTATATGCTGGCAGCATCAGGCAGTAATGAAAAATATGCAGTGAACTCTGCGATTTATCATAGAGGCTGGGCACAAAGTAATTTTTTTAAGAATGGAAAAGAGTTTTATGGCATTAAACTGCCCTTAGGATTTGATTATGGCGGACCTCTTTTCTTTTCTCATTACTCATTTCTTGGATTGGATCCAAGAGGTTTAAAAGATCGTTATGCAGATTATTGGGAACAAAATAGAAATCATACGCTGATCAATCGGGAACATTGCATTCGGAATCCAAATAAATTCAAAGGCTATGGTGAAAATTGCTGGGGGCTGACGGCAAGTGATACCTATAATGGCTATGATGCATATTCGCCCACGAATGATAAGGGCACAATAACACCAACGGCCGCACTATCTGCTTTTCCTTACACACCTGAATATTCAATGCAGGCTCTCAAACATTTTTATTATGATCTTGGTGATAAGATATGGAGTGAGTATGGTTTTGTTGATGCATTTAATGAAACACAAAACTGGTATGCAAAAAGCCATTTGGCTATTGACCAGGGACCGATCATTGTAATGATAGAAAATCATAGAACTGGTTTACTTTGGAAATTATTTATGAGTTGTCCCGAAATTAAAAATGGTTTAAAGAAATTAGGTTTTGAAAGCCCTCATCTAAAATAATACACATGATGAAAATATCGTTCAGTATTGTATTTGCCCTGATAATTTTTTCATCCTGTTCCACAAAAATGCACCAGGTAAGGATCGTCTTGCTGCCGGATACACAGACCTATGCTGAAAAATATCCTGAAGTACTCGACTCCCAAATAAACTGGGTGGTCCGCAACTCAAAGCAAATTGCTTTTGTGATGCAACAAGGTGACCTTACACAAAACAATAATGACAAAGAGTGGAAAGTGATACAAAATTCCTTTAGCAAACTTAATGGCAAAGTGCCTTATGTGCTGGCTGCCGGCAATCATGATATGGGCAGTGCCGATGGAAAATTTGCTGATGTCCGCAATTCCACGTTATTCAATAATTATTTTCCTTACTCCCAAATGTCATCCCTGCCCGGCTTTAGCGGCGTTGCGGAAGAAGGAAAGATGGATAATGCTTATTATATTTTCAAAACAGGGAGAATAAACTGGCTAGTTATTTCGCTGGAATTTGGTCCCCGCAACAGTATATTGAATTGGGCAGGCAGTGTCATTGAAAAATATCCCGATCATTCTGTCATCATCAATACTCATAGCTATATGTATTCCGACAGCACCCGGCAGGGACCCGGAGATAACTGGCGCCCGCAGGCATACGGCGTGGGCAAGGATAAAGGTGACAGCAGTGTGAACGATGGGGAACAGATCTGGGATAAACTTGTAAAAGATCATTCAAATGTTAGGTTTGTTTTTTCGGGACATGTTCTGAACACAGGAGTGGGCACATTAGTGAGCATAAACTCGAAAGGATTTCCGGTTTACCAAATGCTGGCCAATTATCAGGAAGGTGTAACCGGTTCAGTAAAAGGTGGAAATGGATGGTTAAGAATTCTGGATATGAATTACAAGAAAAAAACTTTGAACGTCTCCACCTATTCGCCATATATAAATAAGTATAACGAAGAACCTGCTCAACAATTTATAATTGAGAATATTTACTTTAAACCCTTATAATAATTTTAATATGGGATATATAAAGACCAACCAAAATTGGAAATATTGTAGCAGCTATTATTAAATTATTAAATGAGAGTTGTTTTCTGTAATGATGAAAAAATGACTTAGTCCAGGATGCAATAATGAACTATAAGGTCGCCTGGTGAACTCTGATCGCCGAAGGTTATTATTAAGCCGCATTATGGCCCCAATGAAAGGAAACAAAATCTTTGATTAAAAATTACTTTATGGGAAAAAGAATCGTATTGCTTGCATTCTTTGCAATTACCGCTCATTCAATTTTGTTTGCACAGCAGCAAACCAGGATGAACGTGATCTTTATTCTTGCTGATGATCATCGTTATGATGCGATGGGCTTTATGAACAAGATACTTGGTTTGCAAACTCCGGCTATGGACCGAATGGCAAAAGAAGGAGCTCATATAAAAAATGCTTTTGTTTCAACAGCGCTGTGTTCGCCCAGCCGGGCTTCGATACTAACCGGTCAGTATGCACACACTCATACCGTGGTTGACAACGATGCAGCATTACCAGCCAATCTTGTTTTTTTTCCGCAATATTTACAAAAGAACGGCTATCAAACTGCTTTCCTTGGCAAATGGCATATGGGTAATACCGACGATGCACCACAACCGGGATTCGATTATTGGCTTAGCTTCCAGGGACAAGGCAGATATTATAATTCAACTTTCAATATTAATGGCAAAAGGATAAAGCAACCAGAAGACGGTTACATTACCGATCAGTTAACCGATTATGCACTCAACTGGCTAACCGATCGAAATAAAAGCAAACCATTTTTTGTTTACTTGTCGCATAAAGGTGTTCATGCAGAATTTGAACCCGCGAAAAGACATGTGGGAAAATATAAAGACATTTCCATTGTATGTCCACCCTCCATGTATCTAACAGCTACTGCCAGCAGTAAAACATTTGGTATTGTCACTTCGCCGCAATCCAAAGTGAATTATAGCGATATTCCTCAATGGGTGAGGAACCAGCGTTACAGTTGGCATGGCGTCGATTATATGTATCATGGCCAGATCGTCTTTGACGACTTTTATCGCCGCTACCTCGAAACATTGCAAGCTGTTGACGAAAGTATTGGAAGAGTATTGAACTGGGTGAAGGAAAACAACCTGGAAAAAAATACGATGGTAGTTTATATGGGCGACAATGGCTTTTCGTTTGGCGAACATGGATTGATAGATAAGCGTCATGCTTACGAGGAATCAATGCGGGTACCTTTGCTCATCTGGGCACCGGGAATGATCAAGCCGAATTCAGTTGTTGACCAGGTGGTTGATGAATGTCGATCTTGCACCCACTTTTTTGGAACTGGCAGGTGTAACAAAGCCCTCGCAGTTGCAAGGCTATTCTTTTGTCAATTTATTGAAAGGTTCGGCAACAGGCTGGCAGAGAGATAAAGTATTTTATGAATATTATTGGGAATCATCTTTTCCCCAAACTCCCACAACATTTGCTGTCAGATCAGATCGGTATAAATATATTTACTATAATGGTGTTTGGGACATAAACGAATTATTTGACCTCCAGAATGATCCTTACGAGATGAACAACCTGATAAGAGATACGGCGTACCGGGAGATCGGCTTAATATTAAAGGACGAATTATTCAACTGGCTGAAACAAACCAATGGCCTGCAAATACCACTAAAAAAAACCATCAACAACCGGAATGATAATTTATACCGGGGAACATATTAGGTTTACAGAGAAATAAGAGTACTAATTTTTTAGTGGCAATGGAGTTACCTTTCTTTCACTAATAATTATAATTATGGCAAACTTTAATTTAACCGCAGCGCAGATCGCAACCTATCATAAAGATGGATGCCTGGTAGTAAAAGATTTTTTAAGTAATGAAGAAGTAAAAAAACTGCAGGACATCGCATTTGAAGATGGTGTCATGCGGAAACATGCATTTGACCTGAATGATCAGACAGGAAAAAAAACAAAGCTTACGCTTTGGTATAAACCCGGCAATGATAGTTTTGGATTGCTTACAAGAAGCAACCGGATGATCGCATCAGTAAATGAGTTAATGGAAGGCGATTCGCAGGTTTGTCACTTCCATAGCAAGCTGATGCAAAAGGAACCAAAAGTGGGCGGCGCATGGGAATGGCATCAGGATTATGGCTATTGGTACAAGAACGAGTTTTTGCTCCCGGAACAAATGATGTCGGTGATGATCGCAATCACTGATGCGAATAAATCAAATGGTTGTTTGCAGGTAATTAAAGGATCGCATAAAATGGGAAGGATCGAACATGGCTTCGCAGGTGAGCAGGTCGGTGCATCGCAACATTATGTTGATCTTGCCTTAAAAACAATGGAACTGGCATATGTGGAGATCAAAGCCGGTGATGCATTATTTTTTCATTCCAACATTTTGCACCGTTCCGAAGCCAATACATCCGATACAGCAAGATGGTCGGTGATCTCGGTTTATAATCGTGCGGCAAATATTCCGTATAACGAGCCATCACAATCAAGCACTATTCCTGTGGACATAGTTCCTGATGAAGCCTTGTTAAAATGGGATACGGGATCTATCGATGAGAATGCTAATTTCCTTGAAAAAGAAAAAGACGAAGCGCTTAAATAAAAGTATGACGAAGTTTTTTTCATCTGGCCCGCTTTGGCAAGCATCTGGTCTTACGTTAGTAAGATTGGCAGTCGGCGCATTTCTTATTTTTCATGGATGGGAAATTTTCAACGAAGCAATAATGAACAAATACCTGCAATGGGATCAATTCAAAAATTCAAACGGAAAGTTATTGGTATACAGTGGAAAAGTTGCCGAGCTCATTGCCGGGATTTTATTCGTACTCGGCTTATTTACACGGATCGCCTGCCTGCTGCTCATTGGCGTAATGTGCTACATTGCTTTTTTTCTTGGTAAAGGGATCATTTGGTATGATGACCAGCATCCTTTCCTGTTTGTTTTGCTTGCAATGGTTTTCTTTTTTACAGGCCCCGGAAACATTAGCTTAGATAAAATGATCTTTAATAATAATAAGTAGAAAATATTTTATGGTACCAGCTTCAACGCTCCGATCAGGCATGCTTGCGTCCGCCAGAGGCGGATCATTCGTATTGCTACTATTATGCTTTCTGTTATTCTCACAGAAAGTTTTTTCCCAGAAACCCCCTTCGGGAGGCAGGGGGGCTACCTATTGCAACCCTATCAATATAGATTATGGGTACACGCCTATCCCAAATTTTTCAGCATGGGGCCGGCACCGTGCCACTGCTGACCCTGTCATTGTACTATACAAGAACGATTATTATTTATTTAGCACTAACCAGTGGGGTTATTGGTGGAGTAGTGATATGCTCAACTGGAATTTTGTTTCAAAAAAATTTTTGAGACCCTGGAACGCCGGTACTTATGATGAACTCTGTGCCCCGGCAGTCGGAATAGTTGGTGATACCATGCTGGTTTTTGGTTCCACTTACACCAGTAAGTTCACCTTATGGATGAGTACAAATCCAAAAGCCAATGAATGGAAGCCACTTGTTGATTCATTTGAGATCGGTGGCTGGGATCCATCTTTTTTTACCGATGATGATGGTCGCTTATATATGTATAACGGCAGCAGTAATAAATTCCCGATGTATGGAATAGAGTTAAATCGAAAAACATTTCAGCCAATTGGGACAAGAAAGGAAATGTATTTATTGGAACCCTGGCGTTTTGGATGGCAACGATTTGGCGAGCATATGGATAACACTTTTCTCGATCCTTTTATTGAAGGGTCACATTTGACAAAATATAAAGACAAATATTATTTACAATATGGTGCGCCGGGAACAGAGTTCAGCGGCTATGCTGATGGTCTGTTAATGGGTACTGAACCACTTGGGTATTTTGAAGCGCTGTCAGATCCGTTAAGTATTAAGTTGGGAGGATTTGTTCGCGGTGCGGGTCATGGGGCCACTTTCCAGGACAGGTATAAAAATTACTGGCATATCTCCACAACGGTTATTTCAGTAAAAAATACATTTGAGCGGAGACTTGGTATATGGCCAACAGGTTTTGACAAGGATGACAGGATGTTTTGCAATACAACTTTTGGCGATTATCCTCATTATTTGCCCGATGCTAATCCCGCAGGTTCTCCTTACGGCATTGATGGAAAATCAAACTACTTTACCGGCTGGATGTTGCTGAATTATAATAAACCAGTGCAGGTATCTTCCACACTGGGAGGATATCATGCAAATAATGCAGTAGATGAATTAATAAAAACTTATTGGAGTGCAACAACAGGCGACAAAGGAGAATGGATCCAAACAGATCTGGGTAATATCTCTACAGTAAATGCAGTTCAGATCAACTATGCCGACCAGGATGTTTCATTTTCAAAAGAAATGGATTCAATTTTTTTAGGAAAAACATTGGGTCTTTATCATCAATACAAACTTTATTATTCTGCAGATGGTAAAAAATGGAATGTATTAGTTGATAAAAGCACGAATAAAAAAGATGTGCCGCATGATTATATAGATTTGTCCCAGCCTGTACAAGCAAGGTTTATCAAGCTTGAAAATATTCACATGCCCACGGGTAAATTTGCCATTAGTGGCTTAAGAGTATTTGGAAATGGCAATGGGTCAAAACCGGGTGCAGTACAAGGATTTATAGTGCTCAGAACTGAAAAAGATAAACGTAGCGCTTTCATAAAATGGAAACCGGTAGATAACGCTTTCGCTTATAATATTTATTATGGCACAGAACCCGACAAACTTTACACAAGCATCATGATACATGCCAATAATGAATACTGGATGAAAGCAATGGATTCTCAAAAGACTTATTACTATTGCATAGAAGCAATTAATGAAAACGGGGTTTCCGAAAGATCTAAAACCATCGAAGTAAAATGAAAAATTTTTTATACATATTTACCTGCTTTTTATTAGCCTGTAATGCAAACAGCGAACCCGATCCTGAAACTGTAGCCAATCTGCCTTTTTGGAATGATGTTCAAAATTTCAAAAAACAGGATTCGATCTCATTTCCTCCCAAAAATGCGATTCTTTTTATTGGCAGCTCTTCATTTACTCTGTGGAAAGATGTACAGGATTATTTTCCCGGCTATACAATTGTCAACAGGGGATTTGGCGGCTCTACTTTATCAGACCAGATACGTTATGCAAATGATATCATCTTTCCTTATGAACCAAAACAAATAGTTGTTTATTGCGGTGAGAACGATCTGGCTTCTTCTGATACGGTATCTGCAGCAATGGTTGTGGATCGGTTCAAACAATTGTATCAAATCATAAGGGCAGGATCGAATGCCCCCATATTATATATTTCGATGAAACCAAGCCCAAGCAGAAGACATTTATTTCAAAAAATGCGGGAAGCCAACCAATCAATTGCTCTGTTTCTTAGTCAAAGCGATATTCTGCATAGTGTTACAAGTAAAAACGTGTGTATAGATGTTCATCAAAAAATGCTTACGACTGCAGGTGAACCAATTCCTGAACTATTTTTAGCTGATAGCTTGCACATGAATGCAAAGGGCTATGCCATCTGGAAAAAAGAAATTGAACCATACTTAATGAAA
>Ga0193738_1000758_pt1 | contig 14703 bp, 8 predicted proteins | sample L2a1metaG_FD_144927 | JGI IMG/M metagenome (GOLD analysis project Ga0193738, IMG submission 144927) | Soil microbial communities from a riparian zone of the East river system, Colorado, United States - L2a1 | ecosystem: Environmental > Terrestrial > Soil > Riparian zone | place: USA: East River...
GTAGATCGTCACCGGCCGCAGGTCCTGGATGATCCACAGAGCGCCTAATATCGCCAGGATCGGGGTCACCGGATAGAGGGGGACCTTGAAGCCGCGCGGCAGTTCCGGGTGCGTCTGGCGGAGGACCATCACCCCGATCGAGACGACGATGAAGGCGACCAGTGTGCCGATGCTGGTCATCTCGGCCAGGAAGTTGATCGGGACCAGGCCGGCGAGCAGGCTGATGACGACCGCGACGATGATCGTGTTGGGCACCGGGGTGAGCGTGCGCGGGTTCACCTTGTGGAACAGCTCGGGGATCATGCCGTCCCGCGACATGGCGAACAGGATGCGGGTCTGACCGTAGAGAACCACCAGGGTCACGCTGAAGATCGAGATCACCGCACCGGCGGCCAATACCGTGGCTGGCCACTCCGAGCCGGTCACCTGCTCAAGGATGGCGGACAAGCCGGCTTCCTGGCCCTCGAACTGTTCGGTCGGCTGGGCGGCCACGGCGATCAACGATGTCAACACGTAGAGCGTGGTCACGGTCACCAGAGCGATCAAGATGGCCAACGGCAGGTTACGCCGCGGGTTCTTCGCCTCCTCGCCGGCCGTGGAGACCGCGTCCAACCCGATATAGGAGAAGAAGATGATGCCCGCCGCGGCAGTGACCCCGCTGAACCCGAACGGGGCGAAGTCGCTGAGGTTGTCGGAGTTCCAGCCGGTCACGCCGATGACGATGAACATGATCAGGATACCGATCTTGATGAGCACCATGATGGCGTTGATGGTGGTGGACTCGCTCGCCCCGCGGATGAGCAGGAGTGCGCACAGGACGATCAGGATGACTGCGGGGAGGTTGAGGATGCCGCCCTGCTCCGGGGCCTGGGACAAGGCTTCCGGTATCTCGAAGCCGAACAGGTTGTCCAGCAACTCGTTGAGGTACTGCGACCAGCCGACAGCGACGGCCGCGCCGGACACGCCGTACTCCAGCAGCAGACAGGCGCCGACGCCCATGGCCACGAGCTCGCCCAGGGTCGCGTACGCGTAGGAGTACGACGACCCGGAGACGGGTACCGCACCCGCGAGCTCGGCGTAACAGATTGCTGTCAGGCCTGCGACCGCGCCGGCCAGGACAAAGGACCAGATGACCGCAGGTCCGACGATCGGAACGGCCTCGGACAGTACGAAGAAGATGCCGGTGCCGATCGTGCCGCCGATTCCGATAGCGGAGAGCGGTAACAACCCGATGGTGCGCTTGAGTTCGCTGCGGCCGGTGTCCGTCCCGGTCTCGGCCGCCATCTCGGTGACCGGCTTGCGTCGAAGGATCTGCTCTCGCAGCGATGCCATGGCTTCCTCCATACATCCGATGGACGCGCGCCCGTCACCGAGACCCAGGTTCCAATGGCCCGACCGTAGGAGCGTGCGGTCCGAGCGGGAAGGCGACACGATGTCGACCTGGCACGCCTGGCCAGGACACCGTGGACAACAGCCGCGGCAAACCTGTGTGTTGGCCCTCAGTGCTCGTGGTGGGCGTGGCCGGTGCCGGTGCGGCAGGTCTCGTCGGCGGCCTTGGTTGTCGGTGCGACGTCGATAGCCGGGTTCTGGTCGAAGAAGCCAAATGGCTTGAGCCAGAACGAGATCGTGTCGACGGACATGATCGGCCACTCCTCTGGCCGGGTGATGTGGTGGATGCCGAAGACGTACCACAGCACCACGTCGGTGTTCTCCAGCGGCTCGTCGTCCTTGATCCACTCGGTCATGCCGGTGTCGACTGTCGACTGGGTCGGGTAGCTGCCGCACGGCCACCGCTCGTCGTCGTGGTGCCTGGTGACCCAGAGCGTGTGACCGATGACCGGCGCGCGCACGTACTGCGGCGTCGACGGATCCATCATCACTGGGTATGCCGCTCCGGGCACGAGCTTGTACGCGACGTTAGTCCCCTGCCGGTTCGTCTTCGTGGGGTTGACGACCTTCCAGCTCCGCTGAGTCGACCAGTCGTAGTCGCGGGCACCTTGGACTTCGGACGTGATGGGCGTCGCCTCGGTGACGAGGGCCAGGCCGTGGGGGTTGTCGGCCGACACTGGGAGGGCGACGGAGTCCACCTCGACCACAGTGTTCGCCGCGCCGTCGACATCGAGATCGAGCCGTGCGACCAACAGGTGCTGGTGGAACGGCGCGTAGGTGCGGTCGTCGACGACGGTGCCGTAAGGCGGCGCGGGCTCGCCTTCGGAAACTGGCGTCGTGACCATGATGCCGGTCGCCCGGACTTCGCACTCGATGTTGCCATCCTGGTAGAAGCGCCAATACACGAGGTACTCGTAGTTCGCGACGGTGGCATGGCAGGAGACAACCAGCCGGCGTTGGCGGCGGACCTCCGCGCCGGTGACCGCGTCCACGTGCTTCCAGAGGACGGCGTTGTCCTCCTCGTGCAGGCAGATGGCGTTCTTGATCTCGTATGGCGCGCCGGTGGAGTCGTGGAGCACCGCGTCGACATAGACGATCTCACCCAGGCAGTCGCAGCCGAGCTCCAGCGAGGTGGTCATGAAGCCGAGACCCCACTCGCCGATGTCATACGCAGTCCGGCGGTAGTGGTCGAACGTGGGATCCCGGTACGGAACCACCATCTCGGCGAACGACATCCGGTAGGCGATGTCGCGCCGGACGCCGTGGTCGTCGTAGGAGACCTGGTAAATGACGGGGCCCTCACGGTAGTTGAAGCCAAGACGCATCGACCAGTTCTGCCAGCGCAGCTCGGTGCCGTCGAGCGTGAACGACGTGCCCTCGGGCTGAGTGATTTGCAGTGGCTTGAGGTCGGAGCGCTGCTCTCCCGTCCATAGCCCAGGGACATACTCCCCGTTGACCCTCGGTTGGCCGTAGTCGTGGTGGTCCTCGATCTCGAGCAGCTCGAGCGTGTTCACGTCGACGATCAGCTTCAGCCCGGAGATCGGATGGGCGTACGGGCTGCCGTCGGGCGTCTCGCGGGCCCACAGGTCGCACCAGCCCAGACGTCGGTCGCGATATTGCTCAGGCATCAGTGCTTTGCCGTAGGTCCACACGTCGATCAGCACCAGGCTCATGTCGGTAAAGCCGCGTGTGGCCAGCTTGGCGATCACGTCGGGGTGCTTGCGCAACGCCTCGTCCACCTCGTGGAACTCGTCCAGGGTGAAGTTCGGCGTGACATCCGGGATGTGCTCGAACGATGTGACGGAGTCGCCGGTCAGGTCGACGGTCGCCTCGTAGGTCCGGTTGTCCGCGCGATTCCACACCACCGCGAAGGAGGTCCGGGGCACGGGGTCGCCTGCGCGCCACGCCAGCACGTCGTCCTTGTCCGGTTCGCGCAGCTCGATCGAGGCGAATCGGAACGTGTCGGTCACGTGGCCGTCGCGGCGAAGGATGGCCGCAGTCTGCCGGAATTCGTTTGCGTTTAACGGCTCGAGCGGATGTTCTGCCACGGCAGAGATCTCCTTCCTGCCCGCGATCCGGGCTCCGTGACGCATGTTGCGTACGACCCTGCCCGGAGGATGGACGACCATCGACCGTCATGCGACGATACCCGAGGAGGCAGACGTGAGCGGTGCGACGAATGACGCTGTTCCCGACCGGCCTCGCACGCCAACACTCACGACGATCTCCGAGATTCGCAGCTTCTTCCGGACCAACACCCGGCCGATCTTCTTCGTCGGGCCGACCGCCTTCAATCTGCTGGGCATCGACCGATGGGTGCGCAACTTCCAGTACCTCGTCTACTACGACTCGTGGGATAGCGCCCATCCGCGGGTGTTCACGCCCAAGAACAAGCCGTACGTCGAGTTCGAGAGCAGCGAGGAGATCAACAACTACCTGCTCCGCGACGCCGAGGTGCAGGCCCACATAGCCTCCCGGGTCGGGTCCTCCGGTGTGGCACCGATGGTCGCGATGGTGTTCTTCGACGAGGAGACCGAGCAGATCTGCGGGAAGCTGGGCTACGAGCTGATCCTGCCGCCCGACTCGCTTCGCCGCCGCCTGGACTCGAAGATCGTCACGACCCGCCTTGGGGAGGAGGCCGGTGCGCCGTCGGTGCCCAACGTCCTCGGGCGGGCAGAGAGTTACCCCGAGCTGAGCAAGCTCGCGGCCGACGCCGGGCTCGGCTCTGACCTGGTCGTGCAGACGCCGTACGGCGACTCCGGCAAGACCACGTTCTTCATCAAGGCCGAGGCCGACTGGGACACCAGCGCCGAATACATGATCGACGAAGAGCTGAAGGTAATGCGGCGGATTCGCAACCGTGCCGCGGCCGTCGAAGCGGTGAACACCCGGCACGGCACCGTCGTCGGGCCGTTCATGACCGACCTCACCGGCTATCCGGAGCTGACCCCGTACAAGGGTGGCTGGTGTGGCAACGACCTCTTCCCGGAGGCGCTGTCGGAGGCGCATCGGGCGATCGCGATCGAGCACGTGCGGCGGCTCGGCGACCGCCTCCGGCAGGAGGGCTACAAGGGATTCTTCGAGGTGGACGTCCTGGTCGACCTCGACTCGGACAGCGTCTACCTCGGCGAGCTCAACCCGCGCATTTCCGGTGCGTCATCGATGACCAATGTGACGGCCGGCGCCTACGCGGACATCCCACTGTTCCTGTTCCATCTGCTCGAGTTCATGGACGTCGACTACGCGGTCGACGTCGACGAGATCAACGAGCGGTGGCGCGACCTCGCCGCGGTCGACGTCTGGGCGCAGCTGATCATGAAGGAGCCCACCGACTCGGTGGAGCGGATCCTGGAGGCGCCGCGCACCGGCACCTGGCATCTCGAGGACGACGGCAACCTGAGGTTCGTCCGGGTGACGAACGACTGGCACGAAGTCACCCATGAAGACGAGTGCTTCTACATGCGTGTATACGGCCCGGGCGACTACCGCTTCAAAGGTGCCGACCTCGGCATCCTCGTTACCAAGGGGCGGATGCAGACCGCCGGCGGTCTCACCGAGCGCTGCCGCCAATACATCACCGGCATCCGCTCGCAGTACCAGAGCGAATCGCCGCCGGAGACACCAACGGTTATCCCCATCGGGTACGTCAAGTAGGCGCACCCTCGCTCGTGTGGAGGGCAGTACGCGATGCCGGAGAAGAAGGCGTTCCACAACATCATCAACGGCGAGGTCCAGCAGGCCGCCGACGGCGAGCTGATGGACCTAGTCAATCCGTCCACGGGTGAGGTCTACGCGACAGCGCCGAACTCGTTGGCAGTCGACGTGGACCTGGCATATCAGGCGGCCGGCGCAGCGTTCGAGAAGTGGCGTTGGTCGACGCCGAGCGAGCGGCAGCGGGCACTGCTCAAGTTGGCGGACGTGATCGAAGAGAACGCCGCGGAGCTCGTCGCCATCGAGAGCGAGAACACCGGCAAGCCCATCGGTTTGACGATGTCGGAGGAGATTCCTCCGATGGTCGACCAGATCCGCTTCTTCGCTGGCGCGGCCCGGGTGCTGGAGGGTAAGGCGACGGGCGAGTACATGCGCGGCTTCACCTCGTCGATCCGCCGCGAGCCGGTCGGCCCGGTGGGGCAGGTGGCCCCGTGGAACTACCCGATGATGATGTCGGTCTGGAAGTTCGCCCCCGCGCTGGCGGCGGGCAACACCGTGGTGCTCAAGCCGTCCGACACAACGCCGGCCTCCTCGTACTGGATGGTCGAGAAGATGCAGGAGATCTTTCCGCCCGGTGTGTGCAACCTCGTCTGCGGCGACCGTGAGACGGGTGCCGCGTTGACGGCCCACCCGATTCCGCAGCTGGTGTCGATCACCGGGTCCACCCAGGCCGGCATCGCGGTCGCGACGGCGGCTGCGAAGGATGTCAAGCGTGCCCACCTCGAACTCGGCGGCAAGGCGCCCGTGCTGGTCTTTGACGACGCCGACATCGAGTCCACGGTTGAGGGGATCAGGGCCGCTGGCTACTTCAACGCCGGCCAGGACTGCACCGCGGCGACCAGGGTCATTGCCCAAGGTGGCATCTATGAGGAGTTCCTGGCCGCCTTGGCCGAGGCGGTGAAGAACACCAAGACCGGATACGACCCCGACGACGAGGACATCTTCTTCGGGCCGATCAACAACGTGAACCAGCTCGGACACGTCGGCGGTATGGTCGAACGCGCTCCCGCCCACGCCCGACTGCTGGCAGGAGGCCACCGCCAGGGCTCGACCGGATTCTTCTTCGAGCCAACGCTGATCGCCGACCTCGAACAAGGCGATGAGTTGGTGGAAAAGGAGATCTTCGGACCTGTCGTGACCGCGCAGCGGTCGAAAGACGAGGACGAGGCGGTCGAGTTCGCCAACAGCAGCGAGTACGGCCTTGCCTCGTCGGTGTGGACCAGCAACGTCGGCACGGCCGCGCGGATGGCCGCCCGGCTGGACTTCGGCTGCGTCTGGATCAACACCCACATCCCGCTCGTCGCCGAGATGCCGCACGGGGGCTTCAAGCATTCCGGGTACGGCAAGGACCTGTCGATGTACGGCTTCGAGGACTACACGCGGATCAAGCACGTGATGCAGTACCACGGGTTCGAGGGCTGACCGGCACGGGTCCGCCCTCAGCCACGGCCTCGTTCGCGTCCCGCGACGATGCCGACAGGTCCGGTCGGTCGGAGCTCGTCGGCCGTCTCGACCGGGCGTAGCTCGGCCAGATAGCGGCCAGCAGCGGTGAATGCCCGGATCGTGTCGAGCAGGTAGGCGTGATCCTGCTCTGTCGGCCACGAAGAGAGCTTCACCGCGACTGTCCGGGTGCCGCGGTCCACGAACACCATCTGACCGTGGATGCCCAGGCCCAGCTGGATGTCACCGGACGGGCCGGGTACGAACCAGAACTGGCTGCTGTACCAACCACCAGGAAGGACCGGCTCTGATTGGGAGGCGGCGAACGCGCCCCGGATGTCAGCGTCGAGATGCCTCGCCTCCAGCAGCCACCACTCGGGGATCACTGCCTGCTCGCCCACCCATCCGTCGTCGAGCAGGAGCTGGCCGAACCTCGCCACGTCGCGTGCAGTGGCGGAGATGCCACCGTCATGCACGGCCGTGCCGACGCTGTCACAGGTGATCTCGGCGTCGTACTCTGCGCCCATCGGCCCCCAGATCATGCTCGAGATCAGGTCGGCCATCCGGATCCCGGACGCTCGCTCGCAGACCCATCCGATCATGTCCGTGTCGGCCGAGCGGTAGACGAACGGGCCGCCGTGCGGTCCTTCGGTGCCGAGCGAGGCGAGATAGGCATACATGCCGACGTGCTCGGAGCCACCGTCCGGTCGCCAACCCATGTGCCGTTCGATGACCCGCACCTCAGCGTCGGGGTTCTGGTACGCCTCGCTGAACGCGACACCGGTACGCATGTCGAGCAGGTGCCGCACAGTCGCCCCGTCGTACCCGGAACCGGCGATCTCGGGCACGTAGCGGGCGATCGGTGCGTCGATGTCCAGCCGCCCATGCTCGGCGAGGACACCGGTGACGCAACCGACGATGGACTTCGAAATCGACATCAACAGATGCGGCGTGTCCTCCCGCATACCCCCGAAGTAACGCTCGAGCACAACCTGGCCGTGGTGCATGACGAGGACGGCGTCCGTCCAGGTGTCGGCGAGCACTGCACCGAGTGTCGACGGGACTGACTCGAGACGAGTGACGGCGACGTGGTCGGGCTCGAGCAGATGGTCGGCATGGTCGAGCGGCCGTGCCACAACGCCACGTGCGATTCGCTGAGTAGGGATCACCTCGCGCAAGTGCTGGAAGGACCACCTGTTGAACGGCGGTTCCTGCCAGTTCTCCAGGTTCACCAGCGACTCTCGCGCTGGCGGGAAGCCCTCCATCGGGGCGTCTTGGGACATGCGGCGCACCCTATCCGTTGTTGCGACAACTGTCGGAGGTGTTGTTGCCGGGTGACGGTCGTCCGAAACACCATGCGTATGACAGCGGATCGACACGTTGTTGCTCGGGTCAGATACCTCGACCTTCGCCAGCGGAATCCGGTGGGCCACGCCGGCGCCGTGACAATACCGGGAGGACGACCATGGCGTTGACCGTTGGCTGGCTGGTCTCCCAGGTCGACCTCCGGCTCATCCTCGCGGCGGGTGGTCCGGGAGTAGACAGGAGATCAGCTGGGCCCATGCCATCGAGCTGGAAGACCCAACACCCTGGCTCGGTGGAGGGGAGCTGGTACTCACCACTGGAATGCGGCTCCCGCGGGCAGCAGCGCGACGCCGGGAGTTACGTCACGCGCCCCGACGCGGCCGGCGCAGCTGCCCTCGGCTTCGGTCTCGGCCTCTTACATGATCGGATACCAGACGACCTGCTGGCGGCTCACCGATGTCGACGAGGGACTGGCCCTTCTGCTGCCCGCTGGCGCCGCGGCCGGCTCGGCGCGGGACCTGGCCGCTGCAGTTGGCTCCAGCCTGAGGCACGAGTTTCGTGCCGGCGTCGGAGTTCGCACTATCCACCCGTCCGGCAACGGCATGGGAGGAACGGCTGCACGCGGTCGGGGTGCCATGCGGTCGGGTCAACGACATTGGTGCCGCGATCGAATACGCGGCCGAGCTCGGCCTCGACCCTGTCCTCGACGTCGGCCCGGGCCGGATGCCGCAGCTGCGCAACCCCGTGACCCTGACCAGCGCATCCCTCGTCACTCCAACACCACCACCCGCACTGGGCGAGCACACCGACGAAGTCCTCGCCTGGCTCGCCGCCGATACGGCCGACCCACTGCCCCCACTTCGCCGCGCGGACCTGCCGTCACCCCTTCAGGAAGCATTCCGATGAGTACCGTGCCGACTGCGCAGGGGAGCCGGTCATGGCCTCCGCTTCTGATCGAACCCGACCACGGTCTCGATGGCCTCCGCCACGGCGAGCACGTGCGAGTCGTCGCAGCGCCGGCCCAGCACCTGCAGCGAGACCGGCAGACCGTCGTCGCCGAGCCCGATCGGCAGCGCACAAGCGGGTAAACCGGCGAGGTTCGCGTCGTAGAGAAGTGGCGCCCAGTCCAGGTCAGGCAGGACCGGGACATTGCCGATCGTGTCCGGATGCCGCTTGCCGTGCGGGAACGCCTCGCACCCCAGGGTCGGAGTGAGCAGAACGGTGGCCCCCGTTCGCTCGAACAGGTCGACGTAGGCGCGGTGGATTCGCTCGCGAGCGAAGTGGGCCTTGATGTACTGCCCGGCTGTGACGTCGCTGCCGGCTTCGATGAATCCTGCAGCGCCCTCGCCCAGCTCAGACCGGTGGTGGACGAACTCGTCGTGCTCGGCGTAGCACGCTTCGGCGAGAGCGATGGCACTCCAGATGTCGACAGATGTGTGCAGGCCAGGCGTGTCCTCCACGATCTGAACGCCGGCGTCGGCGAGCCGGTCGACTGTGGCTCGGAATGCCTGACGCACGTCGTCGTCGAGCGAAGCGAACCCGAGGTCGTCCGAAACGACGACTCGAACCTGTGCCGGCTCCGCGGGAGGAGCGTCCAGCTGCACGTGCGGGAGGCTGTGCCGGTCGCGCCGGTCGAATCCTGCCACAGCAGTGAGCATCAGCCGGGCGTCCGCAACCGAGCGGGCCAGTGGGCCAAGGGCGACCAGCGTCTTCCAGCCGGCAGTCGAGGGCTCGTGCGGGACTACCCCGAAGGTCGGTTTGAACCCGACGACACCGCAGAATGCCGCCGGTATACGGATGGATCCGCCCCCGTCACCACCTAGCGACAGCGGTCCGCAGCCAGCGGCCACTGCGGCGGCGGCCCCGCCGGAGGAACCTCCCGCCGTCCGGTCGAGGTGCCACGGGTTGGATGTCCTGCCAAATAACTCCGACTCGGTGATTCCGAAGTAGCAGAACTCTGGAACCGTCGTCCGAGCGAAGATCACCGCTCCGGCGTCCTCCAGCCGCTGGATCGCGCCGACGGTCTCGGTCGGGACGAAGCCCTTGCGGGCGCGGGATCCGGCCGTGCTCTCGACGCCGGCCATCCAGTGTGAGTCCTTGGTCGTGACCGGGATTCCGCAGAGCGGCTCGGCCTTCGATCGTCGCGACCGGCGGGCGAGCATGGCATCGGCCGCGTGGGCCGCATCCCGGGCTCTTTCGTCGAGCCGGACGCTGAACGGGTTGACCGTCGGTTCGATTTCGTCAGCCCGCCGGAGCATCGCGTCGAGCGCTTCCACAGCCGACAGCTCGCGGCGCCGGAGCGCGGCGCCGAGCTCGATTGCCGACAGTTCGCAGATATCCACGGCGCTCCCTAGGCGTTGGCCGTCGCCACTTGGTCACCATTCGCCCGATCGGCGACCGTGCCGAACGCCTCGTCGACGAGGTCGAGCCCTTCCCTCAGCAGGTGCTCGGCTATGACCAGGGGCGGCAGGAAACGCAGCACGTTGCCGAAGGTTCCACACGTCAGCACCACCAAACCGGCCTGGTGACAGGCTTGTGCCACCGCCTGCGTGGTGGCCGGGTCAGGTGTCGTGGAACCCGGCGTGACCACCTCCACTGCGAGCATCGCCCCGCGGCCCCTGACGTCGCCGATTGCGGGATACCGTTGCTGGAGCTCGCGGAGCCGGGGCAGCATGATCGATTCGATCCGCCGCGCTGCCCCGATCAGGTCATGCTCCTCGATCGTACGGATCGCGCCCAGCGCCGCGGCACATGAGACCGGGTTGCCGCCGTAAGTGCCGCCGAGGCCACCAACGTGGATACTGTCCATGATCTCGGCACGGCCAGTTACGGCCGCGAGAGGGAGGCCACCCGCGATCCCTTTGGCAGTCGTTATCAGGTCAGGGGTCACGCCCTCGTGTTCGCAGGCGAACCATGCGCCGGTGCGCGCGAAGCCGGTTTGCACCTCGTCAGCCGCGAAGACGATCCCGTTCTCTCGACAGTAATCCGCGAGCGCGGGCAGGAAGCCCTCGCCCGGAACCACGAACCCACCCTCGCCCTGAATAGGTTCGATGAGCACGCACGCGACGTTCTCGGCGCCGACCTGCTTGTCGATCATGGTAATCACCTCGGCGGCCGCCTCTGGCCCACAGTTCTCCGGGCCGGTCGGCCACCTGTACGGGTAGGCCATCGGCATCCGGTAGACCTCGGGGGCAAACGGTCCGAACCGGTGTTTGTACGGCATGCTCTTCGCCGTCAGTGCCATGGTCAGATTGGTCCGGCCGTGGTAGGCGTGGTCGAAAGCCACAACGGCCGGCCGACCGGTGTGCGACCGGGCGATCTTCACGGCGTTCTCCACGGCTTCTGCCCCGGAGTTGAACAAGGCGGAGCGCTTGTCGTGGTCGCCGGGAGTGAGGCTGGCGAGCTTCTCGCAGACTTCTACGTAGCCCTCGTACGGCGTGATCATGAAACAGGTGTGGGTGAACTGACCGACCTGATCGCGGACTCCGGCAACTACCTCGTCGGCGGCGTTTCCGACGCTGACAACAGCAATCCCGGACCCGAAGTCGATCAGTGAGTTGCCGTCGACATCGACCAGGACACCGCCGCCGGCGCGCTCGATGAAGACCGGCAACATGGTCGAGACAGCCCGCGACACCGCTTTCGCGCGCCGTGCCAACAACGCAGCCGAGTGTGGTCCGGGGATCTCGGTGACCAGTCGCCGCTCTTGCGGCAATGCGGGGCCACCCGACGGTTCAGAGCTCACGTCGACCTCCTCGGGGCAAGATGCGGCGACCGCGTCATGGCGGCCGGGCTCGAACGGCCGTGCTCAATGGACTCTAGGTCTGTGCGACGAGCTCGAGTCATGGCACCGTAGGACAGTTCGGCAAGCTGACTTCGACACTGTGTCGAGGAATGATGCCTGTCACGCTGTCTGCCCTGCTTCGTCAGCCTTCGCTTGGACTGACGGCTCTCACTGGCCGCGAGGCGCTCGACCGCGAGATCTCGTGGGTGCACGCGAGCGAACTGCTCGATCCGACCCCCTATCTCGATGGTGGTGAACTGCTGCTCTCCGTCGGGATGTGGCTCAATCCGGGTACGGCGGTGCGGAAGGCCGGCCAGGCGAGTGTTGCGGCATACGTGGATCGCCTGGTCCGAGCGGGAGTCGCGGGGCTGGGCCTTGGTGTCGGGCTGACCCATGCGGAGGTGCCGGGAGCGTTGATCGAGGCGGCCTCGGCACGCGAACTCCCTCTTCTCTCGGTGCCGAAGACGACACCGTTCATTGCCATCGGTCGGGTGGTGTGGGAGGCGATGGCGGCCGACCACAACGCGGAGTTGATGCACACGTTCCAGGCGCAGCAGGAGCTCACTCGTGCCGCCATTGCGGCAGGCCCCGGCGGAGTGGTCCGACGTCTTGCCGAGCGGCTCGACGGGTGGGCAGTGCTACTCGATGCCGCCGGATCGGTCGTTCACGCTTCCCCAGCTGGAGCCGCCCGGCAGGCGCCATGGCTAGCGCAGGAGCTGGAACGTCTTCGCGATGTCGCCACGCCGGTGAGTACGACACTGTCCGTTGACGGCGACCAGATCGTCGTCCAATCGCTCCGGCCTGAGCGTCGCACCCGTGGCTTCCTCGCGATCGGTATCCCGTCGCGTCCCACCACCGAGCAGCGCAATGTGCTCAACACGGCCGTGTCGCTGTTGACGCTCATGCTCGCCCAGGCGAGTGCCCTCAGGACCGCGGAAGACCACCTCCGGACGGCGATCTTCGATCTGCTGGTCATCGGTGACCTGAACCGGGCCGAGCGGCTAGCCACGGATATGTGGGGCGGCCTGCCATCAGAGCCTGTGCGGATCGCGCTTGTCGCTGGAGCGGCCGCTGCCCTTGATGACCTCACCGACGTCCTGGACGCAGCGGCCGCATCGTCGACGGAGCGACTGTTCTTCGCGACGGTCGCTGACCGGGTGGCGGCCGTCTATCCGGCGGCTGCCCGGATACGGGAGCAGGTCCTTGCAGCGGCCTGTGCTTCGGAGTCGCTCACGGTCGGCGAGTCGACGGAGGCGGGGCTGGCAGAACTCGCTCGGGTGCACCGTGAGGCTGAACAGGCGCTGCGTATCGGCATCCGTCACCACCGTCGCCATACCCAGTTCGCGGATATCGGGGCCTCGGCAATTCTGGAGTTGCTGGCGACGCCACAGGCTGCGGCGTTCGCCGCGTCGCTGCTTCGTCCGCTGACTGAGCACGACTCCACCGGGCGGGGCGATCTGGTCAGGTCGCTGGGCGTCTGGCTCGATCACAACGGACAGTGGGATGCCGCGGCCGCGGCGCTCGGAGTTCACCGTCATACGTTGCGGCATCGGATTCGCCGCGTCTGCGAGTTACTGGGCCGGGACCTGGACGTTGCTGCCGTACGGGTGGAGTTTTGGACCGCAATCCAGCTACTCGACGGTAATCGGAGCCGGTGGCGAGGGCTTCCGACCGCGCGGTGAAAGGGTCACTACGGCTCGTCCAGAACCAGGGAAGGGGTGTCTTTGCGAAGTATCTCGCCGCGGAAGAACGCCGGTTCCCTGACCTGCTGCCAGAACATCAACGCCACGCCCGCGACGATGAGGCCGAGCCCGAGAATGAGCACGAGTCCGACGCCACCGATGCTCGCACCGCTGCCGTAGTCGGGCGATGCGCTGTCGCGAAGGGTCACCACGAACACGAAAAGCAGGCCGAGCCCACCGAGCAGCGGAAAGAGCAGTTTGAACACGACACTTTCCGCGTCGAGAAACAGCTCCTTGCGGAAGTACCAGATGCATGCGAATGCGGTCAGCCCGTAGTAGAAGCAGATCATGATGCCGAGGGAGTAGATGGTGTCGGTGAGGACGTTTTCGCTGAGGAAGGTGAGGATCGCGTAGAACAGGCCCGCCACGATCGCTGCCGCGACCGTGGCGTAGGACGGGGTGCGGTGCTGCGGATGCACCGTCGCGAACTTCTTCGGGAATGCCCCATAGGTCCCCATCGCCAGCATGGTGCGCGAGGCCGGCAGGAACGTCGTGGTCAGACTTGCGGCACTGGAGGCCAGCACTGCGAGGAAGAGGAACAGGTCCAGCGGGCTACCCAGGACCGGCTCGGCCAACGCGCCGAAGACGTTGTCGGAGATTTCCTCATTGCCCAGGCCGAGTCCTTCGGTTCCCACACCCGCGTACATCTGGGTCGCAACGGTCACGATCAAGTACGTCAGCAAGATCGACAACACACACAGCAGCGCCGCACGGCCGGGAGTCTTCTCCGCCTCCTTCGACTCCTCGTTGACGGTCAGGGCGGTGTCCCACCCCCAGAACGCGAAGATCGAACCGGACAGCCCGGCGATGAACGCCGACAGGGTCAGCCCGGACGGGCTGAACCAGTCCCAGCTGAACGACACGCCGGTTGCCGAATCGCCGGACTTGACCAGCGCAACCACCGCGAACAGCGCGAGCACGACCAGCTGGAAGCCCACCAGCACGAACTGGACCCTCTCAGTCGTGGTAATCCCCCGGTAGGACACCCACGCCGCGACCGTCAGGAAAATGAGGCACGTGATCACGTTGACCAGCTTGTTCTCCCACAGCGCACCGAGATCGTCGTTGTTGATGAGCTCACCGAGGAACTGGTAGAAGAACTGCACCGCGACACCGGCGAGGTTCGACAGCACGATCACCGTGGCAAGCACCGCCGCCCAACCGCCCAGCCAGCCGATGTGTGGGCCGAACGCCTTCGTCGTCCACGTGAACGACGTGCCGGAGTCCGGCGCCACCTTGTTCAACTCCCGATAGGCATACGCCGCAAAAAACATCGGCAAGAACCCGGCAATGATGACGACCGGCATCTTCGCGCCCGCCTCGGCCACCAGG